>OKPF01000321.1_pt1 | contig 23675 bp, 26 predicted proteins | sample 1612151 | NCBI WGS metagenome assembly OKPF01 (sample SAMN04436779, study PRJEB24849) | human gut metagenome | biome: human gut; feature: NICU; material: stool | host: Homo sapiens | place: USA: Saint Louis, MO | collected 2011-05-07 | reverse complement strand
TCATCAGTTCTTTCATGTGAAGCTTCTTCACAAACTTCATATCATGCGATACCATGATTTTTACCAGTTCGGAGAAAGAAGTCTTGGTAGGATTCCAGCCAAGTAACGTACGGGCCTTGGTAGGATCACCCAATAACTGCTCTACTTCGGCAGGACGGAAATACTTAGGATCGACTTCAACCAAGGCTTTTCCGGTCGCTACATCAATACCCTTTTCATCCACTCCTTCACCGACCCAACGAAGATCAATGCCGACTTCTTTGAAAGCCAGTGTCGTAAATTCACGTACAGTGTGATATTCTCCCGTAGCAATTACAAAGTCTTCAGGAGTGTCATGCTGAAGAATCAGCCACATACACTCAACATAGTCCTTGGCGTATCCCCAGTCACGAAGCGAGTTCAGGTTTCCCAGATAAAGTTTGTCCTGGAGTCCTTGTGCAATACGGGCAGCAGCTAATGTTATCTTACGGGTTACGAAAGTCTCTCCTCTACGTTCACTTTCATGGTTAAACAGGATTCCGTTCACTGCATACATACCATAGCTTTCACGATAGTTCTTGGTAATCCAGAAACCGTATTGTTTGGCTACTCCATACGGGGAACGGGGATAGAAGGGAGTAGTTTCCTTCTGTGGAACTTCCTGGACCAAACCGAATAGTTCGGAAGTCGAAGCCTGATATATCCTTGTTTTCTTCTCCATTCCAAGTATACGGACAGCTTCCAGCATGCGAAGTGTACCAATGGCATCCGCTTCAGCTGTATATTCCGGTACATCAAAAGAAACTTTCACATGGCTTTGAGCGGCCAGATTATAAATTTCATCCGGTTGTACTTGCTGGATAATACGGATCAAGGAACTGGAATCCGTCATATCTCCATAATGAAGATTGACCAGACGGTCCTTCTTCATGTCACGCACCCACTCATCCAAGTAAAGATGTTCAATGCGTGCGGTGTTGAAAGAAGAAGAACGACGAAGGATACCATGGACTTCATACCCTTTTTCGATTAAGAACTCAGCTAAAAATGAACCATCCTGACCGGTGATTCCAGATATTAAAGCTACCTTTTTCATTTTATTCATTAATATTTCATTTATAATATATACAATATCTTTATCAGCCATAACTCCATTTTACCTAGCCAATACGGCATATTGTTTTGAATTATCGAGTATTTTTTTACTTCTTTTATATCATGATCGAATAACCAGTGAGCAAAGCATCTTTACCGATCATCCTGCATCTCCCTCCGGTATACTCATCCATATCCCTCATCCCCGCTATGTTGAGGAACATTTTCAGTTTCCACTCTTCCAGCGTGCCCTGATTGATTTTACGGCGGACAAATTTTATCTGTTAATACTCAATTTAGAGCATATCCTTTTTATAAGGCACCAAAATGGGTACCTTATAAAAAATGTTATCAAATTCGATTGATTTTTAACTATTGGCATACAGCCAAGTCTATATTTTACGGTGACAGACTCAAAAATTCTCTGCAACCATTAAAAATTCCGGTAAAAAATTCGCCAAGATAATTCCATGTGGACCTACCTTGCAGCTTCACTGTGCTGATTATGTTATGATATACGGCGGCAATCTCCGCTCCCTCGTCGCTTCCGAAGTGCAGGGAGTTCTTACGTTTGGGCGTAAAAGGACGGACCGCCCGTTCCGCCAGATTGCTTGAGATCAGATAACGGCCGTCTTTTATATAAGTGAAGGCTTCCTTCCAGAACTTGTGAAGATAATTCAAGGCCTCCCGCATATAACAACTTTTCTGCTCCTCCTCACTTTTCAACTCCTGCAGCAGGTTTGCCCTTAGGTTTATCATCGCCTCCATGGTCGGTAATCCCTGTCGTCGGGTACGCTCCTCATCGGTAATCATCTCACTGTCATACTCCCTTTCAAAACGGAAGAGCCGGTTTATATTTTCAAGGAATACATCAGCCCTCTTGTCGCCACCCTCCATCCGCGCTTTCACGAACTTTGCCTTCACGTGCGACAGACAGACCTGATGGTCTGTAGCCTTATACCTGTGGGGGGGCAACTCGTCGCCGATAAAGACATAGGCATTATAACCGTCCGACATAAGAGCCTTTAACTCTGCGTCACCCAAAAAGTTTGTCAGCACGTCACGGCCACGGGAGCCGTCCTCGTAGAAGAAGATCACCACACGTTCCGCCTTGTTGACAAGAACCCACATGTAGCATTTCTTGTAATGGTCATATTTACGGACCTTGCACCAGGTCTCGTCACAATTGACCACGGCATCCTTCTCCAGCACGATCCTTTTCAGTTCCACCACCATACGATCGAGGTATCCCTTGCCTTTCTTCGGCCAGTTGCACAAGGTGTTCTCCGATACGGTCATGCCCATATCCCCAAGCCATTGGTGCAGCAGACCGAAGGTCACGTTCTTCACGTATACCTCGTAGGCGATGGCCTGCAGGAAATTGAGAGTTATCTTGGTGCCGTCAAACCGGGTCACCACTTGCGAGTGTCCTTCCATGGGAAATACTCCCAACGCGGCTTGCCCCCCCCTTCTCCACGTACTGCACCATCTCGAACTGTTCCTCCACAAGGCAGATGTCCAGACGGAAGGTTCTCACCATCTTGCGGTCAAGAATACGGCCGGGAACCTTGGAGAAATCAGACAAGTGCCTGACAGGAGTTTCGTTCACGCCCATGGTACGATAGGTTCCGGACGATTGGAGGGATTCCTCGGATTCGGAGAGGAGGGACAGGATTCCTATACATCCGAATCTGGTACGGAACGGGTATCCAATGATTCGTCCGTACCATCAAAGCCATCTTTCTCCTTTTCACGGTCAACCAGATCGTCATCCGAACCGGAATCATCCTTTTTTATGGACTGTTTCTTCGAACCGAAACGGTGCTTGCGGGCGGATTTGAGTTGTTCCTTCAGCTTTGTTTTCTCACGTTTCAGGGATTTACGCAAGTTGCGCTCTTCCTCAAGAAGGGATTGCAACTCATTTAATTTTTCCAACATCTGATTGGAGTGGGATAACTCTTTAGTCAGATCCTCCAGCACCAGTTTCATCGCGCGGTTATCCAGTCCGCATTCTCCAGACGTTCGATCAGGTATTCCACATATCGGTTCTTCATTTCATCAGACATATCCTTACAGCGGTTAAAAGCACGACGCGAGAAGGTCTCCCGCACCAGAAGCTTGCGTTTCTGAACTATCAACTGTCGTAATTCGTCCGTATCCATATCCAGCTTTTTGCGATATAAATATACAAAAACACTTGATTTAACCATATAATACGGAACATAATAATCTTATTTTTAACGATTTAATTACGGGATTCTCTAACAGGAGGACCACGTCCTTCCAGTCTATCCAGTAGGCGACCTCGTTACCTTCGTCATCTTTGATTACTCGCATAAACTGATAGCCCGCAACAAACTTTTTCTCGAAAAGACCATAGGAACGGTTATCATAAGCGAACAGGAGAACGATACGGCGGTCTTTCGACATGACGATATAAATGTCACCATCTGAAGGCCCACGGTGCAACTGTTCACGAATGACGGACAGAACACGTGAATGCTTACAACGCATGTCCGTAAAGCCACACAGGTAATAGAAGCGGTTTATGCCGGTCACACTCAACATAGGTCCTCCAGTTTTTGGATCAGACGGGACAGTATAGACCCAGATAATCCAGATCTTTTGGGAGGATATGCAGGCCATTGCTCAAGGTTAGCTCCACGGATATACGCACGGGAAGCACCCTCGGGCCTTTGCATGGCTTCCGGTGTTTGTGCCCTAGATGGGGGAGAAAGACTGTCCTTCTTTACCGGGTTTTCCCCTGAAGGAGAAGACGGCACGGACTCCGATGTTGGACCCGAGGGAACACCATCCACCCGAACTTCCACTATTTTTCTGCGGGTATCCTTGTACCATTTATGAAAAATGTTGTAAGGCATGTTATTCTTTGAACAGAATGACTGAAGAGACATCCCATGAGGGACGGCCTCTGTTTGGTACTGAAAATAAAATCTTTCAAGATCTTCGCTACTATACATAATTGTTGGATGTTGATTTCCAACAAAGATATAGATATCATTTTTGAGCCCTAATTTGAGTGCTTACAGTAAATTCCTATTTCCTTCATAGCAGATTCCACCCTGTCAAGAGGCACATTGAGCGTACGGGCAATGTAAAGAGGGGAAATAACATCCATGGCACCGGACTGACGTTCCATGCCTATGAGATATTCGATGTTTTTCTTAAGGCCTCCAAACGAATTCGAGAAAGCAGGCACCTCTGACGATTCCGATGCTCTCCTTGCCATAAACTCCTCCAAAGTCTCATTTCCGTCCTCTCCATACTTACCATCCTTTGCTTCAAAAATCACAGAAGGCTCTATCACATGTATGGTATGCCACGCTCCGGCCGGTATCTGAACGCCGAACCTACCCTCTGCAGGAGATAACAGATGGCGTATCACCTCTTTAAAGCCCTTTTTCTTTACCACATCCGTACAGCAGGAAGTGGTGTCATGCACATACTCCTCCACCTCTTCATAGATAATCTCCTCCAGCTTACCTACGACACAAATCACCGTTTCCGCAGTCTTCTCATGCCGATGAATAGGTACTTTGGTTTCCGGCAGCAATGCGTTGAGCATCCGTTGGCTGCTGTCGGCAGACGAAGTGCGCAAGTCATAGTGCTGACGCAGACGTGTATTTCCTTTTGCCTCCCTCCAAAGAGATTCAAACAGTTCTTTATTTATTTCCATAAGAACTTTCAGATAATTTATATGCCAAATATCAATAACGCCTTAACACTACTTGAAATGCTTCAGCATAGCTGCACCCCCACTGACTGCCTCGCATTGCAGCTAACCCTAAGATATATTCATTGCTACGAGGGTGAGGATATGGACGCATTACACCACGGTACATAGCCAATGCCTTACATTTGATTTCCACCCCCTCTTTGCCCACTTCCACATAGCAGTTTGGACGGAACAAATTCATGGCATCATTGATTGCCCACTCACTACATGAAGGCACTTCCATATACCAGAATTCTTTTACAGGTTTTACGCTCGGCTGACGCTGGAACAAACGAATAGCCTCCTGACAAGCCATTGATGTCTGAAGATGGTCGTTGTTTGTGTCCGCAGGATGGTGAGTGATGATAATGTCAGGCTCACTTTCTCTGATAACACTTTCTATAAACTGTACCAGTTTCAAATGCGGCACAGTGTTCATCTCAATATTCGGGAATGTACCCTCATAAATTTTGTTCACCCCCAGAAATTTATTCGATGTATTCGTATCGTCTTCAAGCTCACTATCCTTCGGACGGAACGCACGTGCCTTTGCTTCTGTGCACATAATTGCCACGTCAACAGTGTTACCCTCACGCGACCATTTCCACATGGATGCACCTGCACCGAGAGTTTCGTCATCAGGATGTGCTACTACTAATAAATATTTCATGGTTATATGTTTATTGATAATTATTTTAGTTTCGGCATCACCTCCATATCCAGATTACTCTTCCTTGCATCATTCAGGAGTTCCTTCAATATCCAGGTAGCTTCCTTGCCTGCCACAGCATAGAGAATGCAGATAACGGTGTAGATAATCATTTTGCAATCATACCAAAAACCGGCTTTCTGCACGTATGTATATTCCAACTCACGACGAGTCGGATACACCTTCTGCATATATTCATCCGGATCTGTGATGCTATCACCATATATGAAATCATAAAGCGCAGCCGGACCTGAAAGGCCCATAGGAACGGTAGAAGCAGCATCGAAACGTTTCATCGCAGCATCCTCAACGGCATCACGCTCCACTCCCGGACGATAACGGAACATATCAAATTGATCCTGAGCTACCGGACGCGGACCGATGATACTCATTGTACCGTTCAGAATGTTCAGAAGTTGCGGAAGTTCATCAATTTTCACCTTACGAATGAAATGTCCGAATGGAAAAATTCTATCCTCATCGGGACGCAGCGAAGCCTCTGTAGCCGCCTTTGCCACTCTCATCGAGCGGAATTTATACATCTTGAAAGGCTTGTTACCTTTACCAATTCGATGTGCAGTATAGAATATAGGCCCCCAATCCGAAATGAGAATTCCGATAATGGTGATAATCCAAATCGGACTTGTACCGATAATGCCCAAAAGAGCACAGAAAATGTCAAAGAACCTTTTAAAAAAACGATATGCCATATTATAACCTTTATATTTTCTCCATCTCCATTATCTCATTGTCTTTCTCGTTTCCAGTCCTTTCAAGGAGTCCTCGAACGATATAACCTGATAATCAAAATCATATCTGCTCATATCCTGCTCGTAATAAGAGTCTGAGAACATCTTTGGAATTGCTGGAATAAAAGAGAACAGCCAGACTAAAGGATTGAATATGCGAGTAATCCAGACTTTATGTCCATGTTCCTTTGCAAACATTCTGACAATCTCGACTGTATCCGAATATTCCGCATTCTGAGGGAAAAAGACCCCTCCCATTTCCCGTATAATAAGTTGCTTTGTGAACTCGGAAAGATTATATACATGTAGCATACTCCTCTTATTATGCCAAGCAGGGAAAATAGGAGTTTTTTGTACCAACCAAGCCAAACGCGGAAGGTTTCCCTTATTTCCCGGTCCATATATCATCGGTGGACGTATGATTGCCAACTTGAACCTGTCATCAACCAATTCATTCAAGCCCTTTTCTGCCTGCAATTTACTGTCACCGTAGAAATCATTTGGTTGAGGCTGAGTGTGCGCCGTCACGCAATCGCCTTTCAGTGACCTACTTGCATGATACACAATCTTCGAACTCATGTAGATGAACTGTTTTACGCCATGTTCCTTAGCCCATTTCGCCACTTCAATAGCCAAATCACGGTTGACCTTGTAATATAGAAGAGCCATTTCCGGCTTCGGATCCACGTGTGCAATGCCTGCCACATGAAACACTACATCATACTTGGTATAATCAACCTGCTTCCAGGCTTCATTCATCATATTGACAGTATCAACAGAAAAGGCTTCAGGCTCTTTCATCAGCCACTGCGCCACATTAGTGCCGACAAAACTGTTAGCACCGGTAATTAAAACTCGTTTCATCTGAATAATATATTATCTTTTCACACCACTTTTGGCCTTTCTGAACTCGGGATCCATCTGCTTCTTGAAATTCCCCCACGTGCCCCAGAAGAAAGCAGAAAAGTCCCCGCAAATCCAATCTTGATAATACAGATTTCTGCCAAAGAACTTAAACCACAAAGGCTTGGTCTTGAACCTGTTTTTCGACTTCAAGAACCACAGCACATCGAAGCCCAAATGGCGAAGGCGTTTGCCACTCTTGTACCTGTACTCACGCAAAGGCTTTCCCAACGTCATATCGGCAATCATCGTTGCATAGTCCATCCCGCTCTTGAAGGCCGAACGCACACAGGCAGGGATGCGAGGATTAATTTCCATGATCAGCAACTGTTTCGTTTGTGGGTCTTCTATCAGGTCGAAGTCCGCAAAGCCCACCCAACCGATAACTTTCAGTACCTTGCCGCACACAGACGCGATCTTAGGGTCATCGATGGTCACATTGCAACAGCTTGAACCGCCATTCACAGGATAGTAGCGTTGCTTCCATATCACCGATGAATAAGCCATATCGCCCTTTGCATCAGTCATAATCTGCACCTTTACCTGTCGGCCACCCTCCTTGACAAACTGTTGAAGATGACACTCGCCATACTGCTCGTGTATTGCAGGATAAACCGCCATAAGCTCCTCCAATGAATTGACCAATGTCATACCGCGGCCACCACTTGTCAGATTAGGCTTCAGCAGTCCAGGGTAAGGGAAGGTCTTAAGCCCTTCGAACTCTTCAAATCCCTTAAAACCTGAAACCTTTTCAACGCCCGAAAGGTCAATGGTTTGCGGATGCGGAAATCCATTCTCTCGACATACAGTCATCAGGTTATTCTTGTCATAACCCACCTCAAACACCTTGCGTTCTGGCATCAGCACACCCGTCAGTCTCTCTAATTCCGCCTTGTGGAAACTCATAAACTCGGCTGATGTATCGCTGGTCGGAATCAGCACGTCGAACTTATGCTCTTTCAGAAACTTGAGCATAAAGTCGGCATATTCAGGTTTGTGACTATCCACGCCCAAATACCGCTCGTCAGCAAACTTTGTGTGATAGCCATATTCGTTTTTAGCACCGCAGATTACTGCCACACCATACCCGCTTTTTTTCAGACATTCGGCTATCGCCATCGCGTGAGCAGCACCTCCATCGAGAATCAGTACTTTTTTCATACACACAAGATTAGTCTTTTATAGTATCAGCAGATTGATTTCTGTATTTTAAAACTTTTGCAGGCACTCCACCCACTATGGCATACGGAGGAACATCTCTATTTACCACAGCTCCTGCTGCAATGATGGCACCTTTGCCGATTTTAATACCTGAAAGAATGATACTGCCTCCACCAATCCACACATCATCTTCCACAACGATAGGCGCATCCATATAATCTTGTTTCTTAGTAGGAATGTCAATCCTTTCAAAGCCGTGGTTAAAGGCCATAAACATCACGTTCACCCCTGTATGTACATAGTTGCCTATTGTTATCGTACCATTAGAACCTTTACCTGGTTGCAACAGGTTGTTATGATTAATCAGGCAGTTGTTACCAATCTTTACGTTTTTCCCGTAACGAATAATTGTAGTAGGATGAATATTGGTATTCTTACCAACAGTAATAAACCTGCGACCACTTGCCATATTTACCACATGATAAGCGAAGAAGTTTAATCGCCATTTCCAATAAGTAGGCGATAATAAAGTCAAAATAACCTCTAATACTCGTGCCCACTTCGAAGGTTTCAGGTAATAGTATTTTTTAGCTTCAAACATAATATTTATTTAAAAAGATCTTCTTGTTTAAACTTCTTTCTATCAGCTTTAATGGCATCATCATCTCGTTGCACTTTGCTCCTGTCTGTAGCCACCCACTTAAACATGCGTCCGACCTCTTCAAAGCGCATAAATACAAAACGTAACATACCCACCACTCCCTTTTTGTGAATCAAATAACTCAAAGTGCTAAGTGTATGCAGCACCATCTCCTTCTTGTACTGCCATTTGTAAAATTTGCTATACGAGTCTGAATGTTTCCTAATCTGCTTGGACACCTCCAGAAAACTCTTCAACATCTTCTTCTGCGTTTTCTCATCAGGAAGAGACGTTACCAAGTTTTCGTTAATTTCAGCAGGAGTTAGTTCCCAATCCTTAACCTTTTTGTCTTCAATGGTCAGAGTTAGCATAGCACTTCTTCTTCTGCGGAACGAATTACCATCCATCACAAAGTCTCCTATGCTATGAAAGATAGGAACGCCCTTGTATTCCTCCACACCACCCAGACAATGTGAGTGGGCGGTTACAATGCAGTCGGCACCACTATCCACATACCCATGAAGAAAATCAAATGTAGTAGGATTCGGATAACGAGTAAATAAAGCACCAATGTGTGCATAAACAATCACCATTCGCCCATTAGCTTTTTCCGCTGCTATGATGTTATTCACTCTTCTTTCACCTACACGCAGGCATTGCCATTTGTTGTCATCAGCAAACGGTATATTCATCATATCCGTTGTCATAACTAGTGCTACCTCAAAGCCTTCAGCTTTAAAAATTAACGGAGTATAGTCAGAGTCCTTGCCGAACAAACCATTATGCAGAAAGCCGTTTTTCTCCAGTAGTTGGATGGTCTCATCCATACCTACTTTAGACGCATCGTTGATGTGGTTATTTGCAAGCGTGAAGACATCAATCCACTTCAGCACAGATAGCGAATCTTCGCTACCCACAAATTGAAGATGGTCTGCATGAGGGTCTTTAGTTATTGTTACTGGAGATTCAAGATTAGCAATGGTCAAATCGCTGGCTTTAGCTACTGCTTGCAGCTTTTTATCCACTATTTCGTAAGGAGACTTACCGTATTTAGAACCAATCATACGACCTAGCATCACATCCCCTAAAAAGGTAATTCTCTTACTCATAGCAATGCTTCCCCATTAATCGTTTGACAATTATCTGGCACATGTAGTATGCCAAAGAGAAAGCACTCTTAAAGTACCATACGAGTGTTGTACCTAATCCTTGTTTGCGGGTGAAAATTCCAGAAATACCCAGCTTTCTACCCCAATCTGGAGCATCTGTCACTTCTCCGATGCTGATACGGAAAGCTCTTCCTACACCAAGAAATACAACATTTGGAAGAATCTTGGCAATGCGCTGATTAAACTGGTCTTGTTTAGGAGCCCTCATTGCAGTCCAAACGATATTGGCTCCACTTGCTTTAATTTGTTCTGCTATTGTTTTATAATCAAAGTCATCTACATTTGCAAAAGGAAGTGTTTTGCCTCCAACTATCATTGCGCCAAATTCCTTTTTGTACTTCTTCTTGATTGCATCAACAACCTCTTGCGTATCTCCAAGAAGATAGTGTTTCAGTTCTGTATCTACGTTGGATAATAATTTGTGGAACATGAAGGGGCCATTTGTTACAGCAGTATTTTCAAGGCCCCATAATTTACTGCACCATGTCAGAGGAGTGCCATCAGGAAGGTTCATAAGCGAAGACTCCATTAGACGTAAATACTCATTATCTCTATTCGCAAAAATGACCATGCGAAGATTGGATACACATATATATCCACCTTCTCCAGTTTTCGCAAATTGACTTATCTGTTTAGCCGCATTCTCCGGATTGGTTATTGATATTGGAGTGCAGCCTATTCTGAAATAATTATGTTTCACCATTTCTTTCTTTTTTAAACCACATCTTTAAGCGGCAAAGGAAAATTTGCCCCCGGTTGAGTTGTAGATTTCATGTTTTTTCAACTTTATTTATAATAGTTCTTCGTATATTTCTTTCGATTAAAATATACATACTTGACCAACTCTGAATTAATATTTATACCAATAATTTAAATTTACAAACAAGACATCTCTGTATTATTTTATCAATCGCTTTGTACCCGTAGTTAAGAACACCTCCATTATACATATGATTGTTATTTCCGACTTATTCTTCGATTGAAAGCGAACCATATCCGATCCATTTGTAATCCATAAAAACCTAATGAAAAGTCTATTGATTTTATATACCATTTGAACATCAATGTAAAATCTGAAAAACGTTTGTAAAGCCCCCAATAACGATAAGCTTTCATAAACGATATGTAAGAGATATCTTTTTTATCGACTGTAATATTTTTTGTTTTGCAAAAATCTAATAATTTATCATATACTCTGATGAATGAATCCACTTTATCCTTAGATGGCATATTTACACTAATACCTATACCTGCATAATAGATGTTACCTACATAAGGAATATAATAATTCTTATCCGAAAATATTTGTAATTGAGAATCAAGCATCTGTTCCACGTCATAAGAACGCCCATTACTAACTTTCACAAATCTTTGCAAAACTTTGGCACTATAACAGGAACTTCTATTGCATAATAATTGACGAATTTTAAGTTTAAGAGGATTTATTTGTTCAGAAGATACCAGTTTATTGCTGTATCTTATACTGTTTCCATTCGGATTTACTTGCATGTAATCTCCATAAATACAAAATAATTCATTTTTATAGTCAATATTATTTTTCTGTATATATTCAACTACCGTTTTATACCATCCTGCTCCACATTCATCATCACCGGATAGGCGAGTAATAATTTCACCTGTAGGCATAGTCCATGAATATTCGATATTTTTGAATATCCCAACATTTTTAGGATTGCGGTGAAGTTTAAAAAGACCTGGATATTGCCTGTTATATTCTTCGAGAATATCCCATGTTCCATCAGGTGAGCAGTCGTCACTTACACATATCTCATAAATATAATCCTTTTGGCACAATAACGAATCAATAGCTCTTCTTATAGTATCTTCTTGCTTATAACAGATTACTATAACTGATATTTTCGGAATTAATGTATTCATAATAAATGCTTATAAATTAGTTCTTATTTCAATTGCCCTATATTTGTCTTACCTTGATTATGATTGATATGCGCCTCATTCTCATTAGTTGTACTTAAATCACCGAACTTGTATATTAACATTGTATACATAAATATAGAATATGTACCATACAATCCAGGGCGTTGATATAATGTCAAAATGAAGAATATCATGAAAAAAAGCCAATCCTTTTTGCTGGGAATCTGCTGGAATGCCAAGAGAGCATACCCCAAAATATTAAGTGCAACGAAAATAAAACCATGTTTTAATATCACAAGTTTTAGAGATGCACCTCCCTGCAAGTCTTCCGTTGCTAAAGAGCCTAAGCCTGTAAAATACAATGGTGTACCCAAAACAGCATCGTATAAGTTATCTATTCCTGATGTACTTCTATTGTCTCCAGCAAATTTCCCTTCTACTGCATTGTATTCAAATCTAGACCATATAGTATTATACATAAAATCATTATTGTAAGTCGCAATAACAAAAATACAAAACAACACCATATATATCCACTTGTGTTTCATTTTTTTTGAGAACAGCATAAGACCAAATATCAAAGCAACATAAAAGTATAATGACAGTGCAATAAGACCTGCTATCAACAAAATAATATTTCCGGATTTAGACAGATTCATACGCTCTGCAATAAGTATCAATCCGCATAAAGTTCCCACAAATCCGGGTTCGTCATAAATCGACATAAACCTGATCCCCCCAAAAACTGTGACCAAAAACGGATGCATCACATACTTATAATCCTTGAGGGAATTAAGTGGATTAATTGTCAGAATACTAGTATCGACACCAATAAGATAAAGGGCATAGTTGAGTAATGATAAAAATATAAAGAAAATAAATATTCGTCTAAATACCGAATAGGCATCGTCTATGGTACTCTTTTTTAGAATCGGGATAAAAGCAAAAGCAAGAAAATTAAAAATTGTGACAATTCCGGAATGGTCTACAAAAACTGTAGCCCATATATAAGCACAAGCAAAGCACAGAAAAATCCAACCGGTACCTTTCTTTTTTGAGATGTTTGTAATACAAATAATCAAAATAATAACAGCACATACAGGACGAATAATATCTTCAATGCTCCATAGATAACAAGGCATCGTTCTTATAAAAACAAGAATACCAAGCAATATTCCAACAAGATTACTTGTTGATCTACTTGGGGACATTGCTATAGAATAATTACTCATTCTCTATAAATACTCTTTAAATGATTGCTAATAGTATTTGGATTTATCCTATAATAATCCATATGGATTTCTCTTCCTTCAGTTTCTGGATATGTGTAGTACGTATTCACGCCTAAGCAAATCCCCAATGCAGAAAAACAAGTTATATTATGATGACCTGTAAAAAACAATGTAGCATTGGCACTTTTTTTACAGTAAATTAGATTGGTAAAAGCAGCTCCTGATCCACCTATAATATGTTCCGCATTACTGAATAATGCTATCTGCTCTGAAATACTCATTTCATCTGTTTCTATTGACTTAAAGCCAAATTGCTTCAGTATATCCATTAATTCTTCCTCATTGCACCTTCGTTTATTGCATTTTTTACGTGACAGAAATACTCTCTTTGGAAAATCCATATCACATTCAGATATCCTATCGTTTATGGTAGTTTTCAAATACACCAAAACATTCTTGTCAAAAGCAAAGTTTTCTGTTCTACGTTCACTATTTGCAAAAGTATTCGGAACTATTACGTTAGGTTCAGATAAGATATACAACTCTTTTACACGAAACAATTGATTTTTCTTGATACTAACAATAGCCCTATTGTCAACATTTAACACATCAATTACCTCTTTCATCTGAGGCGTAAAAAGAACTGCTTCATCCACAATCAAAGGAATTTTCTTATCAAGTCCAGTTTTTGATAACAAATAAAATCGAGCTGCCACCTGCAACATAAAATGGTAATAGTTATTTGACATGTTACAGGCAAGGGATATAGCACTTGGCAAAGAGGTTATACCTTTGCGTCTATAATTATATATAAAGCGATTTCCTATATGTTTTGGATTCCCCCCCAACAAAAGAAGTCCATTATCCGTCATATTGGCATTATATATTTTTCTATTAGCCAACATGTCGTACAATATTATATTTTCATCGGAGACAACAATGCTTGACCCTCCAATAACAGATCCATTCACAAATTTCATCCAATATGTATCCGGCATTGAGGTTTCAAAAGGCTTTACTGCAGTTTCATTTATAAACTGTGCAGGACTAACTATCGTGCTTCGATTTGATTCGATAAGATGATATTCACAAACCGAACCATATTGCTTCGCATAATCTTCGCAAAGCATTACATTTGCAAGACTATGACGGCAACCCAATATAAAGGTTATTTTTTCATATATCCTTTTTACTATACCCATTATCTTTTTATTAATCGGCCTTTAATTTTAGCTATGATATTAATTCTCTTTTCCAACTCATTGATAGTATATACACACGCAATAAGTAAAATGGTTACTCCAATGATATATTTAATGATAGAAGCGCCTAAAATAACAGAAGAGCCAAGAGCTAACAAGCAGAAGATTATAGAAAAAATTGCGATTGTTTTCAGTTCTTTTGAAAAGAAAAAACTAAATTTCTTTTTCGCAACGAAATACATTATCAGAGTGTATATAATATATACTACAATGATAGCTATACCTATTCCGGTGTATTCTTTCCACATAAACCCCATTGTTTTTAACGACAAGGATATTATGAAAATAACTATTTCGTTTATTAAGAATATTTTTGAATCTCCACGTGAGATAAAAGCATAAGAAAGACACCAGCTAATTGCTCTGAAATACATACCTACCATCAGGAATTCAAGCATGTGAATAGTTGCATAGAAATCGGAGGAATATAATAAATATATAACTTCTTTAGCAAAAATTATAAATGCGACTAATAAGGGGGTTAGTACAATACTAACCAATACCATTTGTTTATTTATCGCATCAATCTGACCTGTCGTGTCACCTAATAAAGCTGAAAGACGAGGAACATAATCTGTTGTCATTGCAGATAAAACAAGAAAGACATATGAATTGGCTATAGTAATGGCTGCGGAGTAGAGACCGACAGCTTCAATACTACCAAGACGTGCTATTATGATATTCAAGAAATATGATGAAGAATTACTTATGACACCTCCAAGTGCGATAACAAGTCCCAAGGAAATCATACCCTTTGAATTGCAGATGAATTCCTTTACAGTCAGTTTTTTTCTGTTAAAACGGACTCTACGAGAGTAAAACGTGGTAACAAAAACAGTAATAAGAGAAGCTATGATTAGGGCAGGAGCAATACCGTCATTCCCCAATATATAGTAAAGTGGCAAAGTTAAAATCAAACTGAAAATTTGTGCTGTTAGAGTTGACTTTACTATATCTTTGTAATGAAATGTACCTTGCATTAATGCAATTTGACCTACGTTCAATTGCATAAATAGCATCATGATGGATAAGATTCTAAATGCATTTGTGTATTCAGTACTGTCAAATGCAAAATAGCTCAATGATTTAGATAAAATAAAAACGACAAAAGCACCTAAAAAACCGGTAAACCAAACAAGAACTTGAAGTGTTGATATTACAGTATCTATCTTTTGCTGGTCATTAGCCGTATGTGCCTTTGATACCTCTCTAACAGCACTAGTCTGTAGTCCGGATCCTGTAAAACCATTAACCATATTAGTAGTAGATACTAATATGTTATTTATACCCATACCTGCAGGTCCAAGCAGTAATGCTATAAATTTTGACCGCAGTATAGAAATGAGTATTTGAATAACCTTGACACCCCCAAAGAGTGTCAAGGCTTTAAAAATGTTTCCGTATGTGTTACGATTTGGACTTTGTCCTGTCATTATTTGAAACTGTTAATCAAATCAACAACTTGCTTTGCTTCATCCAAAGTAATAGCCGGTCCCATCGGAATGCTCAGCTCCTCGTCTGCCAGTCGTTCCGTAATAGGAAGCTGTAGTTGAGGCTGATTCCATGATTCATTTGCATAGCACTCTTGTTTATGCGGTGCAGTAGGATAATGGCATACAGTTCCAACACCATTTTCAGCGAGATAATCATGCAAACGGTCACGATTAGTCTTTTCCTTAACAATAATGGGAAACAAATGATATGCATTCTGTTCGTCAGGCAATAAATCAGGAAGGGTTACAAGCGGATTGTCGATATGTTTGTAATAGTAATGAGCAATATCCTTTCTATGCTTATTGTCTTTTGTAATGTATTTTAATTTAACATCAAGAACAGCAGCTTGAATTTCATCAAGACGGCTGTTACGGCCAGCATATTTGAATACATACTTCTTTTGACTTCCATAATTTGCCAAAGCACGAATAGTAGCAGCCAACTCCGAGTCATTTGTAGTAACCGCACCACCATCACCAAGAGCTCCAAGGTTCTTACCCGGATAAAAAGAATGACCTGCAGCATCGCCAATCGAACCGGTTACTCTACCATCTGTATGTTTACAGCCATGACTTTGAGCACAATCCTCTACGAGTTTGAGATTATATTTTTTACAAAGTTCACCGATTTTGTCTGTATAGCCGATACGGCCATAGAGGTGTACAATTGCAATGGCCTTAGTTTTAGGTGTAATAAGCCCCTCAATAAGATCATCGTCAATCTGAAGTGTATTCGGCTTCGGCTCACAAAGTACCGGCACCAAATTATTTTCAGTAATAGCGAGTATGGTTGCAATATAGGTATTTGCAGGCACAATCACTTCATCACCAGGTTTCATAACGCCCATCTCTATATAGGCACGGAAAATCCAAATGAGGGCATCAAGACCATTAGCACAACCGATAGTGTGTTTACAGCCAATAAAATCCGAATAATGTTTTTCAAACTGTTCGTTCTCCTTTCCTTGGAGATACCAGCCGTTATTTACAACGCGGCTTACAGCCTCATTAATTTCTACTCCATGAAGAGCAGTTACATCTTTCAATGAAAGAAATGGAATGTTACTCATAATATTTATTCGTTAGACATTTTTTTTAGAAATTTGGCAGGGCCACCCACCCATATTTCACCTTCTGGAATATCCTTTGTACCAAGAGATGATGCTCCCAACATTGCATAATCACCGACAGTTTTATAGGCAAGAATGCATGCACCAACAGCCATATCTGCACACATACCCAGTTTTGAATACCCAGTCATTATAGTACCTACTGAACAATGGCATAAATCACCGATAACTGTATCATGGCCTATTGAGCAATTTGCCATAATAAGGCTACACTTACCGACATGAGCCTGAGGCCCTATATATGAGTTGCACATCACGAAAACTCCTGGCTCAAGAATAACCCCTTTTCCAATAAACGCAGACTTGTGAACAATAGTAGCAAGACGCTCGGTAGGAATATTTGCCTGTTTAAACATTTCCACGGTCTTATAGTTTCTGGCGACAAGATGAATTCCCCAACTAAAATAATAATCTGTAGTATCAATAAACTTTTGTATATCACACATCTTTCCGACAACAGGAAATCCATCAACCTCGGTTTCAAAGTCATTAATAAAACCAGCAATCTCCCATTCTAAATCTCCAAAACGATTGCAATTATCTTCTATACAAGAAGCAATGACACCGCCATTGCCTTCACCTCCAATAATTAATACTTTTTTACTCATACTTTATTTCTTTTGTTTGAAGTTTTCGTTCTTTACGTTCTTTACGAATTTGTTCTAAATCCTTCATTGCCATTTGATCAAATGGCAATGAATTTACATCTTTATAAAAAATCTCCCGTTTTTCATCAGACATACCCGTTGGATTACGATGCATACACCAGTTGAACTTAGTAACATATTCTTCATAATTTATATCCATGACATGGATATTCATGTCAAGTTTACGTAAAACAGACTCTGCACGACTTGTATTTGTCAAAACAAAAGATGTCCCTTTATTGTCATCATATTCAGGCTTATATTTTTCTATAGCCCAAAAATCTCCTAATGTAAAGTCTGAACCTCTTTGTAGATTTCGATACTTACAATTAAAGCAGGAAGGGCGAATATTGTATCTACTATGAAACGAAACTGTGTAGTCATCATCTAGTATAGAATTAAGATACTCTTCTCCATTTTCAAATTTGACTGCAATTGCCTTACCTCTCCAACCGGCTCTTTTATCCTTAAAGTTTACACTAATTACCTTCGAATTATATTTCTGACTGATAAAATCAATATATTTCTTATAAACGCCAGGTGATGATACACATCCACAAATAATATCACAAGTAATAAGGTTTGCATAGTCTTTGCCCAAGAATTGGCGCAAACCTCCGACCTCACATGGAGTTCCACAAAAAAGAACTCTTTTGCCTTGAATTAAAATGGATTTCAACTTAGAAAAAACGTCATGCTTTTTACTTTGAACAAATTTAGCTCTACGTAAATCATCTAAGTCATCTATTGACGAAATTATCTTGTGAAGGCATTCAGTATAATCATCACTATAACCAACTGCGCAAACATCTCCCCCTTGTAACAAAATATATTCAGCTAATAAAGAGAATACCCCACCCGAAGAACTTTTTGCACGTAATGCATCATCCTTACTCCAACATGCAAATACCTTCTGATGTTCGTCATAATAACGAACATCCTTACATACTTTTAGACATTTGCCACAATCTATACATTTATTAGCATCTATTTTCGGGTATAAAAATCCTTCACAATCTGGACACATTTCTATAGCCTGTGTAGGGCAACATGACATACAGGCAGTACATCCGCAACATTCGTCTTTCTGAAGAATTCCAACATTCATAAACAATTATCTTAATTTTTTGGTTTCTATTTGGTGATGTTTTGAAAGAATGTTCTTTGCCATCTTTACCATTGGAGGACCGATAAATTTGTTGTCTTTAACAGCAACTCCCTTCCCCTCTTTGATAGCTTCCTCTGAAAGTTGAACCATTTCAGTAGCCCATACAATCTCTTCTTCCGAAGGAGAATAATATTGATGACACAGTGGAAGTTCCTTTGGATTAAGAATAAGCATACCTTCAAACCCAAGTTTTTTTGAAAGAATAAGATTTTTTTCAAGATCTTCAAGGTCATGCACTTTAATATGTACCGTATCAACAGGGATAACACCGGTAGCACGTGCTGCATTAACAATCATATTGCGAGCAAAAAAGATACTCTCACCTTTAATATCATGTTTGCCTTGAAGATTTGTTATATAATCTTCGCAACCGAATGTAACTGCGACAACTCTTTCGCATGCCGTACAAATGCTTGATATATTCATCACTGCTGCTGCCGTTTCTATAAGCGGAATGATTTTAAAGGTGCCAATTGGTATCCCCTTTTCATATTCTATTGTTTCAAGTAGTTTACCAACAAAGTATACATCCTCTGCATTATTGGATTTTGGATACATAAATCCAGAAACACCATCTATTGTAAGCTGATACAAATCTTTAAGAAGTTCACCACTCTCACGATCGTTTACACGAGGAAAGATAAGTTTCCCCCTGATATCTTCACGTTTAACAAATTCCTTGATATTGTTACGGGCTTGTTGTTTTTCGCACGGAGGCACAGAATCTTCTATATCAAGCAAAAGAACGTCAACATCTCTACGAGTTGCACTATCTAGCAATTTTTGATTATGCGCAGGAACAAACATCAGACTACGCATCAAATAATCGTAATTGTTCATGATATTAATTTTTTATTTATATATCTTCTTGACCAATACATTTCTTCTGAAAGAAAGTACATCCTCACCATTCTGATTGTAAGCGATGCTCTCTACATACACGATTCCACGGTCTGCCTTTGACTTAGATTCACGTTTTGAGATAACTCTTGTACGAACATATATTGTATCGTTGATAAAAACAGGATTAAGGTGTTTAATGTCCTCGTATCCAAGATTTGCGATAGCCTTTCCACTTATATCTGGTACAGTAATACCAACTGCTAGTGAGAATACAAGAGTACCGACAACAAGAATTTTTCCATGCTGATTCTTACCTGCATAATCAATATTGATATGAACAGGATGATGATTCATTGTCATTAACGAAAAAAAATTATTATCACATTCAAAAATTGTCTTTGAGAGGTTATGCTTAATTTCAGCACCCACCTCAAACTCTTCATAATATAGTCCTAACTTGCTTGATTCCATATACATATATTTGTTTTCACGATGTAACGGTAAGCATTTCCTGCTACCTATGGATAATGCGAAAATCAATATTTACTTTGATTCTCTAAATTTCAAAAACTCTTGGTAATCTCTTATATAATCTTCTTTTAAATAAACATCAGATGCCAATACCATAGCTACAGCTCCTGAGGAAAAATCCCTTAAGTCACGCCACATTCCTGATTTTACATAAAGTCCGACATACGGACAATTGAGGAAGAAGGAACGTTTGCATTTCCCGTCATCAAGCGTAACCGTAAATGAACCGGATGCAGCTATAATCAACTGACTTAAATCCTTATGAGCATGTGCTCCTCTTTCTTCTCCACCGGGAATATCATATAGATAGTAAACCCTTTTCACATCGAATGGAAGAGTTGTACCATTTTCAACGACAGAAAGATTTCCCTTACGATCCGAGTGATGTTTGTCTAACTCAACTATTGAGCAATCAAATACACTATATTTCTTCATTGGCTTTCATTTTCTTAAACTGTTTATAATCAACAACATAATCTTTCTTGTCATACTTGGTGTCGGCAAATTCCAAGGCCAAAGAATTCGTGGAGAAATTTTCCATGGAACGCCACAAACCTTTTGGTATGTAAAGTCCATAATAGGAGCGATTCAGGCTAAATGTTTTTTTGTGTTTCCCATCGTCAACGACAACATCGAAACTGCCGGAAATGGCAATAATAAATTCTTGGGTATTGCAATAGGCATGGCCACCACGCTGTTCGCCACCGGGCACATCATATATCCAGTATGTACGTTTTATAGCAAATGGAATATGATTGTTCTGCTCTACAAAAGACAAGTTTCCCCGCGGGTCATTAAAACGTGGAAGTTCTATGATTTTTACATCGTCAATAGTCATAACTAACGGTTTTTATACATCTCGTCATAATATTTCTCATAGTCTCCGGAGGTGATATTATCCATCCATTCTTGATTATCGAGATACCAGCGGACGGTCTTTTCTATGCCTTCCTCGAATTGGAGGCTTGGCTCCCAACCAAGCTCTTTCTTGAGTTTTGTACTGTCGATGGCATAACGTAAATCATGTCCTGCCCTGTCTGTTACGTAGGTAATCAAATCAAGAGACGCACCTTCAGGATTACCGAGCAGTCTGTCAACAGTTTTTATAAGAACCTTGATAATATCTATATTTTTCCACTCATTGAAGCCTCCTATGTTATAAGTTTCTGCGATTTTACCGTTGTGGAAAATAACATCTATAGCTCTTGCATGGTCAACTACATATAGCCAATCACGTACATTTTCTCCCTTTCCATAAACAGGAAGCGGTTTTCTGTGACAAATATTGTTAATAAAGAGCGGAATCAATTTCTCAAGAAACTGATACGGACCATAATTATTCGAGCAGTTAGTCACTATGGTTGGCATGCCGTAAGTGTCATGGAATGCCCTTACGAAATGGTCTGACGATGCCTTTGCTGCTGAATATGGACTATGCGGATTGTATTTTGTATTTTCATAAAAGAAATCTTTACCGTATGCAAGATGATGTTCTGATGATGAAGCGGTTGTAGTGAATGGTGGTTCTATTCCTTCCGGGTGAGTCATTTTGAGTGCTCCATAAACCTCATCTGTAGAGATGTGATAAAAACGCTTGCCTTCATACTTTTCAGGAAGCGACTCCCAATAGAGCTTCGCAGCCTGAAGAAGTGACAATGTTCCCATTACATTAGTACGTGCGAAAGTGAAGGGATCTTTGATTGACCTGTCAACATGGCTCTCTGCTGCAAGGTGGATAATACCATCAATTTTCTCGTCCTGCATAAGTTTGTAAAAGGCATCAAAATCACAAATGTCCATTTTTACAAATTTGTAGTTGGGCTTATCCTCAATGTCTTTGAGGTTTGCTAGATTGCCAGCATATGTTAATTTATCCAAATTAACAATGTTATATTCCGGATATTTGTTAACAAACAAACGAACGACATGGCTACCGATAAAACCGGCACCACCTGTTATAATTATATTCTTCATTGTTTTCTTCCTGCTAAAATATCTGAATCTATCTCTAACTTTTTCTCTTCTATTACTTTTAAGAGATATTGCCCATATTGGTTTTTTATCATAGGCCGAGCTAACTGTCTGAGTCTTTCTTCAGTAATCCAACCTTTTCTAAATGCGATTGCTTCAAGACAGGCTATTTTAAGTCCCTGACGTTTTTCTATAACCTCAACAAAAGTAGAAGCCTCTGAAAGACTTTCATGAGTACCTGTATCAAGCCATGCAAATCCTCTTCCAAGTGGTTGAACCTTGAGTTCTTTTGTCTCAAGGAATACTTGATTCACAGTGGTAATTTCATATTCACCACGAGCAGAGGGTTTAATTTTTTTCGCAACCTCTACTACTTTGTTCGGATAAAAATACAGGCCCGGTACAGCATAATTACTCTTTGGATGAAGAGGCTTCTCTTCAAGAGAAACGCAATTTCCCTTCTTGTCAAATTCTGCCACACCATATCTTTCTGGGTCATCAACCCAATATCCGAATATTGTTGCCATTCCATCTTCTTCAGCCACTCTTACTGCCTCCTTAAGTTTCGGAACAAAAGATCCTCCATAAAAGATGTTATCACCCAGAACAAGACAAGCGCTATCGTTTCCTATGAAATCTACTCCTATTGTAAATGCCTGAGCCAATCCGTCAGGAGATGGCTGTTCAGCATATTCAAAGTGTACTCCATAATCAGAGCCATCTCCAAGAAGCCTTTTAAAGCCAGGAAGGTCGTAAGGTGTAGAAATAACTAGAATGTCTCTAATTCCTGCCAACATTAATACAGAAATCGGATAATACACCATAGGTTTGTCATATATTGGCATCAGCTGTTTACTGATTCCTTTAGTGATAGGGTACAATCTAGTACCGCTACCTCCTGCTAACACTATTCCTTTCATAATATAGTAATTTGTTTGTTTTCAATAGTATATCACAAGGCCTGTCAAGGCTTTCAGCAGTCAGTTGAATCATAGTTTTTCCACCGACAAGTATCCATTACTGATTTATGTTTAGCATTCAAGGGTATGCTGATTATTTATCCAATGCTTCAAACTTCGGCGAGTTCTTGGATTTAAACTCGGGCACCACTTGCTTCATCAGCTTGACCGTATCCATGATCTTTACCGTACGGGATAACTCCTCAAACTCTCCATAAGTGTCAAGGATATCAGCATACTCATAATGACGTACCTTCGCTATCATAATTTTCTTATTCTCGGTAGGAATCGTATTCTCTTTATCGCTCAGGACTTCTTCATAAAGCTTCTCACCCGGACGCAAGCCCGTAAACTCTATCTCAATATCTTCTCCTGGACGATAACCGGCAAGTTCGATCA
>OKPF01000250.1_pt1 | contig 30717 bp, 26 predicted proteins | sample 1612151 | NCBI WGS metagenome assembly OKPF01 (sample SAMN04436779, study PRJEB24849) | human gut metagenome | biome: human gut; feature: NICU; material: stool | host: Homo sapiens | place: USA: Saint Louis, MO | collected 2011-05-07 | reverse complement strand
ATATCGGTAACAGCACGACCCTTTGGGTAAGCTCACTCTCGATTCTGGTATCTATTGCCGGCCTGTTGGTAAACATACTTAAGTAATTGAAAATTGAGAATTGAAAATTAAGAGAGATGATAGACGAACGGATAAATAATAACACTGGGATAGAGAACGAGGAACAAGAGATTGATTTGGTCGCTCTTTTATTTAAATACCTTTTTTATTGGCGTTGGTTTGTGGCTAGTATATTGATATGTTGCATCGCCACTTACCTGTTTCTTCGTTATCAAACGCCTGTATATAACATTTCCAGTTCCGTGTTGATAAAGGAGGAGGATAAGCGAAGCGGTTCGGGCAACAATCCGTTGGCGGCCATTCAAGACTTGGGAATGTTTTCCATGACAAATAATTTTGATAACGAGGTGGAGATATTGAAATCCCGTACATTGATAAAAAAAGTCGTGAACGACCTGAATTTATATGTTCGTGTAGCGGAAAAGCGAGCGTTCGGTTATGCGATGCCTCTTTATAAGAATAGTCCGGTGCGGATTTATATGACACCAGAAGAGGCCGATAAATTGGAGGAGCCGATTAAGCTGGATCTTACATTTACAAAAACAGGAAAATTGTCTGTTAAGGCTGAATATGTGCAAGATAAGGAAGAGCAAGAGATAGAACAGGCATTTGATCAATTGCCGGCGGTGTTACCAACACCTGTGGGTGTTTTAAGCTTTACGCAAGGCGATACCTTGTATATGGAAGAAGAGGAAATCGCTTTACGTGTTACCATAAATACGCCGACGGAGACCGCCGAGGATTATATGAAAGACTTGAGCGTGACCGCCTCTTCCCAGACCACGACGATAGCGAAGATCAGCGTGAACAATACAGTAAAGGAGCGAGGCGTGGATTTCGTGAATCGTTTGGTTGCGTTCTATAATCAAGATGCGAACGATGAGAAGAATGAGGTAGCTCAGAAAACCGCTGAGTTCATAGAGGAGCGTATCGGTATAATTAACCATGAGTTGGGTACGGCGGAGAGCGAGTTGGCGGATTTCAAGCAACGATCCGGTCTGACGGATTTGACAAGTGATGCCCGTCTAGCCTTACAAGAGAGTTCCAAGTATGAGCAGCAACGTACGGAGAACGCTACACAGATCAGCTTGGTTCAATTTCTGCGTACCTATATCAACGATCCGGTCAACAAGGAAGAGGTAATTCCTGCAAACGTAGGGTTACAGGATCAAAACCTCACTAGGGTGATTGAACAATATAACACGATGATCATCGAGCGTAAACGTTTATTACGTACCTCTTCGGAAAATAACCCGGCGGTGATAAACATGAACACCGGCGTTGAGGCGATGAGACGCAATGTCGAGACAACCGTGAATAGTGTCTTGCGAGGACTACAAATCGCCCAGAAAGATATTGAGCGTCAGGCTAGTAAATTTGAGAGCCGGATTAGTGATGCTCCAAAGCAAGAGAAAGAGTTCATGACTATTTCTCGCCAGCAAGAAATCAAGGCGACTTTATATATCATGCTGTTGCAGAAGCGGGAGGAAAATGCGATCACATTGGCAGCCACGGCTAATAATGGTCGTATTGTAGAGGAACCATTACCCGGGAAGGATCCTGTGGCTCCCAAGAAGCTCGTGTTTTTATTGGCTGCGTTTGTGGTGGGCCTGTTTATTCCGGTGGGAATCATCTTTGTCGTGGAATTATTGAAATATAAGATCGAGAATCGTGGCGATGTGGAGCAATTGACGAATGTTCCGATTTTGGGCGAGTTACCTTTGTGTGGTCATAAATCCTCCGATAAGGGAGCGATCGTGGTGCGCGAGAATAAGAACGACATGATGGAGGAGACCTTCCGAGGTTTGCGGACCAATCTGCTCTTTATGCTCCGGAAAGATCAAAAGGTCATACTTTTCTCTTCTACGCAGCCCGGAGAAGGTAAGTCTTTCGTGACTGGAAATCTCGCTGTCAGCTTGGCTTATTTGGGAAAGAAGGTGGTAGTGGTTGGTATGGATATCCGTAAGCCGGGCTTGAATAAGGTCTTCGATTTATCGAAAAGGCAGGAAGGAATATCTAATTATCTGATGGATCCGGAGGATAAGGATCTTTTTGATCTTGTGCAGCCTTCCGGCATCAGTCCGAACCTGGATATCCTTTTAGGAGGAACGATTCCCCCGAACCCGACGGAACTGGTAGCCCGTGATACCTTGGAGAAGGCGATAGAGCAATTGAAATCCCGTTATGACTACGTGTTGCTGGATACAGCCCCGATCGGTATGGTAACTGATACGGCCATAATAAGCCGTGTGGCCGACATGTGTGTTTATGTCTGCCGTGCGGACGTGACCCCGAAAGCCGCTTTCTGTTACATTAATGTTCTTAGGGACGAGCATAAATTTGACAAGTTGGCGGTAGTGATCAATGGAATCGACCTAAGTAAACGCAAGAACACCTATGGCTACGGTTATGGTAAGAAATACGGTTATGGCTATGGTAAACATTATGGTTATGGATACGGCTATGGGTATGGTTTTGAGGCGGAGAATAAGAAAAAGAAATAATAAGGAAATTTATAAAGAGTCATGAGACACGTATTATTTAGTCCCCCTGATATAACAGAGGCAGAGATCAGTGAAGTTGTTGATGCTTTGAAGTCCGGTTGGATAACTACCGGACCTAAAACTAAAAAATTAGAACAGCTGGTAGCAGAACGTTGTCATACCTCAAAAGCTGTTTGTTTGAATTCAAATACGGCATGTGCTGAGATAACTTTGCGTATATTAGGTATAGGAATCGGTGATGAGGTTATTGTTCCAGCCTATACTTATACAGCTACCGCAAGTGTGGTAGAGCATGTGGGGGCAAGATTGGTCATGATAGATTGTGAGCATGGAAAGTTCACGATGGATTATGAGAAATTAGAAGCGGCGATAACCGAGAGAACAAAAGCTATAATCCCGGTGGATTTGTTTGGTATTCCTTGTGGCTATGATACGATTTTCGATATAGTAGAACGGAAAAAGAATTTATTCCATCCAAATGATAACCCGATTCAAAAAGCCTTGAATCGAGTGATTGTTATGGCTGATGGTGCTCATTCTTTTGGAGCCTCATATAAAAAATTCCCAATAGGTTCTGTCGCCGATTTTACGAATTTCTCATTTCATGCGGTGAAAAACCTAACAACAGCGGAAGGCGGTGCGGTTGTTTGGAGAGATATTGAAGGGATAGATAATGATGAGTTATATCACCAATATATGTTATTGAGTCTTCATGGTCAGAGTAAAGACGCTTTGGCAAAAACGAAGTTGGGAGCGTGGGAGTATGATATTATTGGGCCATGGTATAAATGTAATATGACAGATGTCTGTGCGGGCATAGGTCTAGGACAAATAAAAAGGTATGATGAGATTTTGTCCCGTCGAAAAGAAATTATAGACCGTTATAATAAAGGATTGAAGGGGCTACCTATTACGGTGGTAACGCATTATACTTCAGATATTGTCTCTTCTGGACATTTATATATTATAAATCTGAATGACAAAGATGCCGAACAACGGAACAAATTTATAGAGAAAATGGCCGGATTAGGAGTTGCGACCAATGTACATTATAAACCGCTTCCTATGCACACAGGCTATAAGAAATTGGGGTTCAAGATAGAGGACTATCCAAATGCTTATAAGCAATTTAAAAATGTTGTGACATTGCCGCTTCATACCTGCTTGTCTGATGAAGATGTGGATTATGTGATTGAGTGCATGAAGGAATGTTTAAAATGAGATAGGATATGACATTTGAAAGATTGTATCATATAGTTCGAATCTCTTTGCTGAGAAATGGGTTTTATTTTGAAATATGATTGGTATATTTTGTAGTTGAATTAAATTTTAAATATGTATGAACGATATGTAAAACGTGGAATAGATTTTATTCTTGCGTTGATAATTTTGCCATTTGTACTATTTGTAATAGTCATAATGACTCCATTTATTCTTATCTCAGATCCAGGTCCAATATTCTACAGTGGATTAAGAAGGGGACGTAATGGAATGCCTTTCAAAATGTATAAGTTCCGTTCAATGTATGTTAATTCTCCGGATGTAAGGAATCTCGATGGGTCTACATTCAATGGACATGATGATCCTAGAGTGACACCAATAGGTCGGTTTATGCGGAAGACTTCTATCGATGAGATTCCACAATTCTTGAATGTCCTGATTGGGGATATGAGTTTTGTTGGACCTAGGCCTACTTTAGCGACTAAATCATTTGAAGAAGTTGAAGTAGAAAGAAGAAAACGATATGATGTGAAACCTGGTATTACTGGATATGCTCAGGCTTATTTTAGAAATTCTATTTCTCAAGAAGATAAATTTAAATATGATCTGTACTATGTAGATCATGTTTCTTTTAAGTTAGACTTGAAGATTTTGTCGCAGACGATGATTTCTGTAATAAAACGAGAAAATATTTATGTTAAAAAGAAAAATAACGATAATCGATAAGATAAACAAGATCTATTTATAAGTGAAACGATTATTAATTATAGGAGCTTCAATATTGCAATTGCCAGCAATATTGAAAGCCAAAGAAATGGGATTGTATGTAGGAGTCGCTGATTTTAACCCACATGCGATTGGTGTATCTCATGCTGACGAATACTTCAATGTGAGTACAATTGATGAAGAGGGAGTGTATCGAGCCGGAAGAGAATTTAAAGCAGATGGTATTGTTACATTGGCCACAGACATGCCAATGCGGGCTGTGGCCTATGCTACTCATAAATTAGGTCTTGTTGGAATATCATACGATACGGCGATTAAGGCAACTGATAAGGGAGAAATGATCAAAGCTTTTGAAGTTGCAGGGGTAGAACATCCATGGTATTATATACTTCACACTCCAGAAGATTTGAAGAAGGTTGTTTCTGAAATTACGTATCCTTGTATCAGCAAACCTGTGGATAACGCGGGCAGTAGAGGTGTTGTTCTAATTGAAAGTTCAAAGGATTTGGAGAATGCAATTCAATATAGTTCTCTAAACGGACGAAATGGTGGTGTCATTATTGAGGAATATTTAAAAGGCAGTGAGGTCAGTGTTGAGGTTATGGTTGTTAATGAAGATGTTCATATATTGCAAGTTACAGATAAATTGACAACAGGAAGCCCCCATTTTGTTGAGATGGGACATAGCCAGCCTAGCTTATTAGACTATAAGGATATTAGGGCGATCAAAGATTTGGCAAAAAGAGCCGTGAGTTCTATCGGTATTAATCATGGCCCAGCTCATGTGGAAATAATGCTAACAGATCAAGGACCAAAAATGATTGAACTTGGAGCAAGGATGGGTGGAGACTGTATTACTACACATTTAGTGCCATTGTCTACGGGTATTGATATGGTGAAAGCTACTATACAAATAGCGTTGGGAGAATGCCCTTCTATTGCTCCGAGATTTGATAAAGGAGCGGCGATACGTTATATAGAAGAGACAAATGGTGTTATTGAGAATATTTCGGGAATTGATAAAGTGAATAGCATAAATGGTATTGAGCATGTCGTGTTGACTAAAGCCGTAGGTGATGTCGTTAATCGGATTAGCAGTAGTGTGGATCGTATCGGATATGTAATTTCTCAAGCGGATACAGCTCAAGCTGCTATTGATCTTTGCGAAAATGCGATGAAACATATTGTTATTACTACTAAATAATGATAAAAACATAAGTGTTGTTATGGAATTGAAAGGGAAACGTCTTTTATATATAGGTGGGAGTGCTTCAATAACTGATATTGCATTCTATACTAAGAGTCATGGTATAAAGTTGCTAGTTGCAGGGAAATCAATACCGCAAGATATACAAGCATTGACAGATGAACAATATATTATTGATGTTTGCGATAGGGAATGTCTGAAGAAAATAGTGCTAGAACATGCTGTTGATGGCATATTGGTTATAGGAAATGAGGACATTATAACAAGTGTGGTTGATGTGGCAGAGAATATAGGTCTTGATTTCTATGTAAATCGTAATCAATGGGTTGAATTACAGGATAAAAAGAATTTTAAGAGAAACTGTATAAAGTATGGTATTCCTATTGTAGAGACTTACGAGTTGTCAAATGATTCTGATTCAGTTCAAATACCCCGAAGTGCCTATCCGATTATTTTGAAACCAGCTGATAGTTGCGGGTCAAAAGGAATCTCAATATGTAATTCGGAAAAAGAATTGAAGCAATCAATTCAAAAAGCGAAATTATATTCAAGGACAAATCGGTTTTTATGTGAAAAATATATGGATTGCCCGGAGATTACCATTAAATATTTATTTGATCGTGGAAATATATATGTATGGGAAATAAATGATCGATTTGTTAATAGAGAGCAAAAGAATGTAGGAGCAATAGCGGATTGTACTATATATCCATCAAAACATGTGAAGCTATATTTTGAAACGTTGCATTCGAAGATGGTTGAAATGCTTAAAGATTTCAATATTTATAATGGAACTATGTTCATACAAGCATTTGTTGATGGAGAAATTATCCGGCCTTATGATCCAGGGATTAGGTTTTCAGGAGGATTATCGTATTTTATCACAAAGCATGTTTTTGATGTGAATCCATTGGAATTTATGATAAACACGTCACTTGTTGGACGGATGTATTTAGGAGATGAAAACCTTATCGAACGAATAAGCGTAGATATGAATGGCCGCTTTCTCGCCAATTATTCAATTTTAGCAAAGAAAGGAACTATTGCTGAAATCGAGGGTATGGATCGTGTAGCAAAAATACCTGAGGTGTTTAATACAATACAATTGCTTCATGTGGGAGATGAAGTAAATATGATAGGTACTTTGCAGCAGGTATTTGCAAGATTCCATATAGAAGCTAAGAGTAGAGAAGAGCTGAATCGGATTATAAATAAAGTATATAATGCAATTCAACTGAAAGGTATAGATGGGGAAAATATGAAACTCTGTCAAAAAATTAGTATATTATAAGTAAGTTTGAGCATGAAGAGATATACTGATATCTTAGTTGATTTTGTTGTTGCGCTTAAATATAAGGATTTACCGTCCTGTGTCATTGAACAGACAAAATTGTTTATAGCTGATTATTATGCAGCTAGTATAGCAGGATATAGAGTTAATAAGCAGTTCAATAAGGTGGTAATGTCCATTATAAAAGAAGATAGTGGAACAGAACAGGCATCAATATTATTTGAGAAGAAAAAATATCCAGTGGCTAATGCGGCTTTTATGAACGCAGTTTATGCGCATGGCGCAGATATGGATGATGGTAATCGGAAATCTGCGGGTCATATCGGAGCCCATGTGATATCTTCTGTTTTTGCGTTGGGTGAGAAGCTGGGGGTAACATGGAAGGATATTATTGTCGCAATAAATGTAGGATATGAATTTTTTAATAGGATAGCAGGTGCTGCACAGCCAGGACTTTATAACAGAGGTTTTCATTCAACGGGGATTGCAGGAGCAATGGCTTGTGGGGCTGCTTGTGCAAAACTAATGGGATTAGATCGATGTGGAGTTTATAATAGTGTGTCTTTAGCAGCGATTCAGTCTAGTGGTTTGATTATTATAGATGAGAGTGGGCAAAGGTGTAAGCCGATTAATCCTGCAAATGCGGCAAGGATAGGTGTTCTTTCTGCTTTAATGGCAGAGAAGGGATTATTGAGTTCACAAAATCCATTGGAGAGTAAAAAAGGGTGGTTTCATGCTTTTACGGATCATGTTGATGAAACTATCCTTTTGGGAGGTCTTGGCGTGGATTTTACAATTTGTGAAAGTTATTTGAAGCTGTATCCAACATGCCGTCATACACATTGTTGTATTGATAGTATTCTGAAAATACGGGAACGAATGGGGGATAAAAAAACTTTTTTGCCTGATATTATAGAGAAAATTGAAGTAAATATTTATCCAAGTGCGATTAAGTCGGCAGGAATAATTCGGAATCCACGTTCACAAGAAGAGGCGAAATTCTCAATTTATTATGCGATAGCTGTAGCATTCAACAATGGAGATTTCTCTATAGAGGATCTTCAGGTTGAAAGGATTGATTCTGTAATAAATGATTTGTTAGCGAAAATAGAATTAGTACCAGATCCTTTGATGGAAGATAGAGCGTGTGGGATCAGAGGTTCCCGAATAAAAGTTGTATTGTGTGATGGGGAAATTTTTGAGGAAACGATATTAATACCGAAAGGGGAAGGAATAGGATCGCTTGATTGGAATAATTTACGAGTTAAAATGTACGCATGTTCATATGGAGTTATCTCGGAAAAAATGTCTAATTTATTGATAAATAGGTGTATGGATATTGATGTTGATGAACCTTTCGGATCGATTATGTTGTTTTTCGATAAGGATTTGCGATTGTTGGGTTATAAAGATCAACAGGATTGTTAACGTGTAAAAGAATGCTGATATGTCTAAAGTCTCGATTATTATCCCTGTATATAATGCGGAAAAAACACTTTGTAGGTGTCTTGATAGTTTAGTTGTACAGACTTATGAAGATGTAGAGATAATTTTAGTAAATGATGGCTCTGTTGATAGTAGTCGGAATATTTGTGAAACATATAGAGATAAATATTCTCAGATTATATTGATTAATCAGGAGAATGCAGGACCTGCTACAGCTCGGAATGTCGGAATAGATAGTGCTAGTGGTAAATATATTTCTTTTGTGGATGCGGATGATTATGTTGAATGTGGTATGATTGAAGAAATGGTTAATGCGGCAGAAACTAATCATGCGGAAATGGTTATTTGTGGGTATGATCAAGAACATTCTGGCGTTATTGTAAAACATGAATATAAATATGATGCTGGATTATATGTAGGGGAAGGAGCAAGGAAAATAGCAATTGACTTAATAAGCGATGTGTCTGCTAAAAGGATACCTCCCTATTCTCCAGTGAGAATGATATTAAAAGATGTTTTGGAGAATCCTCAAATCCGATATGCAAAAGGAATGATACGAAGTGAAGATTATTACTTCTTTGTACAACTTCATTTTCGCATAAAGAGATTGTATTTACTGGGAGATAAACCTCTGTATCATTATATTGAAGTCAGCAATTCAGTAACTCATAGATATGTTCCAAAGTATTGGAGTTCAGTGAAAAAAATATACCATGGGTTGCTAGAAAAACTTCCAGAAGACGAGGGGATTAAGAGACGATTAGGAGTGATGCTTGTTCAGCGTTCTTTGATAGCTTTAAATAATGTGTCCCGAAAAAAGAGTAAGGATATGTTTAGAAAAGAGCTGTATGAAATAATTTTGGATGAAGATTTGAATTATGTCATTTTTAAGATGAATACTATCTCATATCTGAAATCTTATATTTGGCTAATGAGTAATCATGTGTATTTAATTATATATTGGAGATATTTGCTGAAATTTTATCGAAATAAAATATTTTTATAGTTAAAAGCGCATAGAAATGATGAAAGTAGATAGATTTAAATTTAATATTATATTTCGATTTAGTTTAGTGTTTTCCTTAATATCGATATATATTCTTGCGGTAAGAGACTATTCAGTTGTAATAATTCTTCCTTGCATGATGTTTTTATTAGGTATGTATTTTTCTATTAAAAATATTTATGATAATATTTTTTTATTTTCGTTTTTACTTTGTTTCTTTACTTTTCTATTAGGTGGACAGTTGTTCGATAAATTCTTAAATGTGTATGGCTATGATTTTTCAAAAGATATAGAATTACATACTGATTTGGTTTTATTGATTGCGCTGACAGGATTGATGTTTGGATATTTATTGGCAGATAAAACAAAAGAAAATAAGCCTGTTTTTAGAGCAGTGGATTATAATAGTGCTTATTACGTGAACGTAAGAACTGTTAGTAAATATTTGTTTTTTGTGTCGTATGCATTGTGGATGCTTATCTTGTTAGATAATGTTCTTTATGTTATTCAATATGGATATATAAGTTACTATTTGTCATATTTGAGTAGAGTACCTGCTTTTATAAGAGTGTTTGGCTATATGGCTCCATCTGCATTCTTTTTGTATCTTGCAACAATGCCCACAAAAAGAGATGCTAAAATAGTTATTATAATGTACTCTTTTTACCTGTTATTGTCGTTAGGAACAGGGAGACGGATTTATTTTATGACTGGATTCTTGATCATATTTGCTTATATGATGCTACGAAATGTTGTTAATCCTGAAAGAAGGCCTTGGATTAGTAAAAAACAATTAATTTACATATGCGCATTACTACCAGTATTGTTAATGTTTATGTATTTTTTTGAATATGTCAGATCAGAACATGCTGTAGGTATAGCTTCAGAATATTCTCCTTTACTGGGTTTTTTTGTTCGCCAAGGAACCTCTATAAATGTTATCAAATATGCAGAATTATTTGAGGAAAGGCTAAATCCTGATGCCTATTATTCGTTATATAATACTTTAAAGTGGCTACAAGATAGTTGGATTGATTATCTATTGAATTTAAACTTAAACTTTGAATTTGGACGGCAATCGTTGGAAACCGCAATCTCTGGAACAAGTCTTGCGGATTTTGTGTCATATAATGCTAATCCAACAACCTATTTGACGGGTATGGGGTATGGTTCTTGTTATATAGAAGAATTATATGTTGATTTTGGCTATATCGGAGTTTTTTTAGGCAATGTTATATATGGTATTTTGTTGTGTGTTTTATTGAAAAATGCGGTGAATAAAGGGAATATATGGAAGATTGCGATTGGATTGTTTATGATAGATGCAATATTTAAAGCCCCAAGAGCGACGTTCGATGCTTTTTGGGGATCATTTTTGTATTTTAATTCTTGGGGACCATTTTTGCTGATCTTTATTTTTGTAAATGTTTACATGACAAAGAATAATAGATCTGTAAGATAACTTGTTATAAGCTCTTTTTAGTGTAATGGTAGTAGATTCTAATAGTATTTCCAAAAATAATAAACGTATCGCTAAAAATACGTTTTTCTTATATATTCGGATGTTTCTAATAATGTTAGTGTCCCTTTACACTTCACGTGTAGTATTGAAAGTCTTGGGTGTTGAAGATTTTGGGATATATAATGTAGTTGGAGGTGTAGTAGCAATGCTGAATATTATAGTTAATACATTGTCACGAGCCAGTACCCGTTTTATCACATTTGCTTTAGGAAAGGACGACAAGGAAGAATTGAAACAAATTTTTTCAACAGTGATCTGTATTCATCTTCTTTTGGCTGGACTTCTTGTTCTTGTAGGGGAGACTGTTGGTTTGTGGTTTGTATGTAATAAATTGGTTATACCAGCAGAAAGAATGACCGCTGCTTTATGGGTGTATCATAGTTCTATTTTAATTGCAGTTGTTACTTTTGTGAATATACCTTATAATGCTTTGATTATTGCGCATGAGCGGATGGGGGCTTTTGCTTATATTTCTATAATAGAGGTTTTTCTAAAATTATTAGTGGCATGGACTTTGATTTATACGTCTCAGGATAAATTAATTATATATGCTGTACTTCTCTTTGTTGTTCAATTTTTAATACGGATAGTATATGGCTATTATTGTTCTATCCATTTCCCGGAATGTAAGGTTAAGTTAGTTTGGAATGTACAATGGCTGAAAAAAATTTTTGCTTATGTAGGATGGACATTAAATGGAAGTTTTGCGATTGTGGGATATACACAGGGTATTAATATACTTTTAAATCTTTTTTTTGGCCCTGCAGTCAATGCCGCACGGGCTATTGCTGTCCAAGTAGAAGCTGCTGTTGTTTCTTTTGTGCAAAATTTTCAAACAGCAGTTAGACCTCAGATTGTAAAATCATATGCTATGTCTGATATACTATATATGCATAAATTGATTATTATGTCTTCAAAGTATGGCTTTTTTTTGATGCTATTAATAGTTTTGCCACTTACATTATGCATAAATCCAATATTAAAAATGTGGTTAGGAAATGTGCCTGAATATACAGCTGGTTTTGTGCGTATAATGTTTATTGTTGCGTTGTTATGGCCTTTACGTGGTGCTATGATTGATGCAATTCATGCGACGGGGGATATAAAGAAATTTCAAATATACGAAGGGACTTCTCTTTTATTGACTGTTCCTATTGCTTATCTGGCATTGGAATTTTATCATATTTCTCCAGAAATTGTCATGTGTATCTACCTTTTTGTTGAACTTTTTACACAGGGCATACGAATTTGGATTGTCTTGAGTAAAATATCTATTTCCTATCGTTGTTATTTTAGAGAAGTCTTATATCCGATTGGTATATCTTCTTTGTTTGCTTTTATTCCATTCTTCTTGATTCATATGACAGAAAACGAGGAATTTTCTAAAGTTGTGCTTTATATGGCTGCGTCTTTTTTTTACGTATTGATGTGTATATTGATTTTTGGAATGAAATGGACGGAGCGGATTTGGACGTTTAATTATATTAAAAAATTAGTATGGATATTTATAAGGAAAGTGACTTTCTGGAGATGAAGTGTATCTGTTGGTTGATATTGAAGGAACGAAAGTTCGGAGGGTTATAAAAATCATAAAAGAAGATATAGAATGAAGTTAGTACTTGGAACAATGACATTCGGAGAGTCCGTATTCGCTCCGAATGTGGATGAGTTTGTAGAGATGTTTCTAGATGCGGGATATGAGGAGCTTGATACGGCATATGTCTACAACGAAGGGAACTGTGAAAAGCTGTTGGGAGAGGTTCTGCCTAAACTCCGCAGCCCGTATAAAATTTCAACAAAAGTGAATCCTCGGATTACCGGTAAGTTGGACGGAGAAGCTGCCTATATTCAACTAAACGAGTCGTTAAAAAGGCTAGGGGTTCCTGTAGTAGATATTTTCTATCTTCATTTTCCCGATCCTGCAACGCCGGTGGAAAACGTTTTGGAGGCCTGTAATAATCTCTATCGAGAAGGAAAATTCAGAGAGTTAGGACTTTCTAATTTTCCGGCATGGATGGTTGTGGATGTATGGCATATCTGCCATAAGAACGGTTGGGTATTGCCGACTGTGTTCGAGGGTATTTACAACCCTTTGACTAGAAAAGCAGAAACTGAGCTGAACGAATGCTTGAATCATTTCGGGATTCGTTTCTATGCCTATAATCCGATGGCTGGCGGATTACTTACAGGACGTTATGGAAGATATGAGGACGCTCCGATGGATGGGCGCTTCACGCATCGTCCGAACTACCAGAAGCGTTACTGGAAAAAGAGCTATTTCGATGCTGTGGAAATTATCAAATTGGCCTGCGAGGAAGAGGGTATTACTACTATTGAAGCAACTTATCGCTGGCTTGCTTATCATTCTATGTTGAATGTGGAACGTGGGGATGCGATTATCATCGGTGCTTCCAAGGCGGATCACCTGAAGCAGAATATGGAAACAGTGAAAGCGGGTCCCTTGTCGGATGCGGTCGTGGATGCTTTTGAAAAAGCCTGGCAGCACTGTAAAGCGGATTGTCCTGAATACTTCACTTTGTATAAAGGTAAAGGCTCTGTGGGAGGAGAGAAGAAATAATGCTGAATCAAGAAAGAGTATTTGATGTGTTGGCAAAGCATGGTGTTACATTCTTTACGGGTGTACCGGATTCTTATTTGAATGGTTTCTGTAATTATGCCCTAAACAATTGTGGAAGTAGAAATATCATTGCGGCCAATGAGGGGAATGCGGTAGGTATTGCCTCCGGACATTATTTTGCAACTAAAGAGATTCCTCTTGTCTATATGCAGAACAGTGGACTGGGGAATACGGTGAATCCTTTGGTAAGTCTTGTGGATAAGGATGTGTATGCTGTTCCTATGCTTTTACTTGTCGGCTGGCGTGGGCAAGGAAACTCTGAGCCGAATCATCCGCAGCATAAGCTACAGGGGGAGATTACACCCGAACTGCTGGAAATCATGCACATCCCCTACACCATCCTTGATGATGACGATGATAAGTTTGCTAAAACAGTGGAGAAAGCGGTCAAATATTGTAAAGAATCCCGACAGCCTTACGGTTTGATCGCACCAAAGGGTGTCATGGCGGCGAGTGATAAGCCGAATAACGTGGACAATACTTATCCAATGAGTAGGGAAGAAGCAATAGAAATCATTTTGAACAATATGCCGGAGAATACCATCTATTCCGCAACGACAGGAAGAGCAACTAGAGAACTGTTTTTCTTGCGAGAAAAGAGAGGTGAAACAAAAGCGCATGACTTTCTCAATGTCGGTTCTATGGGACATGCAAGCTCTGTGGCGTTTGGGATTGCACTGGAGAGACTTGAACGGAAGGTTGTTGCTTTGGATGGTGATAGTGCCTGCATGATGCATATGGGGGCAATGACAATGGTCAGCAAGCTTGATGCTCCAAACTTCATGCATATCGTTTTGAACAATGGAGCGCATGAGTCTGTGGGCGGGCAACCATCTGCCGGTCATAAGGTTGACTTTACCAAAATAGCGGAGGCATGCGGATATGCGACGGTCGGACATCCTGTAACAACAAAGGTGGAGCTGAAGGAGGCTTTGGAAATTCTACGTGATTGTAGCAAGGCGTCTTTCATTGATTGCCGAATTCATAAGGGATTGAGCAGAAAATTGCCACCGATTGTGTTTGAGCACAGAAAAGTGATAAATGACCTGATAGATGATTTGAACGAATAAAAATAATAATGGGTAACAAAACAAAGTCCCGTATTAATCGGAAGGGAGAAATATAATCATGAACAGTATGGAAAAAACAAGAGAATTTCTGAAGTCAATCGGTCTCCCCGGAGGGGATGCATACGATTTGCCTACTTCTGAAAAACGATTTGCGGATGGTGGCCAGTACCGCTTTGAAGTTCCCGGAATTCAAGGCCCGAAAGTAATGCAGGCTCTTTTGGAGGCAATGGATGGGTACGGTTTGTACCTGCACCGTGTAACGCAGACTCAGGGTATTATACGTTTGACAGATGAGGAGATTGGTAAGATGGTGGAGCTTGCCCACAAATGGCAGACTGATCTGATTCTTGCCATCGGCCCCCGTGCAACCACGGACACGTCTGCGTCGGTACATACGGAGGAGGGTGTTCGTATGGGGTATCGTTTGCGTGGTCAGGAGCAGATTGTTCGCGCCATAGAGGATGTGAAACGTGCCGCTCGTCTCGGATGCCGTAGCTTCCTTGTTTATGATGAAGGATGCCTGTGGGCATTGAACGAAATGCGCAAAGCAGGAGAGATTCCTACGGACTGTCATTTTAAGGTATCTGCCCATACGGGACACGGAAATCCTTGTTCCGCAAAGTTGTTGGAAAGAATTGGAGCAGACTCTATAAATCCTGTTCGTGACATTCAGCTCCAAATGTTAGCGGCTATGCGTCAGGCAGTGGACTGTCCAATCGACATTCATACCGAAAACCCGAAATCCACAGGTGGGTTTATCCGTCATTACGAAGTGCCGGAAATGATCCGTATAGCCGCACCGATTTACCTTAAGACCGGAGGTTCCGTGGCTGTGACTCACAGCTGGAGCAGTACCGAGGACGATGCGCGTAAGCGCGCAAAACAGTGCTGCCTTGTGAAGCGCATGATTGATGAGTATTATCCGGAAGCTGTTTGGTCTCCGAGAGGCAGTCTACTTTAAGATATTAAGATTGAAGTTCAGACGAATAGATAGAAAAGGAAAAGAAAAGAATAATCATGAGACATCATTTGTATAATCCGGGTTTCAAATTTGTAGTGGAACCTGAGCATTTTAATAAGTATACTGACCGTGAGTTGCTTCAGTATTGCCTTGGAGCAACCATGTACATGCCGGGGTTCAAGGACTTTACTCCAAAAATATTAAATAACTCAATACAAGGTCTGACAACCATAGTTCTCTGTTTTGAGGATGCCTGCCCGGAAGAAAAAGTTCCAGAAGCTATGGATAACGTTCATCATCTGTTGGCAACGGTAACGGAAGCTGTGGAAAATGGAACGTTGGATGCCGATAAGGTTCCGCTGATCTTTGTCCGTATTCGTAATCTTGCTCAGTTCAAGGCATTTGGAGAAAGGTTGACGAAACAGGAGGTTAAGTCCTTGTGTGGTATTAACTTCCCGAAATTTAACGCCGAGAATGGCTATGAATATTATGCATACCTACGAGATCTGAATGACCGCTTTGGTGAGATCCTCTATGGTATGCCGATTATTGAGGATGCGGAAGTTGCTTATAAAGAAACTCGCATGATAGAGTTGATGGGTATTAAAAAGATTTTGGACAAGTATCGTGATCTGGTGCTACAGGTTCGTGTCGGAGGTACGGATTTTAGCTCCGTATTTGGTGTGCGTCGTGGTGTCGATTATTCGATTTATGATATTATGGCGGTGCGTGAGTGCTTGTCTGATATCATCAATGTTTGTGGACGCGACAATGATTATGTAATTTCCGGTCCTGTCTGGGAGTATTTTCGTGCTCCAAAGGAATTGATGTTTGAGGAGCTTCCGAATCATGGCATTGAGGACTATCTGATGAAGAGGTTGCCTATTGTAAATAATGAGATTGATGGACTGCTTAGGGAGGTCATTCAAGATAAAGCGAATGGATTTGTTGGGCGTACTGTCATCCATCCCACCCATGTGAAGTTTGTCAATGCATTGATGGCGGTTACAAAGGAAGAGTACGACGATGCCTGTCAGATTCTCGGTACAGGCGGTGGTGTGGTAAAGAGTTCTGGCGGCAATAAGATGAATGAAATCAAGCCGCACACCAATTGGGCGAAGAAGGTTTACAACAGGGCACGTGCATTTAGCGTTATTGAGAATGAAGGTGCTTATGTTAAGTTGTTTGCTGTAAATGAGTAATATGACAAGGAGAATATCATGAGTGTTGAAATACATACACCAATCACAGAAGAAGCAGCGGCAATCTTGCAAGTTGGAGATACCGTCACCATAACCGGTTATATCCTCTGTGGTCGTGATGCTGTATTACCTAAGGTCATTAAAATGGTAAAAGAGGGCGAAGTAGATGGGCTTGGTATTTCTCTGCAAGGAAATGTTATTTTCCATACTGCGGTCAGCCCTGCAGGTGTGGGACCTACATCCAGTAATAAACTGGAGATTGAGAGTAGTATGGAACCATTGAGTAAAGCGGGAATCAAGCTGCATCTTGGCAAAGGGGCAATCCATAAGGAAACAGTGGAAGCTTTACATAAATATAATGCTGTTTATGCGGTTATTCCGCCAGTGACGGCCTTGCTTGCAGATAAAACCATTGAGCAGAAGCTTGTGGCTTTCCCGGAACTTGGTATGGAAGCGTTATATCAGTTGAAAGTAGTACAATATCCGGCTATTATTGCGGCTGCACATGGGAGGAGCATTTATGAATAAGAATTATGAGAAAATAGTTTCGCTTGTTTGCGATACGCTTGTAGAGGCAGGCTCCACTTTCCGAGAAGATAAGAAGAAAGCTTATAAAAGAGTAATCGCATCGGAAGATAACGAGAGGGCTAAGTGGGTTTTGGAGACCGTACTTGCGAATGCGGAAGCTGCGGAGAAAAATCATAGTCCACTTTGTGATGATACCGGTATCCCGCACATGGTGCTGGAGGTTGGTCAGGATGCGGCAGTGACCGGTCGGATGCTGGACGCTATTAGGGAAGGAATTGCAGAAGGTCTGCGTAGACTTCCTGGACGACCAATGGGCATTATGGGGGATGACAGCCATAGAATTGATCAGTCCGGTGGTTTGAATCCTGATAGTGCAGGAGTGGAACCTGCTCCGATATTAATCCGACGCTGTCAAGACAATGTTATTAGACTGCACATTTTGATGTTTGGTGGCGGTCCTGCTATTAGGGCAAAAACTTACCGTGTATTCCATAAGCACAATACGCAGGTGGTGTTAGATGAAATCGTAAACTGGGCGACAGAAGGTGTTACTCAGCTCGGATGTTCACCATGCACATTGGCTGTGGGTGTTGGGAGAAGCCATTTTGAAGCTACATCTATGATGCTTCAGGCTCAAGTGGATGGTAGATATGATTTTCAAAGCGAGATGGAGCAGGAAATAACGAGACGTGTGAATGAAGCAAATATAGGACCTCTTGGCCTTCATGGTAAGACGAGCGTGATTGCGACCTTTATGAAGGTTGGTCCACAGCGTGCAAGTGGCGTTAGGATAGTCTGCGTTCGTCCGACCTGTTGCTTTGAACCGAGGATAGCGAGTGTTGAACTTGAGTAATAAGGGGATATATCTCCTCTTCTATGTCTTCAACTCCCATGGTGTCAATCATGGGAGTACATATCGCCGATATGCTTATCGGTATAACGCCAAAAAAGAAAGAGGAACTTCCATGGAAGTGTTTGCAAGAAATGAGAACCACAAAGGTGCGATGATGAATGTGTAGATGATAGAATAGACTGTAGAATCGATATAGAATAAAGATTTTGTACCGGTCTTCTTTCTCCCTTCGGGGAGGTAAGGAGGCCGGTTCTGTTTTTATGTATGCCTTGATGATCCATATATAAATGTGGGATTCGGCCTTCTGCGGCGCAGGGATAAATATTCCCCCTGTGATCGTGGAAATGAAAAATCTTATGAAAGATTTGAAGGGACTATTAGGCGAATTTCGGGGTTGGCCTACCGTTGAGTTGTTTAGTGTGCGTCTGGCCGGATTGTCGGCGGAAGATAGGGAAAGGCATTTGCTGGGGTTTTGTAAGCTGGCTTTCGGGCATTATGAAGAGTTGCCGATGGGATATCGGAGATTGGTGGATGGTTATTTGGATAGGGAGCGAGGGGAGAACTTGATGGTGTGGTATTTGACAAGGCATACGCCGTGGAAGAATGCCCGTTATGAGTTGCATCGACCGGACTTGTTTTTGCGGATGGCGAAGCTGGTGGAGTTTACGGATCGGGATGGGCGTTTGCCTTATTCTCATTTGGCGGCTTGTTTATGTATGGCGTTTTCCGTCCGGAGTTTATCGGATCCTAATTCGGAGGTCTTGCCGAAATCCTTGGCTAGCCGTTTGAGCGCATTGAATATATTACCAAGTGATATTTTGGAACTGGCGGGGAAGAGGGAAATAACGGATGAGATGTGATTCTTTATTGATAAATGTTAAATGTACGTGGATTGAAGTCGATGAAATTTGGTGTGTTTTTCGTTGATTTGGGAATGTGTGTGTTGGCTGCTAGGTCGTTAACTGTTTTGCGTCATCGAAGTCAGGCTTTGTGGCTATTATACCTTTGTCATGTGTTCGAAGCATGGTTACATTCATTTATTCATTAAAAACGTATAGTTATGGCATTGAAATTTAAATTAGTAATGAGAAAGAATCTAGGTGAGGATCACGAATCTATTCCTGAAAAGGTATACGCTCAAATGGTGTATGGAGATCTGGTTACTTTTGATGAATTTGCGGAGGAGGTGGCAGATAGCTCTGGTGTAGGTAGCGCTAGCGTGAAGGCGGTTCTGGATCGTATGAATGTGGTGTTGGTCCGTCATTTACAGCATGGCAGGCGTGTCAGTGTAGGTGAGCTGGGACTTTTCCGCTTTTGTTTCGGATCGTCGGGGGTACCGGATGAGAAGACGTTTTCAACGAACTTGATTCGGGAGCCGAAAGTACGGTTCTACCCGGGCAAGGCGCTACGCGTAGCCAAGAGCCGGACAAGTTTTGAGAAGACTGTGCTTCCAAATGAAGAAGATACGGGTGGAAACGGGAGTGATAGTGAAAGTCCGGATGAAATCTAAGAGCTATGAGGCGTTTGACGATTCAATTAATTGTTGCGATCCTGCTCTCAATGAGCGGGATCACACTTCTCTTCAGCGGATTCTGGATTGATCCGCAAGGATTGATCGATAACAGTGTACTGGTGGCTTTCGGTGAGATCAGTACGTTTGCCGGGGCCCTTTTTGGAGTGGACTACTCTTATAAATTGAAAATTAATAATTGAAAATTGAAAATTATGGAAAGACATGATAAAAGGTTAACAGAGCATTTTTGTTTGGATGAGTTTACTTATAGTGGTATTGCCGTGGACAATGCGATAAATAATCAGCCTCCTCCTTGTGCATGTCTAGCGCTTCAAAATTTGGCAGTTGGTTTATTGGAACCATTACGTCTATTGTATGGGGCACCGATTGCTATATTGAGTGGATATCGGAATGAGAAGGTAAATCGTCTTGCTGGCGGGGTCGTTACCAGCCAACACTTGAAAGGAGAAGCGGCAGATTGCTATGTTGCCGATGGGCCGGAAAAATTGTTGGATGTATTGCAATGTTCCGGTTTAGTATTTGACCAAGCTATATTATATGGACGAAGACGTTTTTTGCATCTTTCCTTAAAGATAAATGGAAATAACAGGATGCAAGTGTTAGTTTATATGCTTTGTGTTGTCTGTATGTTCTGTAGTTGTGGAGCGTTAGTTCTTTTTTAATAATAAAACTGTGTGGACTGAAAAGGATATGATATATTTGCCTCCTATGATTAAACTTGAATATCTAAAAAAGATACGTGTTCGTTGGATTATATTGGCGATTTTTCTTGTCGCAATATGGATCGTGATGGGAAATCCCAGATTAGGCGAATGGTATTCCCGTTCGATTTATCCATGGGTATCGGGTATGCTATCTCGTTTCTCCTGCTTGTTCCCTTTTTCCGTAGGGGATTGTTTTATTTATGGTAGCATCGCCGGGTTATTAGGGTATCTGTCGTATGCGATTATAAGGAGGCGGAGGATCGGGAGGACAATAAGGCATGTCGTGGAATATCTGGCATGGGTGTATGTCTGGTTCTATATCGCTTGGGGATTGAATTATTTCCGGGAAGATTTTTTCACTCGTACGCGAACCACTTATGTGCCTTTTTCCTCGGAACATTTCCAATCCTTCTTGGATGCCTACACGGATTCCCTGAACGCCTCATGGGTTCCGATAGAGACGATCGATCGGGAGGTCGTGAAAGAGGCGGTGCAGGAAGGATATCGGGAATTGCCTACTCGTTTCGGGCTTACCACTCCCGGAACCTATCTTCATCCTAAAACGATGCTGTTCTCCCGGTTGATGAGTGGAGTAGGGGTGATGGGATATATGGGGCCGTTTTTTACGGAGTTCAATTTGAACGGCCAGCTCTTGCCCGTGCAATATCCCGCCACCTACGCCCATGAGATGGCTCATGTGCTTAGTATATCCAACGAGGCCGAGGCTAATCTATACAGTTATTTAATATGCACGGGTTCTTCCGTGCCGGAAATCCGGTTCTCTGGTTACTTCTCTTTGCTGCCTTATGCGCTGAGTAACGCATATGTGGCTTTGGATAAGGACGCTTTTGAGGCATGGAAGAAAAGATTACGCCCCGAGATCAAGGACTTGTATAACGAGAAAGTCGCCTATTGGCAATCCTTATACAGCCCGTTGATCGGCGAGGCACAAGACGTGGTCTATAATCTTTTCCTGAAAGGCAATAAGATACCTACTGGAACCGCTAATTATTCGGAGGTGATCGCCTTATTGATCGCTATTGTCTAATTCGAAAGAAATCACTAACTTTGCGGCAATTTTTTAGAAGCAAGATAAATACATCGCGATATGAGTAAGAAATTTACCGAATATTCTAAGTTTGACTTGTCGAACGTAAATAAAGAGGTGCTGAAGAAATGGAAGGATGGAGACATCTTCCATAAGAGTCTTGAAACAAGAGAGGGACATCCTACATTCGTATTCTACGAGGGTCCTCCATCCGCAAACGGTATGCCGGGTATTCACCATGTTATCGCCCGTTCGATTAAGGATATTTTCTGCCGCTATAAAACCATGAAGGGATTCTTGGTGAATCGTAAGGCGGGTTGGGATACACACGGTCTGCCTGTCGAGTTAGGCGTGGAGAAGGCTTTGGGCATCACGAAGGAAGATATCGGTAAGAAGATTTCTGTCGCTGAGTATAACGCCGCTTGCCGTAAGGACGTGATGAAGTTCACGAAAGAGTGGGAGGATCTGACGCAGAAGATGGGTTATTGGGTGGATATGGAGAATCCGTATATCACATATGATAACCGCTATATCGAGACCTTGTGGTATCTATTGAAAGAGCTTTATAAGAAAGGCCTTTTATATAAAGGCTATACGATCCAACCGTATTCTCCCGCCGCGGGTACGGGCTTGAGCACGCACGAGTTGAACCAACCAGGCTGTTATCGTGACGTGAAGGATACGACTTGTACGGCACAGTTCCATATATTGGACCCGAAACCGGAGATGGCACAATTCGGCGATCCTTATTTCTTGGCATGGACAACGACTCCTTGGACGTTGCCTTCCAATACGGCGCTTTGTGTAGGCCCGAATATTACTTATCTGGCTGTACAGACTTATAATCCTTACACGGGTATCCCGATGACTGCTGTTATAGCGAAAGATTTATTGTCTGCTTATTTCAATCCGAAAGCAGCGGAGCTTTCTTTGTCTGATTACAAACCGGGTGACAAGCTGGTTCCTTTCAGCGTAGTAGGTGAGTGGAAGGGTTCCGAGTTGGCCGGTATGAAATATGAGCAATTGATCCCATGGGTAAATCCGGGTGAAGGTGCATTCCGTGTGATCACGGGTGATTTCGTTACGACAGAGGATGGTACGGGTATCGTACATATCGCGCCGACGTTTGGTGCGGACGATAACCGTGTGGCAAAAACATTCGGGGTTCCTCCTTTGATGATGCAGGATAAGGATGGAAATATGCGCCCTATGGTGGATATGACCGGTAAGTTCTATAAGCTGGAAGACTTGGCTCCGGAGTTTGTACAAAATTGTATGAACGCTTCTGATTATGATCCATGGCAAGGAAAATTCGTGAAGAACGCTTACGATGATACGAAGACGGATAAAGATGAGACGTTAGATATAGAGATCTGCATGATGCTGAAGGCCCAGAACCGGGTGTTCAAGATCGAGAAGCATGTCCACAATTACCCGCATTGTTGGCGTACTGATAAGCCGGTATTGTATTATCCGTTGGATAGCTGGTTTATCCGCACGACCGCTTGCCGTGAGCGCATGATCGAGTTGAACAATACGATCAACTGGAAACCGCAGAGCACGGGTACGGGACGTTTCGGCAAATGGCTGGAGAACTTGCAAGACTGGAACTTGAGCCGCAGCCGTTATTGGGGTACTCCGTTACCGATCTGGCGTACGGAAGATGGTAGCGAGGAGAAGTGTATCGGTTCCGTGGTAGAGCTGTTCGGCGAGATCGAGAAATCGGTGAAGGCCGGCTTTATGGAGTCTAACCCTTATAAGGACTTCGCTCCGGGAGATTATACGAAGGAAAACTACGAGAAGATCGATTTGCACCGTCCGTATGTGGATGATATTATCTTGGTTTCCGCTTCCGGCAAGCCGATGAAGCGTGAGACAGACTTGATCGACGTATGGTTCGATTCCGGCGCTATGCCTTATGCCCAGATCCACTATCCGTTCGAGAACTTGAAGGAGTTCGATAATCGTCAGATCTATCCGGCTGACTTTATCGCTGAGGGTGTTGACCAGACACGTGGTTGGTTCTTTACCCTGCATGCTCTGGGCACCATGATCTTTGATAGCGTGGCTTACAAGGCTGTCGTGTCTAACGGTCTGGTATTGGATAAGAACGGAAACAAGATGTCTAAACGCTTGGGCAACGCTGTTGATCCATTCTCTACGATCGAGAAGTATGGTTCGGACCCGTTGCGTTGGTACATGATCACGAACGCTTCACCATGGGATAATATTAAGTTTGATATCGATGGTATCGAGGAAGTTCGCCGTAAGTTCTTTGGTACATTATATAATACGTATTCATTCTTTGCTTTGTACGCGAACGTGGATGGCTTCGACTACTCCGATCCGGATGTGGAATGGAGCAAGCGTCCGGAGATTGACCGTTGGATCCTTTCTCTGTTGAACAGCTTGGTGAAGGATGTGGATGGCTACTTGGAGGCTTACGAGCCGACTCGTGCCGGACGTGCTATCTCTGATTTCGTAAATGATAACTTGAGTAACTGGTATGTGCGTTTGAACCGCCGCCGTTTCTGGGGTGGTGGTATGACGGAGGATAAGTTGTCCGCTTACCAGACTTTATATACTTGCTTGGAGACAGTGGCTAAGTTGATGGCTCCGATCGCTCCGTTCTATGCCGATCAGTTATTCTTGGACTTGGTCGCTGTTACGGGACGTGAGAACGTTGAGTCCGTACACTTGTCTGATTTCCCGGTTTACGACGAGTCTAAGATCGACAAGAATTTGGAAGAACGTATGCAAATGGCTCAAGATGTTTCTTCTATGGTATTGGCTCTTCGCCGCAAGGTGAATATCAAGGTTCGCCAGCCGTTGCATACGGTAATGATTCCGGTTGTAGACGCTCATCAACAAGAGAGTATCGAGGCCGTGAAGAACCTTATCTTGAACGAGGTGAACGTGAAGGAGCTGAAGTTCGTGGATAATACGGCAGGTATCTTGGTGAAGAAGATCAAACCGGACTTTAAGAAGTTGGGCCCGCGCTACGGAAAGATCATGAAGGCGTTGGCCGCCACGATTCAATCGATGAGCCAAGAAGATATCAACGCTTTCGAGAAAGCCGGAACGTTTACCTTGATGGTAGATGGACAGGAGGCCGTTTTGGAGCGTACGGATGTAGAGATCATCTCTGAGGATATCCCGGGTTGGTTGGTCGCTAATGAAGGTCGCTTGACAGTCGCTTTGGATATTACCGTAACCGAGGATTTGCGTAAGGAGGGGCTGGCCCGTGAGTTGGTGAATCGTATCCAAAACTTGCGTAAGAGCAGCGGTTTCGATATAACGGATAAGATCCATGTATCCATTCTTTCTTGCGAGGAGATGGATGAGGCGATCCATGATTATAAGGATTATATCGCTAACCAAGTATTGGCGGAATCTATCGAAATCATGGATAATGCGATCAGCGACGCTACGGAACTCGATTTCGAGGACTTTAAATTGTCCGTAAAGATCGAGAAAGCTTAAAAATAGAATAGCATTTCTTGCGGAAGAATTAGGAATGAAATATAGGAAAATCGATAATTATATTATCTTTGCATGCAAAGAAGAAATAATATGATTTTATATTCATTCTTAATTCTTCTTTTTGATTGATATTTGAACGATTGTTGAACCTAAATTTTTTTAGAACCATGGCAGAGAAGACAAGATATTCAGACGCTGAGCTCGAGGAGTTCCGCGCTATTATATTAGAGAAACTGGAAATCGCGAAGAGGGATTACGAGCTTTTGCGATCAGGGGTTACGAATTCCGACGGTAACGACGTGGCTGATACGTCTCCTACATTCAAGGTGCTGGAGGAAGGCGCTTCTACGTTATCGAAGGAAGAGGCGGGCCGTTTGGCGCAACGCCAGATGAAATTCATCCAGAATTTGCAGGCCGCTTTGATCCGTATCGAGAATAAGACCTACGGTATTTGCCGGGAGACTGGTAAATTGATCCCGAAAGAAAGGCTACGTGCCGTGCCTCATGCGACTTTAAGTATCGAAGCAAAACAAGGAGGTGCAAAGTAAATGAGATATTCTAAAGGTTGGGGAGCAGTGTTAATCATAATACTGCTCCTTCTTCTTGACCAAGCGCTGAAAATATGGATTAAGACCCACATGCAGTTGCATGAGAGTATAGAGATAACTCCGTGGTTTTATCTCTATTTTACCGAGAATCCGGGTATGGCATTCGGTATAGAGGTGATTGGGAAATTATTCCTTTCCGTATTCCGTATCGTGGCTGTATTGTTTATCGGATATTATTTGTATAAGCTGGTTAAAGAAAATTATAAATTCGGTTTTATTGCCTGTATATCTTTGGTTTTCGCAGGGGCGGTGGGAAATATAATCGACTCGATATTCTATGGCGTGATCTTCGACCATAGTTTCGGGCAACTTGCTACTTTTATGCCGGAGGGAGGTGGTTATGCCTCTTGGCTGCATGGTAAGGTGGTGGATATGTTCTATTTCCCATTGATAGAGACCGTATTCCCTGATTGGGTTCCGATCTGGGGTGGACAGGAGTTCGTTTTCTTCCGTCCGATCTTTAATTTGGCGGACTCGGCGATTTGCGTGGGAGTTTTCCTTTTGTTAATATTTTATCGGCATACTTTGTCGGCTAGCCTTTCGAAAGAAGAGAAATAAATGCGGAGAAAATTACGGATATATGGTATGGCTTTATTAGCCACGACGTTGCTGGCGGCATGTAGTAAGGTTCCGGATGGTATTCTGTCGGAGAAAAAGATGCAGGGTGTCTTGACGGACATGTTGCTGGCTGAGGCCATGGTAAATGTGGATTATAACGCTTATAAATCCGATACCATGAAGCTTGCCTTGTATGAGTCTGTATTCCGTAAGCATGATATTACACAAGCGGTGTATGATAGCTCGTTGGTGTGGTACGGCCGTAACTTGGATATTTACATGGAGGTCTACAACCGGGTCTTGGCCGATCTTAATAAACGGATCAATAACTTAGGGGATGTGCAGGCAGACGCTGCGCCCGTATCTAACCGGGATTCCGTGGATATTTGGCCTCGCCGTTCTTATCTGGTCTTGTCTCCTACCTCTGTATTTAATGGGGTGACTTTCGATATACGTCCGGAAACGAATTATTCCTCGGGCAGTAGTTTCGTGCTGGGCATGCGTGTCTGGGGATTGAATAACAAAATGGCTTATAAGCCGGAGGTACGTTTAAGCGCGGACCAAGGTGATACGACCTTGACGGTGAATAGTAAGATCACGAAAGATGGATATCACGAGACGATCTTGAAGACTATACCAACTAAGAAAGTAAAGCGTGTGTTTGGATATATCCGTATGGATAATATGGATACGACTTATTATAAGGTGTATATAGATAGCTTAAGCTTGATGAAATATAACTATGGTAAGGAGCTTGCCGAATTACCCAAGGATTCTATTAAGTAATCTCTCTATTTGTTTATTGTACTTATGAGAAGAATTGCCGCTCATTACGTTTGGTGTAAGCAGGTTTATCGTATGCATTATATCGAACTGGATGATAATGGTGCGTTTCATGGTGTTTACCCGTTGAATGAGGAGATAGCTGGAACCGCTTTTTATGATGGAGTGCTGGTGCCGGTTCTTTCCTCGGAACCGGCGATTGGTTTTAAGCAGGTGATGGGATCTTGGCCGGCGTTAACCGAAAAGATTACGCCGGGTTGTTCAGTCCATATATATCGTTTAAGCGGGATTCCCTTGGCGTCTGCGAAACTCGGCACAGACCACGGCTGTAGCGATGGCCACATTGAGAGACTCTGAGGTGTCTCTTCCTTCCGGATAGTTCGGGATATACAATTTTTCGTTTACAAAAGCCTCGATGGCGGGACGTATTCCATTTCCTTCATTACCCATTATTAAGATACCGTTTCCGGATAAGGTTTTCTCATATAAGTTTTCTCCGCCAAGGAAGGTGCCGTATAAAGGTATGGCTTGGGCAGATTGGGCCTGTAAGAACGTTTCCAGATCGGTGTAATGTATTTTTACGTGGGCGAGCGCACCCATAGTGGCTTGTACGGTTTTTGGACTGAAAACATCGGCGGTATCTTTGCTGCATACGATATGGGAAATACCGAACCAGTCCGCTAACCGGATGATCGTACCTAAGTTGCCCGGATCTTGGATTCCGTCTAATGCGAGAACAAGCTCCTTTTCCGGCGTTATTTCCGTTATATCCCAATTGGGGCGTTTAAAGATCGCGAGTACATCTTGGGGATTTTTCAGGAAGCTGGCTTTACGAATATCATCTTTTTCCGCTACCAATAACTCCTTGGCCGGAATATCGCCTTGTGTAGCCATCCAAGATGGCTTGGCTATTAATAACTCACATTCAAAGGCCGGTAACATATCGGCTACCAATTTATTTCCTTCGGCTACAAAAACATTATTTTCATTCCGGAATTTCTTTAATTCCAGAGAACGGATGTATTTGACTTTGGTCTTGCTTAGCATCTTAGTTCTTTTTACAAAACAAAAGTACGGTAAATTCTTTAAATTCCAGTACATTCGCGATCGTAAAAAGCTTGGAATGATGAATCGATCTCTACGTATATGCTATTTTATCTGTATCGTACTACTGCTAGCCTCTTGTAGTACGACCAAGTTTGTGCCGGATGGGGAATATTTGCTGGATAAGGTGGAGATCGTGTCGGATAACAAGGATTATAAGTCTGCGGATTTAAAATCTTATCTTAGGCAGCAACCAAACTTCAAGGTGTTTGGTCTGATGAAGTGGCAGTTGTTTGTCTATGATTGGTCTGGTAAGAATGAGAAGAAATGGATCAATAAACAGTTACGTAGGATTGGTGAGCCTCCCGTGGTGCTGGATACGATGTTGGTGGAACAGTCCGCCATGGAACTAGAGCGTTTTTACATTAATAAAGGGTATGTCCATGCGGATGTATCAACGACGATCGATACGACACGCCATAAGAAAGCGGTTGTAACTTACCATATAAAGGCGAACGATCCGTATAGGATACGCAATTACACGATGAAGTTCCCCGATCCGAAAATTGATAGTTTGGCACATCTGAAAGCGCCTCGCCGCTCTCCCTTAGCTTCTGCGTTCCGGTCCTCACAGGAAGAGTATAACCAATTAGTTAAGGAAGGAACTTTATTTGACCGGGATATATTGGACAAGGAGCGGGAGCGTATTACGACCTTACTTCGCTGGAACGGGTATTATGGTTTTAATCGGGATTATTTAGGATATATCGCTGATAGTTCTTTTAACCAAAATGTCGTGGATCTTGATATGTCCATGAAACCTTATCGGAAGGTGTTGCCCAATGGGTCGGTAGAGGATCAGCCGCATCGTCAGTATTATATTAAGGATGTAACGGTCTTAACCGATTATAATCCGATGGGGGTAGGAGAGGACGCTAGTTTCATGGCTACAGATACGATGCTCAGCGCAGGGGTGAATATCGTATATGGCCGGAACGGGAAGAGTATCCGTCCGAGCGTGCTCCGGAGGAGTACTTATATTCGTCCGGGGCAATTATTTAGTGAGAAGAATATAGAGCAGACCTATTCGGCGTTCGCTTCTCTAAGGGCTTTGAGGAACGTAAATATACGTTTTACGGAAGTAGAGGAGCGGGATACGATGAAGTTGGATTGTTACATTCTCACTTCTCCCGCGAAGATAAATACAGTGGGAGTGGATTTGGAAGGTACTAACTCGGCGGGTGACTATGGGTTTGCCTCCAGCTTGAATTATCAGCATAGGAATATCTTCCGAGGATCGGAGCTGTTCTCGGCGAGGGTGAGAGGGGCTTACGAGGCGTTATCCGGAAATAAGGCGAATGGCTTTGGTAATTACTGGGAGTTAGGTGCGGAAGGGTCCTTGCTGTTTCCTCGTTTCTTGTTCCCGTTCTTGAGTTCGGATTTTCGTAGGCGGCTACGTGCGTCAACTGAAGCGAAAATAAGTTACAACCTGCAAAAACGTCCGGAGTATACGAGGGCGATTCTATCTGGTGGTTGGAGTTATATTTGGCAAGATCGGGGCAATACACAGGCACGCCATACCTTTAAGCTTGTAGACTTGAATTATGTGTATTTGCCGGATAAGAATATGGACTTTATCAATAGCTTGCCGGATTATATGGTGTTGTATAACTATACGAACCATTTTATCATGAGTTCGGGATATACTTATTCCTTCAGCAATTATTCTCCCCAGAATCGTTTGAGAAACACGCATTCCCTACGTGCGTCGGTCGAGGTCGCAGGGAATTTGTTGAGTGCCTTTTCGCATCTTACGGGGGCGAAGAAAAATGATGACGGTTATTATGAGTTGTTTGGTACGGAATATGCGCAATATGTGAAATTGGATTTCGATTTTAGTAAAGGAATCGTGCTTGACAGTCGTAACAAGTTAGCTTTCCATATAGGAGTGGGAGTGGGGATGGCTTATGGTAACTCAAACTATTTACCTTTTGAGCGTGCTTATTTCTCGGGGGGAGCGAATAGTGTCCGGGGATGGTCTGTACGAGAGTTAGGTCCGGGTAGTATGGAAGTTGACAGCACGACTTCTTTCGCTCTTCAATCGGGGGATATCCGCTTGGATTTGAACTTGGAATATCGAACGAAACTTTTTTGGAAGTTTGAATTGGCGGCTTACATAGATGCCGGAAACATATGGACCCGGAATGTATCAGATGAACGCTATAAGGCTGGAAACTTTGATTTCTCTCGTTTTTATAAGGAGATCGCTGTTTCCTATGGTTTGGGACTTCGTTTGGACTTTGATTTCTTTCTACTACGTTTAGATACAGGCTTTAAGGCTTATAATCCTCAGGAGAAAAAGTCTAGGCGTTGGGCGATAACCCGTCCTAATTTCAAGGATAATTTCGCCTTGCATTTTGCCGTTGGTTATCCATTCTAAATTCAATATGTAAAAAAGTGTACTAAAAGTTTGCAAGGAAAAGAAAAATCCTTACCTTTGCACCACGAAAATAAGGATGGTCAGGTAGCTCAGCTGGATAGAGCAACAGCCTTCTAAGCTGTGGGTCCTGGGTTCGAATCCCAGCCCGATCACGAGGGAGATTCTAAAAGAGTCTCCCTTTTTTGTTATAATCAGATGCCAGTTTTTTTCTTTTGCTTGTTTTGATGGCTCACCCGATAAACCTGGGGGATTAAGCATACAGCTTTGTAAGTCTGAAAAG
>OKPF01000214.1_pt1 | contig 34457 bp, 19 predicted proteins | sample 1612151 | NCBI WGS metagenome assembly OKPF01 (sample SAMN04436779, study PRJEB24849) | human gut metagenome | biome: human gut; feature: NICU; material: stool | host: Homo sapiens | place: USA: Saint Louis, MO | collected 2011-05-07 | reverse complement strand
TGACCATGGAAGGCCGCTCAAACCCCAGGTGTTGCAACCACCACTAGAATCTGCCGAGGAATCCTGCAATGCTCCGAATCACCGCGCCCCGTGCTTGGTGTGGCGGATCACGGCTTCGAGCGGCGTGGATGTAGCTGGACAGCAGCGTAACTTGCGTTGCATGATGCGGCCCAAAACGAAGAAACCCGGCGGAGGGGGCCGCCGGGTGAGAGAGAAGAGAGAAGAAGGGTTCAGTTATGGGGTTCGAAGAACCTCGCCACCGGTATGAACTTCATTCCGTTGACATCTTCTATATAACCGCTCCATGCTTGGCGAATTGATGTGCTTGTCTGGGAAAAGTCTTGGCGGAGTGTGACGAATTTGTGACGCCCGCCGACAACCGGCCTCGCATTGTCGGGGCTTGACCGCACATACGGCAACGGGCCACCCCGCAACACTTCATGTGCGAGGTGGCCCGTCAGCTTCGAGCTAGCAATGCCGAATCACTCGGCGGCGAGCTTGGCCTTCTCGGCGGCCAGACGTTCGGCTTCGGCGGCACGGCGAGCAGCCAACGCTTCATCGAAGCGAGCCAGCTCCTCTTCCACGGCCTCGGTCGGAATCTTGGCGAAGATCGGTGCGGGCTTAGGCACCATGGCGCCGACCTCGATTGCCTCGCTCTTCCACGGGTGCACGTTCACACCGAGCTCGTAATCGCCGGTGATGATCGGGTACGTGAAGCCGGGCTTGTCGAGATCCTCGACTTCCTTGAGCTCAGGCAGCGGCGAGAAGGTGCCGGTGCCGCCGAGCGCCTCCCACACCTTCTGTGCGGAGTGCGGCAGGAACGGCGCGAGCAGGTGGTTCGCGTCAGACACGGCCTGAGCGGCCACGTGCAGCACGGTGCCGAGACGAGCCTGGTCGTCCTTAATCTTCCACGGTTCGGTGGCGGAAATGTACTTGTTGATGTCGCCGACCACACGCATCGCCTCGGACAGGGCGTGCTTCTGGTGGTGGGTTTCGATGGAGGAGCCGACCACGTCGAACGCGGCGGAAGCCTCTTCCAGAAGGCCACGGTCTTCGTTGGTCATCGAATCCTCGTCCAGCGGCGGAATCTCGCCGAAGTTCTTGTTGATGAGGTTGGCCACGCGGTTCACCAGGTTGCCCCACGAGGAGGCGAGCTCCTCGTTGTTGTGGCGCACGAACTCGGCCCACGTGAAGTCGGAATCCGAGGATTCGGGGCCGGCCACGGAAATGTAGTAGCGCACGGCATCCACGGGGTAGCGGGCGAGGATGTCCTTGACGTAGATCACGATGCCGCGGGAGGAGCTGAACTTCTTGCCTTCCATGGTCATGAACTCGCTGGCCACCACCTGCTCAGGCAGGTTGAGCGGACCCATCGGGCCGGTTTCGCCGCCCTTGGAGCCCTTGCCGTTGTACGCCAGCATTTCGGACGGCCAGATCTGGGAGTGGAAGGTGATGTTGTCCTTTCCCATGAAGTAGTAGGCCGGGCAGCTCGGGTCGTTCCACCATTCGCGCCACTTCTCCGGGTCGCCCTGGCGGCGGGCCCATTCGATGGAGGCCGACAGGTAGCCGATCACGGCGTCGAACCACACGTACAGCTTCTTGTTCGGGTTGTCAATCCAGCCCTTCACCGGCACCGGGATACCCCAGTCGATGTCACGGGTGATGGCGCGCGGCTTGACCTCCTTGAACAGGCCGAGCGAGAAGTTGATGACGTTGGTACGCCAGCCCTTGCGGGTCTCCAGCCATGCCTTGTTGGCTTCGGCGAGCGCCGGCAGGTCGAGGAAGTAGTGCTCGGTCTGCTCGAAGCGCGGGGTTTCGCCGTTAATCTTGGAGACGGGGTTGATGAGCTCGTCCGGGTCGAGCTCGTTGCCGCAGGCGTCGCACTGGTCGCCACGCGCACCTTCGGCGTGGCAAATCGGGCACTCGCCCTCGATGTAGCGGTCGGGCAGAGTGCGGCCGGTGGACGGGCTAATCGCCACCTGCTGGGTGCCCTTGTAGATGTAGCCGTTCTCCAAGCACTGCTTGAACATCTCCTGCACCACGTGCTCGTGGTTACCGGTGGTGGTGCGGGTGAACAGGTCGTAGCTCAGGCCGAGGTCGCACAGATCCTTGGCGATCACGCGGTTGTAACGGTTGGCCAGTTCCTGGGCAGTGAGACCTTCCTTCTCCGCCTCGACGAGAATCGGGGTGCCGTGCTCGTCGGTGCCGGACACCATGAGCACATCATTGCCCTTCATGCGCTCGTAGCGCGCGTAGACGTCGGAGGGCACACCAAATCCCGCGACGTGGCCGATATGACGGGGGCCGTTTGCATACGGCCAAGCAACATTCACCAAAACATGACTCATAAGGCTTGATTATCCGGCGCGGCGGGGACACGCCCGGATAGCTGCCGCGCCGCCATCCTCATCCCACTCACCTATCCACCCGCAACTTCCCCACATACTTATCTGTACACCTCTTGCGCGCTTATCCACATACGCATTCGCACACGTATCCACGCACCCATCCGTACGCACGTCCACGCACATCCGCACACACTTCCGCCTGCCAATATCCACCGAGTTATCCACATCATTTGCGCACCTAGTAAAGTTATGCACTTATCCACCGTTTTCGCTTATCCGGTGGCGCGCAAGCCGCATTTCTGCATATTGTTCGGTCATGGATATCACAGCAGGTCCGATGACGGACATCACAACAGTCGCCTCGCCGGCAACCGCGCAACCTGCGGTGCCGCCGATACTGTTTACCAAGGATCTGCCGGGACCGCTCAGCCTTAACCGTCTGGCCGCCTTCGGCACGTTACATAAGCTCGACGATTCCGCCGGCTACTGGATCGAGCATTCGGGCACACTGTATGGTCGCGCGAAAATCGTCGCGGAGGTCGCCCCGTTTGGCACTGTGGTGTGTTCGATGACCGCCGCTTGGGTATGGCTGGGAGGCCCCGACTTTCCGAGTACCATAGACGTGATTTCCACATCGCACTTCCGCTCGGCATCCGTCAGCCGCCGTATCCGCGTATTCAAAAGATTGACGTTGCCGGAGCAAATCATCAAGCTCGGCGGGCTGCCTGTCACCACGCCAGCCCGTACGGCTTGCGACCTGGTGATGAGTCCTGAAGACATCCCCGATCCTTCCACCGTCAACGCACTGGTGTGCCAGCTGATGTCCGCGTACCAGTTTCGGCCAAACGACTGTCTGCAAATCGTCAAGGAGCATCGGCATCACAAGTACGCCGGACGCGCACGCATGTTTTTTGAATCGGTGCAGCAGGAGATGGACGAACCGGCTTTGGAGCAATGCGCATGACGAGGGGGTTCATTGTCAGAGGCCATCGCAGAGGCCGCCATGCCGCTCACCGTTTACGGCATTTGCGGCAGGCGCAACGGTTGCCTCGCCACGCGGCGGCGGCACACTCATCCGAATCCGCATCGCGCGCAATCTCGGATATGACCGCGCCGCCTGAACCGCCCATCAGACTTACGCCCGCGGTGGCATGTTCGCCCGATACGGATGTTGCCGTGCTCTGGCACATCGCATATCACGTGCCCGAACTGCGTAAATGGCTGGTTGCCAATCCCAAAGCCGACGCGCCTTTGCTGGAATTGGTCTCGCAGCGTGGTGGGCCCGGGGTCCGGCAGGCGTTGGAAATATTGTTCGAGTCGATGGAAGCGTAACGGGGAGATAATCGCCGGCTGCTGCGCTATCCCTTGATTTTCAGCACAGCCGCATACACCTGCTTGCGATTGGCCAACGATCCGTCAGCCAGTGGATGCTCCTGCACCACTTGCGCGATGGCGTCCTTGATACGCAGGCCGTCCTCCAAAGCACGGTCGATGGAGAGCACGGCCATGTCATCCACGCTCAACGTGCTGGGCGCGGCCGCTTCGGCCTCCTCGTTGGACGCGCCGCCGATGACCAGCACCATCTCGCCACGGGGCGGATCATCAATCACACTTTGGCGAATCTCGCCAATCGGGCCGCGACGAATCTGCTCATAATCCTTGGTGAGTTCGCGGCACAGGGCCATCGGGCGATTCGGGCCGAACGCGTCCAGCAGATCGTCCATCGAATCGGCAATGCGATGAGGCGTCTCGTAGAACACGATGGTGCGGCGTTCGGGCAACAGCGTGCGCAGATACTGCACGCGCTCGGAATGCTTTCGCGGTAGGAAGCCTTCGTAGCAGAAGCGGTCGGTGGGCAGGCCGGAGAGGGCGAGCGCGTCGAGCACAGCGGAGGGGCCGGGCGCGCAGGTGACGGGCAGACCGCGTTCAATGGCACGGCGCACGATGGCCAAGCCGGGGTCGTTGATGGTGGGCATGCCGGCGTCGGATACGACGAGCACGGTGGCGCCGGTTTCGACCTGGTCGAGCAGGCCGTCGGCCTTGTCGCGCTCGTTGTGGTCGTGATAGGCGATGACGCGACCGTTCACATAGACGCCGAGGCGACGGGCGAGATCGTAGAGGCGGCGCGTGTCTTCGGCGGCCACGATATCGGCCCGTTCCAAGAGGGCCACCAGACGGGCTGAAGCGTCGCCGACATTGCCGATCGGGGTGGCGGCGAGCACCACGGTGCCGGCGGGGATGGTCACGGCCGATTCGCGGGATTGGGCGACGGCGGATTCGCCGGCATGAACTTCATCATTGCGTTCAGGCACTTGCGTCACGCTACCGTCAGCGTCATACTGCTCATTCAACTCATCTGCGCTTGTCATACTCCCAGTATTGCCCATGCCACAGAGCAATCCACGACAATCCATGGCGAAATCGAGGCATTCTCCCTTTGCAGGGGCTGATTTCACATGTTCCGGAGGTCTACTTCCGTTTCAAGGGGCTCCTCATCCGGTGAAGCACCGATACAAACGGCTTTGACGCAACGCTATTCCGCCATTTTGGCGGCGTATCTACTTGACCATCAGCCCCTCGAAACGCAAGTAGACCTCCGGCAAACCCCAAATCAGCCCCTTGAAACGCGAGATGGCAGAATTTCAACGAAAACAAATGAAAAGACCCTCTGCGGTGGAATGAATGCAGAGGGTCTCGTGGAGCTGACGGTAGTCGAAACCGCGACCTCTTCGATGCGAACGAAGCGCTCTACCAACTGAGCTACAGCCCCTTGGATGTTACTTTGCTCCGCAAAGCAACTCGCAACAATATAGTACGGAGTACGGTCAAACGCAATTTGACGCCGAAGTGTCGCACGCGTGTCGACACGGTAACGTTTCGGTGTCGCAGACGGGGCAAGTCACCCACACCGCTCCGCATGGATACCGCGGCGGCACCCGGCAACGTCATCACGTCTCCAGCACGCCCAGCACCTTCTTTTCGTTGTAGAACGCGAACACGATGCCGCCCAGACCGCACAGCACGGCCGCGCACACGGCGGCGATGCGGTAGCCCGCGCCGGACGCCATGCCGATGGTGGAGACGCCGGTGAACAGCAGCATGGCCACGGACTGGCCCATCTTCATCGCAAAGGTGCGGGCCGCGTAGAACATGCCCTGACGGTCCTGGCCGGTGGTCTTGGAACTGGCGTCGGCGATATTCGCCACGATGGCCTGCGGCAGGATGCCGAACGCGGCCATCGGAATCGCGCCGACCACCGAGAGCACCAAACCCTGGGCCATCGCCGGAATGAAGCCGAGCACGGCCGAACCAAGGGCGCCGGCAAATGCGAACGCACAGGTGAAGATCACGAAGGCAACCAGCAGCAGCCTCTTCTTGCCGACCTTATTGGCCAGAATATTGACCGGCAGATAGAACAGCACAGAGACGCCGGTCATGAGCACGAAGTAGATGGTCGTGGTGGTTTCCGGCAGCTTGAGCAGGCTGGTCACGAAGAACGGCAGACCGGTCTGGAAGGTGGTGATGGCCACCCAGTAGACCACGTCGGAGCATACGAACTTGCGGAATTCGCCGTCGCCGAACGTCTGCTTCAGGGATTCGATGGTCGATTCGGAGGTGGGATGGGAGTTGACGTAGTCCTTCTCGCGGATGGCCAGCGGCGGCACCAGCATGCACACGAACGCCACGGCGGCCATGATGGTGAAGGTCACGCGGATGGCGGTGATGCGGCCCATCATCGGCACGAACGCGCCCCAAATCACCGGCGCCACGTACGCGATGGCCGTGCCGGCCACCCAAGTGAAGGAGATGGCGGTGGAGATGGTGAGTTGCTGCTTGGAGTCGTGGCCGAGTTCGGCGATGAGCGCGTTGTACGGCGTGCAGTAGAACGTGAGGGCGATGTAGTAGCCGATCACGGTGACGAACAGGAACGCCGCGTTCACCCAGCTGGTGCCGTTGATCGGGCTCCAGAACACGAGCACGGTGACCACCGCGAGCGGCAGGGCGGCGAATTTCAGGAACGGCATACGGCGGCCGGATTTGGCGTCGCAACGGTCGGAGAGAGACGCCACGGCCGGGTCCACGAACGCGTCGAAGAATCGGGCGAAGGCGGTGATGCCGCCCACCACGGTCACGATGCCGAGAACGACCAGGCCCTGCGGCACGAATACGGTCTGACCTTGGGAGATGGTCTCCTGGTCAGGTTGGTAGAAATACACGAGCCAGTTGGAGATGATGCCGGAAAGCAGCGCCCACCCGAACTGGCCGACCGCAAACGCCCACACTTTGGCGATGGGGAGATCTCTGATGGCTGACTTCGCCGGTGCAACTTGCACACCCGTTACACTTGCTGTAGTCGCATTGCCCATTCTCACAACCTCCGAATCAACATTGACACAGTGTCAAAATCCAGTATACACCGGCACACCATGCGCTCTACGATAGTGGGCATGACAAGTCTGACCGAGCAACTGCCATACGTATACGCTTTTCCTGATGCGTTGGGGACCGGATTACTGGTGCACACCGAGAGCGTATTGGACGATGAGATACGCGATCGTATTGGCTCGTTCATCCATGAATATGAGGTTGTATTATCTCGATTCCGCGATGATTCCATCGTCGGCCGGATGCGCACGGCCGCACATGGCGGCACGTTCGATTTTCCCGACTGGGCATCGGGTCTGTTTGGCCTGTACGACCGCCTGTTTGCGGCAACCGATGGGGCGACCGACCCGTGCGTGGGCGAGGATTTGATTCGGCTTGGCTATGACGAGTCGTATTCGTTTACGCCTGCGCCAGATGCCGCTGAACATGCAGGCGCGATCCACGGACGAGCCATTTGGTCAGCCGACGTTGAGCGGCATGGCACAACACTGGTGACGCGCGGACCGGTCGCGCTCGATTTCGGCGCGTGCGGTAAGGGGTATTTGGTGGATTTGCTTGCGGGGATGTTGGGTGATGGCGCGGGTCACCCTCAACCCATTCAATACGTCATCGACGCCGGGGGTGATTTGCTAGTGCACACGGACGAACCAATCACCATCGCCCTTGAAGATCCTGCCGATCCGGCCAACGCCGTAGGTGCGGTCGAAATCAGCCAAGGTGCATTCTGCGCGAGCTCCCCCAGCCGCCGCCACTGGTCTGACGCCGCAGGTCACCAACTTCACCATCTGCTCAACGCCATCGACGGACTACCGGTTGACGATGTAGCCGCCACATGGGTGGCCGTCACGCCGCCATCGAGCGCCATAACCACGAAGACATCGACGCATGGCAGCAATGCCTCGACAACGGCAAACCGCGATACCGACGATTCGTCGAACACCGTTGCGGCACACGTCCCTGTCACACTGGCCGACGGACTCGCCACAGCCCTGTTCACCACCTCGGCCGCCCAGCTGCGCGCTCACTTCCCCTTCGAATGCGCCATCCTCAACGCCAATCGCACCGCCGCACAATCCCCCAATTTTCCGGGCGGTTTTTTCACACACTAATGTACGAAATCATCAGTATCACATCCAGTGGAGCATTCCCTCGGGTGGACCGATGGGTTGCTCCCCTCAGTCAGCTACGCTGACAGCTCCCCTCGGAGAGGGGAGCCGAGTATAGCTAATCCGCTAATCCGCTAACGCAGGAAACAATCCGTCAGTCAGCGAGTGCGAACTGGCTGTTGTACAGGTCGGCGTAAAAACCGCCCGCCGCCAGCAGCTCGTCGTGCGTGCCGCGCTCGATCACGTCGCCGTGGTTCATGACGAGAATCATGTCGGCGTCGCGAATCGTGGAGAGGCGGTGCGCGATCACAAAGCTCGTACGCCCCACGGTCAGCGCGTCCATGGCCTTCTGGATCAGCTCTTCGGTGCGGGTATCGACCGATGAGGTGGCCTCGTCGAGAATCAGAATCGGCGCGTCCTGCACCATCGCACGGGCGATGGTGAGCAGCTGCTTCTGGCCCTGGGAGAGCGACGACTTGTCGTCGAGCACGGTGTCATAGCCGTCCGGCAGCGAGCGGATGAAGTGGTCGAGGCCCACGGCCTTGCACGCATCCTCGATCTGCTTGTCGGTCACGCCGGGCTTGGAGTAGGCGATGTTCTCGCGCACAGTGCCGCGGAACACCCACGTATCCTGCAGCACCATGGAGAACTGGTCGTGCACGTTCCAGCGCGGCACGGACTTGGTGTCCACGCCGTCAATCGCGATCGAGCCGCCGGAAATCTCATAGAAGCGCATGAGCAGGTTGACCATGGTGGTCTTGCCGGCACCGGTCGGGCCGACGATGGCGACCTTCTGCCCGGCCTTGACGGAGGCGGAGAAGTCGTGGATGATCGGCTTGCCCGGTTCGTAGCCGAACTGTACGTGGCTGAATTCCACGTCGCCCTTCACTTCGTGGCCGTTGGTCCCAAGCAAAGCGGACTTGCCGGATTCGTCCTCCATCTCCGGCTCCTCAAGGAAGCCGAACACGCGTTCGGCGGCCGCCGCGCAACGCTGCAGGTTCTGGAAGGCCTGGGCGAACTGCGCCAACGGCTGGGTGAACAGGCGGACATACATCATGAACGCCACGATCACGCCGAACTCGATCTGCCCGTCGAGCGCGAGCGCCGCGCCCACCACGCACACCACCACGTAGCCGAAGTTGCCCACGAAATTCATGAGCGGCATCATCAGGCCGGAGAGGAACTGCGACTTCCAGCCGGACTCGTAGAGGTCCGAGTTGTACTTCTCGAAGCGACGAATCGAATCGGCCTCGCCGTTGTATGCCTTGACGATGAGGTGACCGGCGTACATCTCCTCCACGTGGCCGTTGACGTCACCCAGCGCCATCTGCTGCCGGGCGAAGTACTTCTGGGAGGACTTCATGATGGCCATCATGATGATCAGGCCGATGAGGCTGGCACCGATGGCGCACAGGGTCATGATCACGTTGTTGTAGAACATCATCACCAGCGCGCCCACGAACAGCGTCACCGAGGTAATCAGCGAGCCGAGCGACTGGCCCAGCGTCTGGCCGATGGCGTCCACATCGTTGGTTATGCGCGACAGCACGTCGCCGTAGCTGACCTTGTCGAAGTATTTGAGCGGCAGTTTGTTGATTTTGACCGAGATGGACTCGCGCAGTCGCTGGGCGGTGCGCTGGGTGACGTTGGCCATCATCCAGCTTTGCACGTAGCCGAGCACGGCGTAGCCCACGTACAGGGCCACCAAAGTCCAGGCGATGTGGCCCACCGTGCCGAAATCTACCGAGTTCATCACCGGTCTGCCGTTAACGATGGCGGGCAGACCTTTGACGATCTCGTTGGTCATGTCCTTGAGCTTGTCCGGGCCGACGATCTGGCAGACGGTGCCGGCCGCGCCCAGGATGAGCGCGATGATGATGACGGGAAGATAGTTGCGGCAGTAGTTCACGAGTTTGCCCATGACTTTGCCGAAATCATGGGGCTCTTCGACGGCACGCCTGCCGCCCATTGGTCCTCTTGGCATTTGTTTTACTCCTTAAAAGTCCGTATTGACCTCCCTCTGATGAAGGAGGTGGCGCGAAGCGCCGGAGGGAGAGAAGCCGTACGCGACTACCCCTCAGTCAGCTGTGCTGTTTTATTCGCTCGCTTATCAGCTCGTCTTCGCCTGGGAACAGCCCACTGGGCTGTTCCCTTTACGGCTCAGCCCCTGACATGGGGAGCTACCGCTGCCGCCCCCCCTACGCCGTAAGCTCCGACTGGCTGAGCTGGGATTCGGCGATCTGGCGGTATACGTCGCAGTTGTCGAGCAGTTCCTTGTGCGTGCCCTGACCCACGACCTTGCCGTCGTCGAGCACGACGATGCGGTCGGCGTTCATGATGGTGCCGATGCGCTGGGCCACGATGAGCTTGGTGGAATCCTTGGCCTCGCGGGCGAGCGCGTCGCGCACTTCGCGGTCGGTCTTGAAGTCGAGCGCGGAGAACGAGTCGTCGAAAATCAGGATTTCCGGGTGACGGTACACCGCGCGCGCAATCGACAGGCGCTGCTTCTGGCCGCCGGACACGTTCGATCCGCCTTGGGCGATCGCGGCGGAATACCCGCCGTCCATGCGCGCCACGAACTCGCTGGCCTGCGCCACGTCGGCGGCGGCCCTGACGCGATTCAGCTGCTCGGCCGGTATATCGGCACCTTCCGCGGCCTCGCCAGCGGCGATCAACGCGGCCTCGCGCTTGCGCCCGGCCGGGGTGGAGGTATCGGCCATCTCGACCTCCGCCGGGTCGCCCGGCTGATCGCCGTAGCTCACGTTGGAGGCCACGGTGCCCCTGAACAGCACGGACTGCTGCGGCACGTAGCCGATCTTGTCGCGCAGGGCCTTCAGGTCGTAGTCGCGCACGTCCACGCCGTCGACCAACACCTGGCCTTGGCTGGTGTCATAGAAGCGCGGCACGAGATTGATAAGAGACGACTTGCCGGAGCCGGTGGAGCCGATGAACGCCACCGTCTGGCCCTGCTCGGCGGTGAAGTTGATGCCTTCCAGCATCGCCTCGCGCGAATCCGGGTAGGTGAAGCTGACGTTGCGGAATTCCACGGTGCCCCTCTGGCCGGTTTTGGCCACGTCGGCGGCGGTTTTGGTGCCGTTCTCGACGATTGGCTCAGTGTCGAGCACCTCCATGATGCGCTGCGCGGACACGTCGGCGCGCGGCCAGAGCACGAACACCATGCTCATGAGCAGGAAGCTCATGATGACCTGCACGGAGTAGTTGGAGAACACCACCATGTTGGAGAACACGGTGAGCTTGTCCTTGAGCCCGGCGGCGTCGATGAGGTAAGCGCCGATCCAGTAGACGGCGAGCATCAGACCGTTCAGGACGGTGTTCATCAACGGCATCATGAACGCCATGACGCGGTTGGTGAACAGCTGGGTCTCGGTGAGGTCCTTGTTGGCCTTGGTGAATTTGGCTTCCTGGTAGTCCTCGGCATTGTAGGCGCGCACCACGCGCAGGCCGGTGAGGTTCTCGCGGGCCACGAGGTTGATGTTGTCGGTCAGGGTCTGCATGACCTTGAACTTCGGCATGACCATGGCCATCATGACGGTGATGGACACCAGCAGGACCGCCACGGCGATTCCGGTGGCGAGCGTCCATTCGAAGCCTTCGCCGGCGATCTTGCACACGGCCCATACTGCCATAATCGGCGACTTGACAATGAGCTGCAGGCCCATGGTGATGAACATCTGCACCTGCGTGACGTCGTTGGTGGAGCGGGTGATGAGGCTGGCGGTGGAGAACTTGCTCATTTCGGCCGGGCCGAAGGACTCGACCTTGCGGAATTCGAGCGAGCGCAGACGCTGGGTGAACGAGGCCGCCACGCGCGCAGCGATGTAGCCGGTGATGATGGCACACGCCACGGATCCGAGCGAGATGAGCAGCATCTTGCCGCCGGCAATCCAGATGTCCTTCATGTGGCTGCCCGGCGTTTCGACCAGCGTGGTGATGTCTGACATATAGTCGGGCAGTTTCAGGTCGAAGTAGACCTGCCCGACGATGGTCACCAGGGCGATGAGCATCTGACCGATCTCCGCTTTGGAGAGGTATTTCATGATGCGAAGCATTGGTTTCCCCTTGTGTTGGTTGGGTTGGTTATTGGTTATTGACGATTGGTTCTTAAGTTGGCTGGGTTATCGGCGATTATCGGTTCACGATGTCTTAATAGTTTCCATTGTTTGATTACTTACACTGTGAGATATTACGCGCACTTCTGCATGTTCGCTGTGAGCGTCCTCAATTAGCCTTGCCGATTAGTTCTCCGCGCGCTTAGCTGCCATGTGTTCAGCCACGCGCTTGTCCCGCTCCACGAATGCCTCACGCACTTGTTCAGCCGTCGGCCGAGGCCGCCCCGGATGGCAAATCGACATATATGTGGTGAACTCAGACACCAGGTCAACGAATTCGCGCGTGCGCCGCTCCCCCATTTGCGAGAAAATCCAGCAAATTGCGGAACGCATTTCCTCTATCATCCGATGAGACTGCTCGCGCCCGGAATCAGTGAGATTCACGCGAATAATGCGCCGATCCTTGGAATCAATGTCACGCGTGACCCAGCCTTTTTTCTCCAGAGACGACAGCACAGTGGAGATGCGGCCGGAACTGGCCTGCAGCGCCGATGCCAATTGCGATGGCGTTTGCGTCCCCTTCATGGACAGCTCCCGGAGCACGAACTGCTCACCATGGGCTCCACGAGTGAATTCCCTCTGCATTGTCGAACGATTGCCCCACACGCTGGCATACAGTTCACTAACTGCTTCCTGCTCAAATCCCATAAGAGCACCATCCATTCCCATTCGCCACACGGCAGAGCGCCGCAAACACCCCAAGAATATCTCACACCGTAAACAATTCATTACTAGAAACTATTTTTGGAACGCATAATGCACACACTCCACGCTCTTTGATATTCTGAAAGCCGCATAGATATTCACTTCGGGGCGTCGTCTAAGAATATTTGCTGGGCCAACGGTAGCGACGTTGGCATTGTGCTCCATGAGGTATCTGGTCGAAAAGGCGGACGAAGACAGACCAGTTGGGCGGAGCGCGCCCATACCTCAAAACCATTGCAATTATTGGCTTTGACCATTTTCGTGGAGTCACGAAAATGGTCATGAAAAACATAAGGACACACCCATGAACCGCGACGAAATCACACGCAAAACCAGCGAACTCAGCACTATCGCACACACCACCGAGGACTCCAAAGTTGAGTATTGGTATGCACGCGAGCTAATGACCTATATGGGGTACGACAGATGGGAAAACTTCAGCAAAGCTATTACACGAGCCAAGCAAGCTTGCGACAATTCCGGCGTATCCGTTGAATCCCATTTCCGTGACACTACGCGAGACGTGACTCTCGGCAGCGGTGCCACCCGCTCCATCGCGGACGTCAAGCTCACCCGATACGCCTGCTATCTCATTGCTCAAAACGGTGATCCAAAGAAAGAAGAAGTGGCACTTCTCCAGAGCTATTTTGCCGTTCAGACTCGCAAAACGGAAATCATTGAGCAACGCATGGGAGAAATCAGCCGGCTCGCCGGCCGAGAGGCCCTTGCCACTGCAGAGAAGAAACTCTATCCGTATACCCAAATCACACACAACAAAACCGCACAAGTGCACATGTACACGCCCAACCACGCCGCAGAACGCCGGCAAGGATGTGATACAGGCCACAGAAAGCGTTGTACCGCCTAGGCAATGCAACAATTGTCCGCTATGCTCTGAAGGCAGATGGCGGCACGGATGCCATCCCAAAGAGGGGGTATGACCATGATTCGGGGTATGAACCTATGCAGCATCGCCGGCTGCACGCACGAAGCAGAAGAAGCGGGCATGTGCAACATGCATTTCACATCGGCGCTGGTTCACGGAGCGCTGCACTACACTGCGGGCGGACGTCCGTCGCACTGCTGAGCGCAACAACAAAGCAAAACAACCAGTAACGCTCAACGGCTTCCACATGTTCATGCTCTAATTGCATGTACTTGCAGACACAATGGCCGGTCTGAGCCAGCTGCCCTCGCATGGAGCAGCTGGCTCAGACCGGCCATTATTGTTGCTTTGTACTGTTTGCACTGTATTGCGCCTGCATTGCGCAAGCTCGGGCGCACTCGGGTGCACTCGCTGAGTGGCGTGAATCGCAGATTGCTCAATAGCAACGCAATCCACGCTACTCAGCAGTTGCCATGGTTATGCGCGGCGTTTGCGGATGACGAGCAAGGCACCAGCCGCAGCTGTCAGCACCACAACCACGACCGCAATGGCAGCCACGGCAGCACCCGTATTCGAAAGGGGCGCAGCGCCATTAGCAGCCGGCTTATTCGTGGCAGTGCTACCGGGCTTAGCAGTGTTGCCAGGATTGTTGGTATCGCCGGGCTTCTGCTCTCCAGGGCCGGGAGTGACCTCCGTGGCTGTGACCGTGACTTCGAACGTCGCGTTCACGCCACGATAAGAGACGGTGATGGTCTTCGTGCCTGCGGTGGCAGAATCAAAGCCAGTGAACTTCAGATCACCATCAGTTGGATCAATCAGCTTGCGCAGCGTTTCGGTATCGCCGACTTTGTAAATGGCGGATACCTTCACATCGGCAGCGTTGAACTTATCGCCTACCTGATAGGAATCCTTGGTCACTTCCACAGCAAGCTCGGCCAACTGAGGCAGTTCGCCGAATGTCACTGTGTAGGTTTTCGCCGTGCCATCCTCAGCAGTTACAGTCACCGTGGCCACGCCGTTGTTCTCGGTCGAAGCCTGCTCCACTTGCACCGTAGCCTTTGCGTCAGCAGCAGTCGCCTCCACCGTCGGGTAGGAAGCAGCGTCTCCGGCCAGCGCACCGGCATATTCGGTGGTATCCGCGGAGAATCCGTCAACCGTCTTGCCATCCACAGTCAGATCAGCAAGATTGGCGTTACTAGACGGCTGCGGCTTTGGCGTTGCTTCACCTTCGGCGATGCGTACTTCAGCGATCTTGGCATAGTCATTGCCATCGGCGTAGGTGAAGTTGAGGCGAATGCCCTTGGTGGCGGGCAGAGCGCTCACATCGGCTTCCGTCACGGCTCCAGCAGCACCATTCACAGTGACTGCCGGCAGCGTGGCATCAGTCCACGTGGCGCTGTCTTCAGCTAGGTACGATACAGCGAAGCTCTTCGGAGCGGCCTCGCCCTTGGCCTTATCCACCGCAACGCTGAGCTTGCCCAGCTGATATGCCTTATCGAAGGTGTAGCTGAGCCACGGCGAGGTGTCGCCGGTGCCCCAGTTCGACCAGTTGGTGCTCAGGTTGTTGTCGCAAGTCAGGTCGGTCGTAGAAGCGGAGGCCCAGCTACTGGCCGGCTCATACTTCGAGGCCGCAGCGGACGAGCAGAACAACCGGGCAAGGTTGCTTTCCACAGTCACGGTGAACGTGGCGGTTACTGAAGAATCAGTGACAAGGCGTACCGTCACGGTTTGCTCGCCCAATTTGGTGGTGTCGAAGCCTTCCAGCGTGTATTCGCTTGGCTCCAGCACACGCGTTTTGCCATTGGTGAGCGTGGCGGTAACCGTCACGTCCTTATGCGCGAGCGTCTGCCCCTTGGCGATAGTGGCTTCAGGGTCCTTAGCCGCGATGGACTCCACAGCAGCAGTCTGCGAACCGAACGCAGTGCCGTTGAAGGCCACGGTGAATGCGCCGGCATTGCTGTTCGACGTGGCGAAGACACCGGCATCGAGCCCGGTTGCGTCCGCACCGGTCAGCGTTACCGTAGCGACATCCTGCCATTCATCGTTCGCGGAAGCACGCCAGTAGCCTTTCAGGGTATCGGTTGCGGCGCGCTCCAGCTTGAGTTGCACTTGGTCGCCGAAGCCGGCACCAACATGCGATGTTTCCTTATCGATGTAGCCATCGGCATTGGAATCGTACTGCATGTAAATGCCGCTTGGGCTGGCAAGTAACGTGGCATATCCCTTGCCGCCGTTAGCGTCAGCAAGACCGTTACGAACCACCAGGCCGGCACGCGGATCGCCATTACCGCCCAAGTCGAGCGGCTTGACCGTGGTTTCCAGCGTTTCGTTCACGTCCAGAGCATCAGGCTGGTACACCGCACTGCCCTCGTTGCGATCCGTCCAGACGCCACGATTGGCGTTGTCCGTAATCGTGAAGTCATAAGCACCGCCGGACGCAGAAACCTGGCACGCGCTGCCGCCCTTCCAATGGGCTTCCTTCCAACTTCCGGAAATCGGGTTGGAGCAGGAAACGTCGATGGTTCTGCGGAATGTGCGGCCCGGGTTGAAGTTGCTGCTCTCGGCAAGAGTGCCTGTAATGGTGTAGGTTCCCGGCACATTGAATGCGTAGGTGCTGCCGGCAGCCTTGGTCGACTTGCTGACTGCCGTACCGCCTTCCACATTCCATGTCACCTTGGTAGCAATGGTATCGTCGCCTTCCTTGACGTTGACGGTGTCCGGCAGAGTAACGGTTCCGCCCGTGTTCACGGTCTTCGGGAGATCATCGCCGGTTTCCACAGTCCAGTTGACCAGCTTGCCCTTGGCGCTACCATGGTTGCCCCAATAGCTCAGATCCCAACCGTCGGGCTCGCCTTCTTGAGCAGGATTGTGCATTTCGATGGTGCCGTTCTCACCGATGGTCAGCGGCAGCCAAACATAGGTGGAATCGGCTTTACCGGAATCCCAACGGTCACCAAGGTAGATGAAGTGACCTTTCTCCTGGTCTACTGCGAGCACACTAGCCGACTGCGAACCGAATGTGGTGCCGCGGGTATCGCCCACGGACAACAGACCATCCGCGCCTTCCGGCATGTTGTTGTACCACGTGTTCTCGTTGACATCGTCCTTTTCCACGCCACGGGTCCAGCTTCCCAGCATGGAGCCGGCGGTGTAGTAGGTCTGCTTGTTCGGGGCCCAGCCGGTTGCACCAGATGCGATGATGTTGTAACGCCCGTCATATTGGAATACGGCAGGAGCTTCCAGCGAACCATTTTGTTTGACGATTTGGAAATCTTCGCCACGCACCGGGGCATCCGTAGTAGCGTCTGCAAGAATGTATGGGTACTGCCCGTCAGCAGAGTACTGCTTTTGTCCCTCGGACTGGTCCACATTCGTGGTCTTGACTACATTGGTGTAATCATCGTTGAGCTTGGCGATGTACAGCGTGGCATTGGCTTCGGAAGAATACAGTACATAGGCACTGTCGTCCTTCGGGTCCACGAACACAGTCATATCGCGGCTGTCACCGTTCTCACCCCAGCTGGGGTTACCTGCGGCTTCTTTCCAATTGTTCTGGTTAGGCAAACGATAGGCACCCACCATAGTGAACGGGCCCGCCGGATTGTCGGAAACAGCCACGCCCGCAAGTGCACGTGCATAGTTGGAACCGCCCGGCGTGGTGCTTCCATCGGAATGCCACCACAGCACGTATTGCTTGTTCTTCTTGTTGTAGATGATCTTCGGACGCTCGAAAATGCCCTGTACGGAATCAACCGCGCCATCACCATCCTGATCGGGGTTGGTGTTGAGGTACGGGAAGATTGCGTCGGCCTTGGCAGCGTCCACACTGCCGTCGGACTTGGTCAGGTTGTAGGCCTTGTCGAAGTAGGCGTAATCGGCATTGCTCTTATCCGTCAACTGAGATTTGCTGGTCACCGCACGCAGCGCCACACCAAGATCGGTCCAGTTGTATAGATCTGTCGACATATAAGCATGAACACCGGGGCTGTTGTCGTAACCGTTAGAACGGTCTTCGCCATACCAGTAGTAGGCGTCGCCGACCTTGACCACTTGGCCACCGTGCGCTTGGATGTGTGTGCCGCCATTATCATTGGCGTTCTTGGCATACCAATATGGCTGGAAGTAATCGCTAGCGTTCTTGCCCGGATCGGCTGTGGGCTGGAACTTGGTGTATGTCGGCACTTGGCCGATGGTAGGCAGGTAATCCACACCTGCCGCACTGGCACTTGCAGCGGCCAGCCCGCATGACAATAGCGTTGCCGCGGCGGTAATTGCCGCGATAAGAGCGCCCTTGCCCTTATTGTTTATCTTCATTGATTTGGTTCCTTGATCGATGGGAACGGTTTTTTGAACAAACAGTTATGTCGCTATCCGCGAAGCCAGAAAAGGTTCGACAAATCAATATACCGATACTGAAAACTCAGTATTCAACTTGTCGGACCAATTATGGTCAAAGAGCGGAGGAACCGGCCGGCAATAGTCAATATTGCCGGCTTGTTCCTTCACCCATTACTGCGCGAGGGTGCTATGCACGCTTGCGCAGCATGAACAGTGCACCCGCGGCAGCGGCCAGCAGAGCGACAGCGCCAGCGATGGCGGCAACACTGGAACCGGTGTTGGCCACCGTGTTCTTGTTGCCGTTGCCGGTGGCACCGGGCTTGTTGGTGTTGCCGGGCTTCTGTTCTTCAGGGCCAGGGGCGACTGCGTTGGCCTTGACCGTGACGTTGAAGGTCGCGGTCACACCACGGTAGGAGACGGTAATCGCCTTCTTGCCTGCGGTGGTGGAGTCGAACGAGCCAATCGCAAGCTGCGGGTCGTCAAGAGCGACCGGCACTTCCTTGGTCTTGTCGCCGCTCTGGTAGACGGCAGTCACCTTCAGACCGGCGGTATCGAGCTTGTCGCCGATGGCGTACTCGGTCTTCGTGGGTCCGATCACCTTGAGCGAAGCCAAAGTGAAGGCGTTGAAGGTCACCGTGTAGGTCTTCGTCTCAGACTCGTCGGCTGAGGTCACCGTAATGGCGGCCTTGCCGCCAAGCTTGCCATTCTCAACCGCGTCGCCAGTCACCTTGACGGCGGCGGCATTGTCGGTGGCGAAGGCCTGCAGCACCGGGTTTGCCTCGGCGTCGACCGGCAGATCAACCGTGTAGTCGGTCTTGGCCGGGTCGAAGCCTTCAACGGTTTCGCCGTCAAGACGCAGGTCGCCCAGCGTGGCATCGGATGCTGGCTGCGGGGTGAGTACCGTGCTGTCTTGTGCGAACACCTGGATCTCAGCCACGTTGATGTACACCTTGGTGTCCTGCAATGTGTTAGTCAGGCGGATGGCCTTGGCCTTTACCGGAGTGCCGAGCACGAAGTCAACGGTCGGGGTGTCGGCGGCGGTGATGCCGTCGGAGCCAGAGCCGGCATCGCCGGCCTGTATCTTCCAGCCATCCTTGGTACCGACTCCATGCCATTCGTCAGCCTCATCCTGGTATTCCAGCGTCTGGCTCTTCGGCCAAGACGCACGACCATCGTAGTAGAAGAAGGTCTTCACTTCGGTGATGGTCTGAGCTTCGTCGAAGGTGAACGTGGCGACCGGGTCCACCGTCGAGGCGGTGGAAGCCCAAGTGGACCAACCCTTTGACGTAGTGTCACCATCGATGGCCTTGGAAGCGGAGGCACCCTCCTGGAAGTTCACCGAGAAGTTCGTGCCAGAGGCCGCGGCGATGTTCTTCGCAGCACCCTGAACCGGCGTCACGAATGCCTGAATTTCGGTGGCGTTCATATAGTCGTTGTTCACGGTGTTCACAATGCGCACCTTCGTGGCATTCACTGTGCCCTTATCGGCCTTGAACGTCACCGTCTGGCCTGCGGCAGGCTTAACATCGCTACCGAATTGCATCCACGTCTCGCCATCAGTGGTGTACTCGGCCTTGGCGGAAGCCGGAGCCTTGTCACCATACGTAATGGTCACGCTGCTAAGCTCACACTCAGAGCCGAAGTCAATCGTGGCGGTCGGGCTGGCGGAATAGTCACCAGCAGAGTTCCACGTCACCCAGGCTTCAGCGGACGTGTCACCATCGGTGAGCTTCTTCCACTGATCGCCCTTGCTGTATTCCGTCTGCTGGTTGGTCACGGTCAGGCTGGAAGCAGTGTCGGCCACATTCTCAGGCGTGGCGGCGGTGACATAGATCGTGCCCTTCAGCGCAATCGTGGTCGCGTCGTCCAGCTGGTAAGTACCGGTCACGGCAATGTTGTCGCCAGCCTTGGCATCGGCGAGCTTGGTATCAAGCCCATCGAAGTTCCACGTAACCTTAGCCGCATCGCCCTCGAATGCAGGCGATGCCTTGACGTGCAGATACACCGGCGCAGCCTCAAGCGCGGCCTTCGCCTCGCTCGCACTGGTGCCGGCCAGCACTGTAGCCGATACCGGATCGGAAACGGTGAGCGCGCCAACGTAGACCGTAGCGGCGACATTGAACTCGTTGCCGTACACATCGGTGGCGGTAGCGGTGGCTTCGTAGGTGCCTTCCTTGGCCACATCGACCTTGGAAGTATCCCAGTTGGCAACCGTGGCCTTGCCTTCGCCCCAGGTGTAGTAGAGCGTGACTTCGGTCGGCAGCGCGGCCTTCTCGTTAACGGCGGTCTGCACGTTCACGGTCTTCTGGCTGGTCGGCGTTACATTGCGTAGAGTCCATGTCTGGTTGGCGGACGGCGAAGTGCCGCTCGGTGACTGCCACAAGCCAACCTTCGTGCCGACTGTGGTACCAGAGTTATCCACATCGAGGTTCGTCTTAGTCGCGGCATTGAGCAGCTGGTAGGTCGAACCATCGGAAGTGTTGAGAATCCACTTGGCAGCCGGGTCGGACTTAGCGGCCTCAACCGTTTCGTTGGAAAGCGCGTTCGTGCCATCCTTGGACACCAGCACCTTGCCTTCGGCGTTAGTAATCACATAAGCCTTGAGATCAGGGCGCTCGGAGTCGGCGGGCTGCTCGATCTGGGTAAAGGTCCAAGTCTGCTTCTTGGCGTTCTCGGCATCGGAAGCGACGTTGGCCAGGGACAGCGCGGAATCACCAGAAGTGGTATCAGCCACGGCCTTGCCGGACTGCTTACCAACGAGCTGGTAAGTGTCGCCGGTCTCGACGGCAGCATCCTTAGCGTAGCCGGTCACGCCAGTGAGCTGGATGGAGGCGATAGAACGGGCGGGCACAGTGACCGTAGCGGTCTTGGCAGCCTTGTCAATCATCACAGAGCCTTCAGCTTGCTTGACGTTGCTGGTCTTGGCGAAGACTTCCGGAGTGGCGGAATCGACACCCGCGTTCTTGTCTTCGGCAGAGGTTTCGGTGGTCAGGTAGAGCTCACCGTAAGCGTTGTCGGCAATCTCGCCGTACTTCGACAGGTCGATGACGAAGGTCTGGTCAGAGGTGCCGGAGTTGCGGTGGATGACGGTCTGTGTCTTGCCATCGTCGGAGGTGGCAGTCATGTTGTTGTCTTCATCGTTGTTGGCGATGACCTTGTCGCCCGCGTGGATGAAGTGGGTGATGGCCTTGACGCCGTTGTACTTGGCGTTTGCAATAACCGTGCACGGTTCAAGTCCATCGGTGGTACCGCCGTTGTTGTTCACGCGGCGCTCGGAGTAGAGCTTGCCGTCCATGCCAGCCACGGTGCAGTCGAAGTCGATGAGCACGGTGCCCCAGTTGGTGTTCTCACCGGCCGGATTCACATTCGAGCCCATCTGCATGTTGTAGAGGTCCTCGACCACCTGCCAGAAGGTGAAGTCCTTGGACTGCAGGCGGGTGACGTTGGAGCTGATCTTGCTCATCATGCCCAGCGCGTTGTCGAAACCGTACGGGTTGTAGGAGCCAGACTGCCAGGAGCCGTCCACCTCGCTCATCGACAGCTTCTTGCCGTCTGCCTGAGCGATATCGCGCGACTGCATCTGGTTGCTGTCGGAGTAGGCGTGAACGTTGTACTGGCCGATAAGGTCCTTGATCGCCTGCGGGTACTGGTTGTACGACTTGACGAAGTCGGCGGAGTTCGTGGCATCGGTGGCTGCGATGATGGTGTCATCATTGTCCTTGAGCGCCTCAGCGAGTGCGGTAATCGTCTGCTGCTGCTGGGCGTTGCTGACATGCATACCCTCCTGCGGCTTCTTCAGCGCGTTGGAGTATGGGGTGACGGACTTATCTTTGTCGGAGTAGTACTTATCCCAGTAGTTGTTAATGAGCTTGGTGTTGTCATCGCTCTCATCGGTGTACTTCGAAGCCATGTCGCCCGGAGTGCCCCAGTAACTGGTCTCGGACTCGTTGAACGGCTCGACCGTGTCAACGTTTGCGCCAAGGCTTTCGAGGTGCTCGACGTTCTTGGCCATGTACTGAGCGAATTTCTCAGGGTTTGCAAGATTATTGCTACCGGAGTTGCGTCCACCAGTGGCGTAACCGCTGTTGGTCAGGAACCACGGAGCGGAGTTGGCGAAGGCCTCTACGTCGGTGATGTCAGGGTTATCGCCGGTGGCACCGCGCTCAATCCACCAGTCTTGGGCGGCGGACTTGGAGAAGTCATACTGGTTGTCGTCAGTCGGGTCGAATGCCGCAGCCAGCTTGTCTTTGTCGGCCTGCCTGGTGGTTACGCCATTGCCATACGTGCCGGAGCCGGTGGCGTCATCTTTCCACGTGCCAGGCACGGCAGCGCCTTGGCGCATGAATGGGTAGCCGTAGGCAACATCGGAGGCATTGCCGCCGCCCACGTTGTAGCGGGCCATGTTCAGGTCCAGTCCTTCATCACCGAAGATGGACTGGTAGAACTGTTCGCGCAGCTGTTTGCCGTATTCCACAGCCTTAGCCTTGGAAGCGTCATCGCCGAGATTGGTGGTGATGGCCGATTCCTCGCCGAGGCTGCCGGTGGCGTTGGCGAACCAAGCCAGCGAGGTGCCCCAGCCATCGAAACTGTTGGCATACCACGGGTTCGGGGTCACGGTAATGGCATCGTTATCAGCCGCATACGCAGTGCCGGCAACCGCAAACGCCCCTCCTCCCACTAGTGTTGCCGCCGCAACCATTGCAGCAAGCGATTTGCTCAGTACCTTCATTGGTCTCCTTAGCGTTCCTGCTATCCGCCTTATACCGGAAAAATCGGCCTTTGCTTCACTGCGCCGGCCTCTTTGCCTGATACATGACCTACGTCGACTCCTTCTTTCGGCGCAGCCAAAATGTTTACGCAAACATTTTGATATGAGCGATTTTATCACAAAACCGTCACCCAGCAAACAACTTCAGAGACCACAAACGACGCACAAAGTCATGAGCCATTCGAATTGCGCTGGCCCAATCGCTACGAATCATATTTGCCGTAGCCCTTAAGTGAATCCCACTGCATCGAGATATCGCGCCCGCTATCCCTTCCGATAACGCCGACCACGCGTGTTGCCTTCAGCAATCAGCTTTCCTTGCGCAACTAAACCGTTTAGGAATTTACGGACTGTTCTGTTATCGAGCTCTGTTATCTTGGCAAGTTCAGGTACAGTCACATAGTCAACCTCTGTCAAGCGTCGATTCATCGCCGACAGCATCGCTGCCCGCGAATCAATTTCACCCGATGCGGTTGCATCTGCTTTCTTACCATCCACACGTTCCCCGCCAATGAGCCTCGCACCCTCTTCGGCATCTTTCTCAACTACAGATCTCACGCTAGCAAAACCAGAACCATCCACGGTCTTCAGCGCAGGAACAATAGGAATCGTCGCCTCGAATATGTCACCATCGCGGAACTCAGGCTCTCGCTCAGTATATTGCCGGGACGCTCTTATCAGATTCCGCAGTCCGCTACCCAGCTGCTCGGCTATGCCGGTCTGCACAAACACATTAGCGATAATCGGATTCTTTGGCATTGGCGTGAACTCGCCCAGCTTCATTCGACCTTCAAAGAATGAGCGCGAAGCATTAACCGTCCGGATGGATTCATTATCAATGGTGACACGCGCCACCACCGGACTGGAATACTCCCGATGCATGAGGCTGTTTGCCACCAATTCACGGGCGATCATCGTACGCGGGCTCACTCGCTTATCGCCCTTTAACACAAAGCGGTCAGGCAGATTCCGCTCAGTAAATTCACGGAGTTGCTCGTACGAATCGAACAAGTTGGTCCGCACCATAAGTCGGTCATCGTATCGGTCAATATTGTCTCGCCGAACCACGGCATCAGTAATATACGCTGGGCAAACCGAGGAAATGACTTCATCCTTGCCCAAGAGCAGCACTGCAGCAAGATTAAAGCCCTCTTCGCCGGTCGTGTAATCACGATCGTATAGCTTGGCGCTGCGGAACAGTTCTTCGTCAGACATAGTTCCCCAAGGGTGCCCAGCTCGCTGAGCGACCGCCAGCTGCCGCATTCGCGCAATCAGCTCAGGACGCAAATCAAACGGAGTCACGTAACGGAAAATTCGCCGTTCGGAATAGTAGTTCTGCTTGCGAATATACATTTGACTAATCTGGATATCGCTTTCGATGTGTGTATCCACATCAGCAATGCGATCAAACACTGCGCCCTTGAACCGCACAACCGAAGAACTCGGAGCTACCCAAATACGAACAATAATCCGTTCGTCGTACTCGATATGTTCCGTTTCCACCATTGGAGCCGGTTCGAACATCTTACGATTAGACACTACGTTGACAACGTTGCGCTCTATCTCACTAACGCGCTTAGAATCGACGCCGAGCACTTGACCGTCATCGTCAACGCCAAGATAAATGCTGCCACCAGAACGATTGGCGAATGAGCATACAGTCTCAAAAGTATCCGTATGAGGCAATTCGCTGCAGCGCTTGAACTCGACCATAGATGATTCACCGGCCTGCAGCACTTGCATAAGTTCATCCTGCGTCATCGCATTCCGCCCTTCATAGCGATAATTCATACATTAGGACATGGCACTTATCGTATTTTAGCATCTAATTAGTACATTAGGACATTGTTTTATGTCCTAATGTACTAATTAGGCGGCTAATTGTACTAATAATTGCACACTGATGTACTAATCCGATGATCGAATGCACTAATTGTCCGCGCAAATGCACTAATCGGATGACCGAATGTATCAATGAGACCTATAGGCAGCCGATTGGCTGACGATCAGCCCAGTCATTGGCTATCGGCCGCTAGCCAGTCAGCCGCCAACAGCCAACAGCCACCCAACTAATAGCCGCCAGCCAATCAGCCCGTCCAATCACTCCTTGTGTTCCAGTGCGGCCTTCAAATCGCGGCTACGGTAGCGTTCGCGCAGCATAGAGAATCCACCGAAGCCCACAAGCCACACCAGGCCGGCAATCGCGGAATTGCGCGTATCGTCCGCAAGGAACAACGTCAGGTAGATGAACACGAAGAACACGATTGCCACCGTATTGAGCACCTTCCAAGCGGGCATGACGAACCCGTCCGGAATGAAATCAGCGGAGCGACGGTACTTGCGGTGTGCCATCAGCGTCAGGATGTAGATGAACAGGAACACCGCGGAGCTGGCGGACGAGAACAGCACGAACGCTCCGGACACACCGGGGATGGCGTTGACGATCGGCGACAGCAGTATCAGCGCCGCGGACACCAGGATGGCGCGGGCCGGCACCTTGCGATCGGACACCTTGCCGAGCTTGTTCAGCATCGGGTTCGGTGACACCTCGGACAGCTGGTACAGGTGGCGGCCAGCCGAGTACAGCAGCGAGTTCAGCGCGGAAGATGCGGCGGTGATCACCACGAAGAACACCAGCGCGGACGCCCAATTCAGCCCGGCGTACTGGAACACCATAATGAACGGGGAGGCAAAGGAGCCGTCCTCGTTCGGCTTGAACGAGGTCCACGGCACAATGCACATGATGGCCACCAGTGCGCCCACATAGAAGATGAGCACGCGCACGATAATCTCGTTGATGGCCTTGGGCAGCACCTTGCGCGGATTCTTGGTCTCGGAGACGGTGACGCCCACGAATTCAATCATCTCGTAGGCGAAGAACACCATCTGGAAGCTCATGAGGAAGGCCATCCAACCGTTCGGCGCGAACGAGAAGTTGGCGAACAGGTTGTCGAATCCGGCGTGGCCGGCCGGGCTCACGTGGTCCACGCCGTGAATCTGCACGGCTGGGTAATGGTAGCCGATCACGATCATGACCACGGCGGTGGCGATCATCGCGCAAATCAGCGTGATCTTGATCATCGAGAACCAGAATTCCACCTCGCCGAACACCTTGACGGCAATCAGGTTGATGGAGACCAGCGACACCAGGAAACACAGCTCGATCAGCCATTTCCAATGGGTCAGGTCGATGCCGAACGTGTCGAAGAAGGTGATGAAGTACGTGGAGACGGCCGTGATCTCGGTCATGCCCAGCAGCACGAGCGCGGCCCAATACGTCCAGCCGGCGAAATGCCCCCACCCGTTGCCAAGGTAACGGGTGATGAAATTGATGAAGGTGTGCTGGCTGGGGTCACGGTACATCATTTCGCCGATGGCGCGCATCAGGAAGAACATGATGACACCGACCAGAATGTACACGAAGATGATCGAGGGGCCGGTTAGCGAGATTGACTTGCCCGAGCCCAGGAACAGGCCGGTGCCGATGGTGCCGCCAATGGCGATGAACTGTACGTGGCGATTGCTCAGGCCACGCTCCATCTCGTTGGTCTGGTCCAGGCTTTCGACAGACTTGAGTTTGCCCGTAGCCTGCTGTGTACCACCATTCACATTCGTATCGGCCATACTGATTTCATTTCTCTTCTCTGCCGCCCGATTGTTACGCACCAGACGCGATACTCGTTCAAAACAAGTTCAAACTGTATCACCGAAATATGTCACGAAAACCGCTCAGCTCAAGAATACATGCGATGATACTGTAAATATTCCGCCAAAAAGTTCAATTCATCAACACCAAATTGAACTTCTACCTCTATTCCACGGACTTGAGCGAGCTGACCGGGTCTACGCGATCGAGCACTGGGTTGGTGAACAGCTGCACCAGCAGCGCGAACGCCAGCGTCGCCACCACGGCAATCGCATAGCTGTACCAGTGCACTTCCACTTCGAAATACAGCGACGGCATATTCAACGCAGCAGTCAGTAATCCGCCTATCCACCTGCCAAGCGGCAGACCAACCACCACACCCATACCGGTCAATATCATCATCTCGCGGTTCACGTAGTTGTGCACCTCGCGGTCATAGAAGCCCAGCACCTTCAGTGTGGCCATCTCGCGGATGCGTTCGGACACGTTCGTATTGGCCAACGTAAACAGCACCACCAGCGCCAGGCCGCCGGCGAGCCCCACAATCAGCGCCACCACGGCACCCATCAAATCGAACTTAAACGTGGCGGCCAGATGCGCACAGCTCACGGCCTTGAGCACCGACGATTCCTCGCCCAACCGATCCGCATATTCGGCCTGTTCGGTCTCGGAACCTTTCAGCTTGGCGAGCATCGCGTTCCACGTCAAGGTCGAGGCAGTGCCATCTCCCGAAGCCGAAGACGTCACACCGTCGGCCGCAAACTTCTGGTCGTACAGTCGCTCACTGATGTACACATCAGAGCCGATGAGGTTGCGCGTCACCGCCGCAACCTTCACCTTGGCCCGCCCGCTGCCGCCATTGCTCAACGTGACGGTGTCGCCCGCATGAATATCCAACGAATTGGCTGCGGACTTCGCCACAATCACACCACTATCGTCCAGCGCTACAGTGCCGCCACCCGCTTTGCCGAAGATATTGGGCAGCTCGAACCACCCATCGTCACCGGCCTCTTCCAGCGTGACCATGTCGTTCAGTTTGTTCAACGAATTGTTGGGCACCGTCATCAGCTGCACGGTTTCGCTTTCCTGCGCCGCATTGCTCATCTCGCCGCTATCCACGCGCAGATTCAGCGTTTCGGTGGCCCGGCCATCTTGTGCCACCTGCTTGCGCATCGCGGTGGCGTCATCGTCATTGGCCACGACCATCAGGTCGTACTGGTAGATCTGCTCGTATTGTTTGACGCCAATCGTGTCGACGGTGTCATTAATCGCAAATCCGCAGATAATCAACGCTGTGCAACCGGCCACGCCGCCCACGGTCATAATCAAGCGCGACTTGAATCGGAAGATATTGCGCGCGGTGACTTTGCCGAGGAAGTTCAGCCGGCTCCATACCGGGCGAATCCGCTCCAGCAATATGCGAGCGCCCGCTTTCGGTGCCTTCGGCCGCATCAGCGCGGCGGGCGTGTGCCGTATCTCCTCGCGACAGGCGAGCGCGGTGGCCACGCCCACGCCGACCACGAACAGCACGATGCCGGCCGAACCGCACAGCCAGTCGTATTCGAGTCGCACACCGGGCAATATATACAGTCCCTCAATCACCACCATCAGGAATGCCGGGATGCCGAGGAATCCGACCAGCAGACCGATGCCGCCGCCGACCAAGCAGGCGAGCAACGCGAACAGCAGATACCGGCTGGACACGGCGAGTCCGCCATAGCCGAGTCCAAGGTAGGTGCCGATAAGTCCGCGGTCTTCCTCGACCATGCGGGTCATGGTGGTCAGGCTCATGAGCACGGCGACCAGCAGGAACACAATCGGGAATGCGCGGCCGATGGATTCGATGGAACTGACGTCTGATTTGAGCGAGCTGAATCCGTCGATCGAAGCGCGCGTCTGCACATACCAACGTGCGTTGGCCACATCGTCGATGCGCCGTTGCTGCTTGGCGAATTCGCTTTCCGCTTCGCTTCGCTTCGCATCGAGTGCAGACTGCGCATCATCCAGTTTCGCCTTGCCGTCCGCGAGCTGTTGTTCGCCTTCTTTCAGCTGCCGCTCGCCTTCTTCGAGCTGCTGCTTGCCGCTGGCCAGTTGGGCGGCCTGCGCTTCAAGTTGCGCCGACTGGGTTTCGAGGGTTGCGGCATTCGCTTCGAGTTCCGCGGATTTGGTATTGAGCTGTGCCTCTCCTGCAGCCGCTTCCTGTTCCTTGGCGGTCAGTTGCGCGTTCTGCTGGTCCAAGGTGGATTGTGCGGGGGCAATGGTTTCGTTTAATGTGCGCTGCAAATCGGCTTTCTGCTGGGTCAGACTGTCTCGCTGCGTTTGCAGTTCCGTTTGCTTGGCGGTCAGCTGTTGCCGCAGATCGCTGATTGACGGCACTTCAGGCACGGTAATGCCAAGGCGCGCGAGCAGTTGCTTGATGGCCTGCCATGTGGGTGAGTTGAGGTCGATATTCGGGTCAAGTTGCGCCAGTAGATTGTTGGCCTGTTGAATCATGGGCAGCATCTGATCAATTTGCGCCATGCCTTGGTCGATTTGGGTAATGCCCTGTTCGATTTTCGTGCGATTGGCGGTCAGTTCCGTTTGCGCCGCATCGAGCTGTTTGCGAGCCGAGGTGAGCTGCGTTTTGCCTGATTCGAGCTGGGTGCGCGCTTCGGCTATCTGCTGGCGACCTTGCGCGATCTGTTGACGGGCCGTTGCAATCTGCGCACGGCCATCGGCGAGCTGCCGTTCGCCATCGGTAATGGTTGTCCTGTTGTTCTCCAATTCGGTACGGCTATCTTGCAATGTCGTTTCGTTGGCTTCCAGCTCGGCCCAGTTGTCGTCGATCTGCTTCTGGGCTTCGTCCAGCTGCTCGTTGGCCTCGTCTTGGGCATCGTCCAGTTTGCGCTGCGCGCTGGAGACGATCTGTTGACGACGGGCTTTCTGGCGTGTGGTCTGTATCTGATGTTCGATACGGTCGGCCACGGTTTTGACGGCTTCATCGTAGGCATCGGAAAACGTGTCAAAATCGGACGCACCAGTGACGGCAACCGATATCGCAGTGTATATATTGCCGGTCACGCCGTCGCTGGGTGCAAAGAACGTATAGTCCTCGGATGAGGTGGACCGGAAGGAGGTCATGCCCGAATAGCCGTCTGGATTGTTGAGGTCGCGCGGGTCAAGTACGACGCCGGTGATGGTGAGTTTCGTGGGGAACTGCGGGGATTGCTCGGCGTCGGCGTCCGTATTGGCGGCGGACTTCGCATCGGATGCCGAGGCATTGGCGGCGACACCTACCGTATCGGCATTATTGGAATCGTCAGTCTCCGTGGCCGCTACCGATATGACGGATGAAGAGGTGTCTTGTGGCGTCACAGTAATGGTGCCGCCAATCTTGAGTCCGCTATCGTTCAGGAATTGCTGCGTAACCGCCACTTCGCCGGCCTTGTTCGGCAGTTTGCCCTGCCGTATGTACGGCTGATCAAGCCCTTCGGTACCGATTTCCTGCATGGTCACGGTTTTCTTGGTGCCGTCCACCAACGTGGTCACCGTCTGAGAACGTTCGGGCTGCACGGTTTGCACACCGTCGATTCGGCGCAGTGCCGTTGCATCATCATCGGTCAGGCCGTATGTGGATAGCACCTGCAGGTCATGCAGTCCCTGCTGATCGTAAAAACGACCGGCCGCCAGAAAAGCATCGCGGCATCCGGCGTAGATGCCGGTCAGCACGGCCACGCCAAGCAGCGTGATGACGGCGATCGAGACGAACCTCTTCCAGCTGCGCAGCCAGCAACGCAACGTATCTTTGGCAAATACCGCAGAAACGCCCGCTCCTCGACCGCCGCTATCGTCGAGGTTCCGCCGTTTCACAGAATGTTTCACAGGTTGTTTCACGAATCGCCTCGCTTGCTTCACGGGGCGTTTCACAGAGTGTCTTGCAGTGAGCATCGCCAATCACCTACCATTCGATATCGGCGATGGGCTGCGGCGTTGCGTTGATCTCCTCGCTGGTCACCTTGCCGGAGCGGAAGCGAATCACTTTGTGAGCCATCGGTGCAAGCGCGGAATTATGCGTAATGATCATTACGGTCATGCCTTGTGTTTGGCAAATATCCTGCAGCAGCTGCAGCACTTCCTTGCCGGTCTCGTAATCGAGCGCACCGGTCGGCTCATCGCACAACAACAGCTTCGGCTTTTTGGCAATCGCGCGGGCGATGGATACACGCTGTTGTTCGCCGCCGGACAGTTGCGCGGGGAAGTTCCCCATGCGCTCCCCCAACCCGACCTTGTACAAGGTTTCCACCGGGTCGAAATGGTCGGGGCAAATCTGTGAGGCAAGCTCCACGTTTTCCAGCGCGGTAAGGTTCGGCACAAGATTGTAGAACTGGAAAACGAAGCCGATGTCGTTGCGCCGGTAGGTCACCAGTCCCTTTTTCCGCAGGCCCGTAATATCGCGCCCGCCGACCACTACGCGGCCGGTTGTGGCGGTATCCATGCCGCCCAGAATGTTCAATGCCGTGGTTTTGCCGGCACCGGACTGTCCCAGAATCACGCTTAATTCGCCTTGTTCGGCGGTAAAGCTGGCCTCGTCGAGCGCGCGAATCACACTGCTACCAGAAGGATATTCCTTGACCACATGGTCGAATTCGATATACGCCATCGCACACCTCCAACGCGCTCGTGGCAGCCACCTAGCCCCATAGGCCCCGCCAAAACTTCCTGCTATACTCAAGTAAAACAACACTGTGTCGGTTCTGCAACCAACAGTTGGATTGTGGGTTGTCGGAATTTGGGGAGAAGGCCATGGCCAAAGAATTGACGGAAAGCCGCCGCACCCGCTACACGAGACGTGCCATGCAGGACGCGCTTATCGAGTTGCTGCGCAATCAGCCGCTCGGCTCCATCACCGTTAAAGCGTTGTGCGAGCGGGCCGATGTGAATCGTTCCACGTTTTACGCGCATTATGCGAGCATCGAGGAACTGCTGCACGACATTGAAGACGAAACCATGGCCTGGGTCACCACCGCACTCGAACAGCTACTCGCCCAGCCAGATTCTGCCGGCATCGAGCATGTTATTGAGCGCATCTGCCAGTACATTGCCGACAATCGCAAGCATCTGCAGGTATTGATGAGCCCGAAAGCGGATATCGGCTTCCAGCAGCAGCTGCTGGGATTGATTTACAGCCAGCGCGGCGTAGGCGAACAGTTGCAATCTTCGGCGGGTTACCCAGCCGAGGCGCAGATGCGTATGCGATTCGCCGTGTCCGGCAGCATTGGGCTTTTGCAATATTGGCTCGCCACCGATCTCGCGGCCTCTCCCGAATCGGTGTCCCACACCATCTTCACCATGTGTATGCCTGCCACGCAGTGAACACGGTGAATTCAGTGAACTCAGTGAAGCGTGCGGTTTCATAAGCATCGCTCGCTATAGCTTCGCCTGCTCACCGGCCGCGCCCACGCCCGCGCTTGCGATAGCGCACAAATAGACGATTGACCATTTCTGAGACGATACGGCGGCATAGAATAACGAACGTTGCGCATCGCGGCAAGCCCCGCGTGCGCCAAAACCCAAGAAATGTGAGAGAAGGGCACAATGAGTACTGCTGATGCGCCTAAGAAGTCGCGCGAAACCGACGATGTGCCGGTGCCGGCCACGCTGCGCAAGTCACTGAAGAACCGTCACATCCAGCTGATTGCACTGGGCGGCGCTATCGGAACCGGCCTGTTCTATGGTTCCAGCGAATCCATCGCGCTGGCCGGCCCCTCGATTCTGCTGGCCTACCTGATCGGCGGCCTCGCGATCTTCATGATCGTGCGCGCGCTGAGCGAGATGTCCGTCGAGGATCCGAAGGCGGGCGCGTTCAGCTACTATGCCACTCGCTACTGGTCCAAGCGCGCCGGCTTCATCTCCGGCTGGAACTACTGGTTCAACTACATCCTCGTCTCGATGGTGGAGCTGTCCGTGGTGGGCAAATTCGTAAACTACTGGTTCCCGGCGATTCCGACCTGGGTGTCGGCAGCCGTATTCCTAGTGGTCATCTGCGCCGCCAATCTGCTGGGCGTCTCCAAGTTCGGAGAGTTCGAGTTCTGGTTCGCCATCATCAAGATTGTGGCCGTGATTGCCATGATCGTCGGCGGCCTGGCCGTCATCATCTTCGCTCTGCCCACCGCATCCGGCATCAAAGCGAGCTTTGCCAACTGGTTCACCTTGGAAGGGGGCTTCTTCCCGAACGGTCTCATGGAGCAGACCAAAGACGGCACCTGGACCGGCCTGTTGATGGCGCTTGTCGTGGTGATGTTCAGCTTCGGCGGCACCGAGCTCATCGGCATCACCGCCGGCGAAACCGAGGATCCGAAGACCACGATTCCGCGCGCCACCAATGATATTATTTGGCGAATCCTCGTGTTCTACATCGGCGCGCTCGGCGTAATCATGGCCGTAATACCGTGGAACACCATCGGCGGAGACGATGTTCCCAGCCCGTTCGTGCAAATCTTCGATTCCGTGGGCATCCACGCGGCCGCCGGCATCCTCAACTTCGTGTGCCTGACCGCTGTGATGAGCGTCTACAACTCCGGCCTGTACGCCAACTCCCGCATGCTGTATTCGCTGGCCAAACAAGGCAATGCACCCGCGTATCTGGGCAAGCTCAACGCTAAGGGCGTGCCGGTGGCCGGCGTGCTGACGTCCGCCGTGATCACCGCCATCGCCGTGGTCGTGGTGTTCGTGTGGCCTGAGTTCGCGTTCAACTATCTGATGTCGATTGCCACCATCGCCGGCATCATCAACTGGACGATGATCATGTTCACCGAAATGAAGTTCCGTAAGGTGGTCGCCGCGGGCGGCGCTCCCGAGGATTCCGAACTGGCCGGCAAGTCCGGCAAGGAAGCGCTCGACGCGATTCACTTCAAGCTGCCGTTCGCTAAGGTGACCCCGTGGGTGGTGTTGGCGTTCTTGGCACTGGTGGTGGTGCTCATGTGCTTCTCCGCCAGCTACCGCGTCGCCGTTATCGCCGGCGTGATCTGGCTCGCCATTCTCTTCGCCGCCTACCAGATCACTCAGGCGAAGCGATAAGCCCCCTATTGCAAAAAACTCTCACTGAGGGATGCCCAGCGAGAGTTTTTTGCAAAATCAGGCCACTCGTTGCAAATTTCTCTCACTGACTAAGCGTCAGTGAGAGTTTTTTGCAATTGGGGTCAGATTTGACGCTTGCGCCAGATGATGAGGGCAGCGCCAGCGGCGGCTAGGAGGGCCATGAGGGCTACTGCGCCGAGGATGGCGGCACCGGTGTTGGCGGTTTCGTCGGCCTTGGGCTGTTCGGCGGTGGGCTTGGCCACGTTGACCGCATCCCAGACCAGCGAATCGTCAGCGAACTGGACAGCGAACTTCGTGGCGCCCAGCTTCAGGTCGGCGGGCACAGTCACCACCACAGTGCCGTCCTTGGAGACGGTCACACCGGAGGCGACCAGCACGGCCTTGCCGTTGGAGAAGGCGTACACGTTCACCGTCTTGCCTGCGAATGCCTTGCCCACGTTCAACGTCAGCTTGGCACCCGGCTTTATGGATTCGGCGGTGATGAGGTCGTCCACATGGTTCGCGTCAGTCAGATCCTTCTCTGCCGGGGCGGGCTGCTCCGGCTTGCTCGGCTGCTCAGGCTGCTCTGGCTCGGTGGTGGTCTTCTTGGTGACGGTCACCGCGACGGAAGCGGACTTGGTGGCGTCTTCGGTAGACGTGGCGGTAATAGTTGCATTACCTTCAGCCACGGCCTTGACGTTGCCGTTCGCATCCACGGTTGCGATCTTCTCGTCGGAGGAGGTCCAGGTCACGGTCTTGGCGATATCACCGGTCACCGTCACGTCGGCGGTGAGAGTCGCTTCGCCGCCAACCTTGAGCTCCAGCTTGCCGTCCTTGACCTCGCTACCTGTGATGGCGACGGAATCAACGGAAGGTGCCGGAGGAACGACCGGGTCGGTAACAGTCACGGTGATGGAAGCGGTCTTGCCGCCTGCGGTCGCGGTTACTGTTGCGGTGCCAGCCTTGACGGCCTTCACGAGACCGGTCTTGTCAACGGTCACGGCATCGCCCTCGACCGACCACGAGACCGCAGCATCATCTGCATCCGTCGGAGTGACAGTAGCAGTGAGCTTCACGGACTTGCCGGT
>OKPF01000211.1_pt1 | contig 34718 bp, 23 predicted proteins | sample 1612151 | NCBI WGS metagenome assembly OKPF01 (sample SAMN04436779, study PRJEB24849) | human gut metagenome | biome: human gut; feature: NICU; material: stool | host: Homo sapiens | place: USA: Saint Louis, MO | collected 2011-05-07 | reverse complement strand
CGGCGAGCTCATCATGCTCGGCCTGGCCGATGAGGTCGGCGGCCAACAGGCTCGGGTTGGCGGTTTCATCGGCGATGATGCCGATTTCGGTGGGGCCGGCGACCGCGTCGATGCCCACGAATGCGGAGACCAGCGACTTGGCGGTGGCCACGAAGATGTTGCCCGGGCCGGTGATCTTGTCAACCGGATCGCACAGGATGTCGCCGTCCTGCGGCTCGCTGCCCTTGGCGCCGTATGCGAACATGGCGATGGCCTGGGCGCCGCCGACCGCGTATACCTCGTCAACACCGAGGATGGCGCAGGTGGCGAGGATGGTCTTGTTCGGTAGGCCTTCCTCATTGTCGCGGGCGGGCGGGGTGGCGATGGCCAACGATTCGACGCCGGCGGCCTGGGCCGGCACAGCGTTCATGATGACGGAGCTCGGGTAGACGGCCTTGCCGCCGGGCACATACAGGCCGACGCGCTGAATCGGAATCCAGCGTTCGGCCACGCGGGCGCCTTCGGCGAGGTCGGTGTAGAAGTCCTTCGGCACCTGGTTGGCGGCCACGGCGCGGGCGCGGCGCACCGATTCCTCGATGGCGGCGCGCACTTCGGAGTCGAGCGTGGTCAGGGCGTCCTTGATCGCCTCGACCGGCACGCGCAGGTTTTTCGGGCGCACGTGATCGAACTTCTCATCGAAGTCGCGCAGGGCCGCGGCACCGCGTTCCTTGACATCGTCCAGAATCGGACGCACCAGATCGGTGGCTTCGGAAGTGCCCATTGCAGCACGCGGCATCGCGGCGAGCAGTTCGGCACGGGACAGGTTCTGACCACGCAGGTCAATGATTTGCATGATGTTCTCACTCATAACGCCCCATCGTACCAACGTGCGGGGCCTAAGCGGCGAGGAACGCCCATGTTCACCCGTATCGTGAGATTATCGTGCGTGATGTGGATTCGTGATGCAGGTTATTGACGCACGCCAAATGCCCGAGCGGTCTCATCGATAATCGGCATGTCATGTACGGCGACGTGACTCACTTCGGACCATCGCGGACCAATGGCTAATTGCTCAACCAAGGCTTGCACTGCGTCGCTACTGCCTTGTGCTTCCAGCTCAACCGAGCCATCGCGGCAATTGCGCACCCAGCCCTGTACACCAAGTCGACGTGCCTGAGTCACCGTAAAATAACGGAATCCCACGCCTTGCACCAGTCCGGTGACCGCTATATGTTTGCGGACCAAATTCGCTGATTGCCTCATGATGCTCAGTTCCTAATCCATCGTTCGCAGCATCGGGTAGAGGCTCAGGAATCGCCGGTATGCGTCGGCATATGTGCGTGCGGTGTCAGGATTCGGCTGGTATACAGTGCATTCGCATACTGATTGCAGCAGGTCTGGTACATTGAATACCAACGAGGCCATTGCCACTGCTGGCAGAATATCGGCATTGGCGAACACTTCGATGGGATGCTCCAACACATCGGCCAGAATCTGGCACCACGCATTTTCTCTGGCTCCGCCGCCAATCAGGGAAATCTCGCTGGGTTTGGCGTCAAAACTTTCCATACCTTGACGAATGGAGAAGGCCACGCCCTCAAGCGCGGCACGCATCATGTCTGCCTTGGTGGTGTCTGGATCGAGGCCTACATAGGCCCCGCGAATATTCGGGTTCATTACGGGGAACCGCTCCCCCACCAGATATGGCAGGCACATCACACCGTTGGAGCCGGGTTTGGATGTTTCGATAAGCTGATGTGCTTCCGCGTAATCGCCATCAGCGAATACGCCGGTAACCCATTTATGCACGTCACCGGCGTTGAGGAATGGCACGGCATTCACGAAGACTTCTTCCACACCAAATGCCAGATTCGCAGCACCGGGCTTGCCGGTGAACGGTTCGGGCGAAACGGTGGCGATCCAACCTGAGGTGCCGATATTGATGTTGTATTGACCAGGGCGGCTGACACCGCTGGCCAGCGTGGTGGCACCCGCATCGCCAATGCCCGCGTATACCGCAGTTCCGGCGGAGAAACCGGTGCGTTGTGCAGCGGATTCCGTCACTGTGCCAATGTTGTCTTGCGGATTGTGCAGGTGTGGCAACATGGCCATGTCGATTCCTGCGGCCTCGCACAATTCGGCATCCCATTGGCCATTACGGATATTCATGGCACCGGCTGTGGAACAAGCCGCCACATCGCCCACGCATTCGCCGGTCAATTGGGCGATCAAGTAGTCCTTGGAACTGATCAATACATGACGAATGCACGCGTACGTTTCCGGCTCGTGTTCACGCAGCCACATCAACTTGGGCAACGGCAAGCAGCCTTCGAGCCGGTTGCCAACGGTGTTCAGGAAACGTTCTACTCCACCCTGATATGTCTTGGCGAGTTGCTTGGCCTGTTCCTCGGCTCGGCCATCCGAATACAGAATGGCATTGCGGACGGGATTGAGCTCGCCGTTCAAAGCAATAACATCCTGCATCTGACCGCTGAAAATGATGCCACGAATGCGAGTCACATTGAATTCTGACTCGGATTGCCGCGCCTGCTCAATCATGTGCCTGGAGGCCGAGCAGAAAGCTTGCCACCATTGATCGGGGTTCTGTTCCCGATAGTCGCCGTTGATAATAAGGTTAAGCTCACTACTCGCACTGGCTACGATACGGCCTTGCCTATCAACCAAGGCACCCTTCAACGCCGTGGTCCCTGCATCGAATGCAGCCACATATTCCTCTGCCAAGTGCTCTCCCCTTCAATCTGGGTTGTGATTCTACTGGTTATTATCGTAGCCGCTTACTCGTTGCATTCATTAGGTCGATTTCACGTTCATTAGGTCGGTATGCCGTAAGACGGCTCTTCAGGAATGGCGTAATGACTGGGTTCTGATGCCGAAGACCCTGGACCCATTGACCTAATGAATGCAATAATGACCTAATGAACGAGAATCACGCCATCATTACGCAATTCTTTGCCCGCGAAACGCGGCTCATTGCATCGTCTTGTTTCTAAAATAGGAAATTGAATGAACACTACGAATAGTGAGGCATTATGGCAATTCAATCGACAATTATGCTGAACAACGGCACTGTCATCCCGCAGGTGGGCTTGGGCGTATTCCAGACACCGGATGGTGATACTACAGTGAACGCGGTGCAGACGGCTCTGGAGAATGGCTACCGTCATATCGATACCGCAATGATTTACCGCAACGAAGCCTCAGTAGGTGAAGGTATTCGCCGTGCTGGTGTGCCGCGCAGCGATTTCTTCTTGACCACCAAGCTGTGGAATGACGATATTCGCGCACGCCACGGCAAGGATGCATTCCAAGAAAGCCTCGACCGCTTGGGCGTGGATTATGTGGATCTGTATCTGATTCACTGGCCGGCAGACGGCTGGCAGCAGGCCTGGGATGACTTGCAGGAGATTTATGCCTCTGGCCGTGCCAAGGCCATTGGCGTCAGTAACTTCCAAAAGCATCATATTGATGAGCTGCTGACCCACAGCGATATGGTACCTGCCGTAGACCAGATTGAGTCTTCCCCACAATTCACCAATCAAGAGCTCATTGGCCAGCTGCGTGCCAAGGGCATCGCAACCGAGGCTTGGAGTCCGCTCGGCGGTACCGGCGGCAACCTGCTGAGCAACCCAGTATTGGCCGAGATCAGTGCCAAGTACGGCAAGTCACCTGCCCAAGTGGTGATTCGCTGGCACATCCAGCGCGGTATCGTCGTGCTGCCGAAATCCACTCATGCCGAGCGTATCAAGCAGAACTTCGAGGTCTTCGACTTCAACCTATCAGTCGATGATATGACCGCCATCTCCGCCATCAACACCGGCAAGCGCAACGGTGCTGATCCTGACAATTTCAATTTCTAGACCTTTATCGGTCCAGATACGCAAAGAGGGAACTCTCCGTCATTGGAGGGTTCCCTCTTCTATATGCTTTCGATTCGGCCACACCCTAGGTGCGAGAGCCTATGTCTTGTTGGTTTCGGATATAGGGGAAGCCCCGGTACCTTTGAGGGGTATCGGGGCTTCCTGTACGTGTGGTGCGGCGGCGTGCTACTCTCCCACACCCTGTCGGGTGCAGTACCATCGCCGTGCCAGGCCTTAGCTTCCGGGTTCGGAATGGGACCGGGCGTCTCACCTGGGCCATGGCCGCCGCAAATCTTCTCTTATACGGTCAGACGCTGGGGTCTGCCGGCCTGTGGCGGCCTGGGAACCGGACAGCGGACGCGGATATGTCGATGTTTCGTCTTGTGGCCAGACAATGCTCATTGCCGTCTGGTGTCGTTTGCAGGAGGAAGATGCGGTCCAACCGCCAGGGGTTGGAATGTTGGTGTTGCCTTTCGTCCGTTAGTACCGGTCGGCTCCACCCCTCGCGGGGCTTCCACGTCCGGCCTATCAACCACGTGTTCTGCATGGGGACTACAGGAACTCGAAGGTTCCACGGAATGCTTATCTTGGAGCAGGCTTCCCGCTTAGATGCTTTCAGCGGTTATCCCTTCCGAACGTAGCCAACCGGCCGTGCCACTGGCGTGACAACCGGCATACCAGAGGTTCGTCCACCCAGGTCCTCTCGTACTATGGGCAGGCCTCCTCAGCATTCCAACGAGCGCAGAGGATAGAGACCAAACTGTCTCACGACGTTCTGAACCCAGCTCGCGTGCCGCTTTAATCGGCGAACAGCCGAACCCTTGGGACCTGCTCCAGCCCCAGGATGCGACGAGCCGACATCGAGGTGCCAAACCATCCCGTCGATATGGACTCTTGGGAATGATCAGCCTGTTATCCCCGGGGTACCTTTTATCCGTTGAGCGATGCCGCGTCCGTACACCGGCACCGGATCACTAGTCCCGACTTTCGTCCCTGCTCGGACCGTCGTCCTCGCAGTCAAGCCCGCTTGTGCACTTGCACTCGCCACCCGATTGCCAACCGGGCTGAGCGGACCTTTGGGCGCCTCCGTTACTCTTTGGGAGGCAACCGCCCCAGTTAAACTACCCGCCAGGCACTGTCCCTGAACAGGATGACTGTTCGAGGTTAGACATCCAATGCGAACAGAGCGGTATTTCACCTTACGGCTCCGCGCGATCTGGCGACCGCGCCTCTCGGCCTCCCGCCTATGCTACACAATCCACACCGAATGCCAATACCAAGGTATAGTAAAGGTCCCGGGGTCTTTTCGTCCTTCTGCGCTTAACGAGCATCTTTACTCGTACTGCAATTTCGCCGAGCTCCTGGTCGAGACAGTGGGGAAGTCGTTACGCCATTCGTGCAGGTCGGAACTTACCCGACAAGGAATTTCGCTACCTTAGGATGGTTATAGTTACCACCGCCGTTTACCGGGGCTTGAATTCACCGCTTCACCCGAAGGCTGACGGATCCTCTTAACCTTCCGGCACCGGGCAGGCGTCAGTGCATATACAGCGGCTTGCGCCTTCGCATGCACCTGTGTTTTTGGTAAACAGTCGCTACCCCCTGGTCTGTGCCACCCCCAAAAGCTCCCACAGCAAGTGTGTTCACCATCGGGGGTCTCCCTTAAACCGAAGGAACGGGAGTGATTTGCCGAGTTCCTTGACCAGGATTCGCTCGATCGCTTTGGTATTCTCTACCTGACCACCAGTGTCGGTTTGGGGTACGGGCGGCTTTGAGCCTGACGCCGAAGCTTTTCTCGGCAGCCGGGATCACCGGATATCGGGCCATAAGGCCCCCATCATCGCACCTCGGACCCATGCGGGACGGATTTGCCTGTCCCACGCCCTGCGTGCTTGACCACGGAAGACCACCTCCGCGGCCGGCTACCCTTCTGCGTCACTCCTGCGCTGACCTACTACAAGGATCGGTCCCAACAGGCCAGGGCATCCCGCCCCCGAAGGAGCAGTAAGCCCGGACCCGGAGGTTAGTACTCCAAGCCTCGGTTTTGGCGGCTGAAAGCCGGTACGGGAATATCGACCCGTTCATCCATTCGACTACGCCTGTCGGCCTCGCCTTAGGACCCGACTCACCCAGGGACGATGAACGTGGCCCTGGAACCCTTGGTCATCCAGCGGACGGGATCTTCACCCGTCTCTCGCTACTCATGTCTGCATTCTCACTCCCATGAAGTCCACGGCGCGTTCACACGGCCGCTTCGCCCCTCATGGGACGCTCTCCTACCCAGTACAAAATACTGCCGCGTCTTCGGTGGTGTGCTTGAGCCCCGCTACATTGTCGGCGCGGAACCACTAGACCAGTGAGCTGTTACGCACTCTTTCAAGGGTGGCTGCTTCTGAGCCAACCTCCTGGCTGTCTATGCGACTCCACATCCTTTCCCACTTAGCACACGCTTCGGGACCTTAGACGACGGTCTGGGCTGTTTCCCTTTCGACGACGAAGCTTATCCCCCGCCGACTCACTGCCGGGATACGCGTCACCGGTATTCGGAGTTTGGTTGCTGTTGGTACCCGATACGGGCCCGCAAGCATCCAGTAGCTCTACCCCCGGGACGTAATGACCCGACGCTGCACCCAAATGCATTTCGGAGAGAACCAGCTATCACGGAATTTGATTGGCCTTTCACCCCTAGCCCCAAGTCATCCCCCCGGTTTTCAACCCAGGTGGGTTCGGTCCTCCACGCGGTCTTACCCGCGCTTCAACCTGCTCAGGGCTAGATCATCCCGCTTCGGGTCCAGGACACGCGACTCAAACGCCTTTTAAGACTCGCCTTCGCTACGCATACCCCACACGGGTTATGCTCGCCACATGCCACTGACTCGCAGACTCATTTTTCGATAGGCACGCCGTCACCCCACAAAAGGGCTCCGACGGATTGTAGGCGCACGGTTTCAGAGACTGTTTCACTCCCCTCCCGGGGTACTTTTCACCTTTCCCTCACGGTACTCGTTCGCTATCGGTCAGACAGGAATATTCAGGCTTACCCAACGGTCTGGGCGGATTCGCACGGGGTTCCACGGGACCCGTGCTACTTGGGAGACGCGATCGGCAGACCATGCGCGTTCAGGTACGGGGCCCTCACCCTCTGCGGCCCGGTATTCAACCCGGTTCCCCTGACACATGGTTTTCTGCAACTGCCGGCCGGCCCGTCGGAGCCGGCGCACGCGATCCCGCAACACCCCGCGCGCAACCCCCGACGGGTATCACACGCGCAAGGTTTGGCCATCATCCGCTTTCGCTCGCCACTACTCACGGAATATCCTTTCCTGCAGGTACTGAGATGTTTCACTTCCCTGCGTACCCCCCGGCCGAAGCCGGTACCGACCCATGACGGTCGGTGGGTTCCCCCATTCGGAAATCCTCGGATCAAAGCCCTGTTGGCGGCTCCCCGAGGCATATCGCAGCCTCAAACGTCCTTCATCGGTCCTGTCTGCCAAGGCATCCACCATACGCCCTTGCAAGCAACACACACCACGAAAGTGCATGGCCGCAAGATTCCTCTAGCAAATTCCCAGACGACAAATCATCACACTAAAAATGATCACAAAACGATCGAAACGAACAATAGAGTTCGATTCGAAATCAACAGCAAAACAAAGATTCAAAAACTCTTGTTTTGCTCGCGTCCACTATCCAGTTCTCAAGCCACCACGCACCGCCACGCCATCGCACCGGCACACGGCCGGCCCCCAGGCACGACGGGCATCGAATCGCGCCAGGCAAAAAGCCTGGGGTGGCGATCCGGGAGCCCAAAAGCGCATCCGCACCACCCCGCACCCACCGCACGACCGGCAGGGCAAAGCCAACGACGTCTTCCACACCAGCAACCCCGCCGCCATCGCACCATGCGACGCGCGGGGCGCACACCATCGGACGAACATCCGACTGAATTCTCCGTAGAAAGGAGGTGATCCAGCCGCACCTTCCGGTACGGCTACCTTGTTACGACTTAGTCCCAATCACGAGCCTCACCTTAGACGGCTCCATCCCACAAGGGGTTAGGCCACCGGCTTCGGGTGCTGCCCACTTTCATGACTTGACGGGCGGTGTGTACAAGGCCCGGGAACGCATTCACCGCGACGTTGCTGATTCGCGATTACTAGCGACTCCGCCTTCACGCAGTCGAGTTGCAGACTGCGATCCGAACTGAGACCGGTTTTCAGGGATCCGCTCCGCGTCGCCGCGTCGCATCCCGTTGTACCGGCCATTGTAGCATGCGTGAAGCCCTGGACGTAAGGGGCATGATGATCTGACGTCATCCCCACCTTCCTCCGAGTTAACCCCGGCGGTCCCCCGTGAGTTCCCGGCATAATCCGCTGGCAACACGGGGCGAGGGTTGCGCTCGTTGCGGGACTTAACCCAACATCTCACGACACGAGCTGACGACGACCATGCACCACCTGTGAACCCGCCCCGAAGGGAAGCCGTATCTCTACGACCGTCGGGAACATGTCAAGCCCAGGTAAGGTTCTTCGCGTTGCATCGAATTAATCCGCATGCTCCGCCGCTTGTGCGGGCCCCCGTCAATTTCTTTGAGTTTTAGCCTTGCGGCCGTACTCCCCAGGCGGGATGCTTAACGCGTTAGCTCCGACACGGAACCCGTGGAACGGGCCCCACATCCAGCATCCACCGTTTACGGCGTGGACTACCAGGGTATCTAATCCTGTTCGCTCCCCACGCTTTCGCTCCTCAGCGTCAGTAACGGCCCAGAGACCTGCCTTCGCCATTGGTGTTCTTCCCGATATCTACACATTCCACCGTTACACCGGGAATTCCAGTCTCCCCTACCGCACTCAAGCCCGCCCGTACCCGGCGCGGATCCACCGTTAAGCGATGGACTTTCACACCGGACGCGACGAACCGCCTACGAGCCCTTTACGCCCAATAATTCCGGATAACGCTTGCACCCTACGTATTACCGCGGCTGCTGGCACGTAGTTAGCCGGTGCTTATTCAACGGGTAAACTCACTCTCGCTTGCTCCCCGATAAAAGAGGTTTACAACCCGAAGGCCTCCATCCCTCACGCGGCGTCGCTGCATCAGGCTTGCGCCCATTGTGCAATATTCCCCACTGCTGCCTCCCGTAGGAGTCTGGGCCGTATCTCAGTCCCAATGTGGCCGGTCGCCCTCTCAGGCCGGCTACCCGTCGAAGCCACGGTGGGCCGTTACCCCGCCGTCAAGCTGATAGGACGCGACCCCATCCCATACCGCGAAAGCTTTCCCAGAAGACCATGCGATCAACTGGAGCATCCGGCATTACCACCCGTTTCCAGGAGCTATTCCGGTGTATGGGGCAGGTCGGTCACGCATTACTCACCCGTTCGCCACTCTCACCACCAAGCAAAGCCCGGTGGATCCCGTTCGACTTGCATGTGTTAAGCACGCCGCCAGCGTTCATCCTGAGCCAGAATCGAACCCTCCACAAAAAAACTTCATGAAAAGCATCCGAATAGATGACTCTCAAAACAAAAATTGACGAGCACGTCCTTAAGGAAGGACGCCCTCAAAAAACCTCACCCCTCATCAAACCCTCCCGGGTACCCAACCACCACGACAGGCAATCAGGCGAGGAATGAACTGGCAATCATTGACTATAAAGAAGTAGTACAAACACGCTCTTGAGTTCTCAAACCACCACCACACCAGCAAGACAGGAAACCAACCAGAAGAAGGAACCCGCCGCGCTGAGCGGCAACAGGTGAATAACTTACACGCATGTCCGGATTCACGCAAATCAAGGCACGCAAAAACCCAAGGAATCGGCATAACAGCGCGGTTCCTTCGGCGTGTCGCACAGAGCCCAATTTGCTCTGATAGGGCTAGCGTAACCCCTCGAATGTTTCCGGAAAACATCGAATCCATTATTCGGCTGGCGTGTCGCACGAGTTTTCGGACTGTCAGCTCCATGTTCATCGTTCGGCAACCACACCACCGGCGCACAATCAATGCATGGCAACAACGCTCCATCATCGGATTTCGTTCATGAATCACGGGTATACCTGTAGTTATGACCAAGAAGATTGCTGTATTAACCGGGGCGGGCATTTCCACGTCCGCTGGCATCCCTGATTTCCGCGGTCCAGACGGTGTGTGGACCAAGCATCCTGACCAAATGAGCGTTTACGACATCGATCTGTTTCTGCGTAACAAAGAAGACCGTGAGTACTCCTGGCGCTGGCAGAAGGAATCACCAGTATGGAACGCACAGCCCGGCACCGCGCATAAGGCGCTGGTCAAGCTGGAACAAGCCGGCATGCTGACGCTGCTGGCCACGCAGAACTTCGATGCGCTGCATGAGAAGGCCGGCAACAGCGACAGCGTCATCGTGAACCTGCACGGCACCATCGGCACCTCGCATTGCATGAAGTGCCATCAGGAATATGCCACGGCGGACATCATGGCCCGTTTGGATGAAGAACCCGATCCACATTGCCATCGCAAACTGAAGTATCGCGGCGATATGCCATGCAATGGCATTATCAAAACTGATGTGGTGTATTTCGGTGAGGCACTGCCGGACGGAGCGATGGAGAAGTCGTACGGCTTGGCCACCAAAGCCGACGAACTATGGGTAATCGGATCGACCCTTGAGGTGTACCCGGCGGCGAGCATTGTGCCGGTGGCCGCGCAGGCGGGCGTGCCCATCACCATTATGAATATGGGTCACACGCAATATGACCATCTTGCGAGCCGCTTGATTCATGAGGATATCGCCGTTGCCCTGCCGAAGTTGGTGGACGAGACGATTGCGGAGAACAAGTAGCCCTCAGCATAACGAAAGCGCCGGTGGGTGGGTTAAGCAACTGATGATTGTCGGTTAACCACCCACCGGCGCTTTTGCGCCACCTCCCGCCAGCGGGAGGTATTGGAGCACACTTCTGCGCGGCTTCCCGCCAGCGGTATTGGAATCAGTAGATGCGCTTGGGCTGGAATCCGGCTTCCCTGAGTGCCGCGAGGATGCGGTCGATGTGCTCGGGGCCGTTGGTCTCGACCGTGACGCCGAGAGACACCGCGTTGGTGTAGTGGCCGGATGCCTTGAACTGGTCGTGATCAAGCTGAATGACGTTGGCGCGCTGCTCGGCAAGCAGGGTGGCCACCTTGACGAGCTGGCCCGGAGTATCCGGCAGCTCGACCTCGAAGTTCATGATGCGGCCGCGGGCGATCATACCTTTCTGAATCACCGCACCCATGGTCACGGTGTCGATATTGCCGCCGGACATAATCGGAACCACCACGTGCGGGCCGGTGGCGGCGGCGAACTTGCGCGAACGCAGGTTCAGGTGTTCCAGCGCAGCCAGCGAAACGGCGCCGGCCGCCTCGACCACCAGCTTATGCTTCTCGAGCATGAGCAGAATCATTTCGTTGATGTCGCGCTCGGTGACGGTGACCAGATCGTCCAGGAACTCGTTAATCAGAGCGAAGGGCAGGTCGCCGGGGTGCTTGACCGCAACACCTTCGGCGGAGGTAACCACATGGTCAGCCGGAGACACACGACCCGCGGCCAGCGAGTCCTTCCAGGCCGGTGAGCCCTCCGGAATCGCACCGATTACGCGCACTTCAGGCTTGAATGTCTTGATGGCGAGCGCCACGCCGGCACCCAGGCCACCACCACCGAGCGGCACGACCACGTCAGTGACGTTCGGCACGTCTTCAAGGATCTCCAGACCGATGGTGCCTTGGCCGCAGATGACTTCGTAATCGTCGAATGGCGGCACGTAAATCATGCCTTCCTTGTCGGCGAGCTCAGCAGCGTGGGCGGCGGATTCATCGAACACATCGCCGTACAGCACCACGTCGGCACCGTAGGCCTTGGTGGCATCGACCTTCAGCGGCGGGGTGATCTGCGGCATGCAGATGGTGGCCTTGGCTCCACGCTCGCGGGCCGCATAGGCCACACCCTGGGCATGGTTGCCGGCAGACGCGGTGACGATGCCGTGAGCGATCTGCTCTTCGGTGAGCGAAGCAATCTTGTTATAGGCACCGCGGATCTTGAAGGATCCGGTGACCTGCAGGTTTTCCGGCTTCAGGAGAATCTCATGGCCGGTCATCTCGCTCAGCACCGGAGAAGGAATGATCTCCGTGTGGCGGGCAGTGCCTTTGAGTCGTTCGGCGGCCAGCTTCAGTTCGGCTGCATGATCACGTTGCAGCGCCTTCAAAACATCCTTTTGTTCCATAGCTTTCCATTGTAAGCACCACAATGCCGAGAGACACCAGCTATCTCGCTTCACAGAGGTACATTCGGCCTTTTGCAGACAGCTATCTGTTTTCATAGGGGTACCGAGAAGCAAAAACCCCGGGTATAAGCCTTGATTTTCAATGCTTATACCTGGGGTTTCGACGTTACGGTACCTCTTTCAAGGCGGATAGCATTTCGCAATAGCCCCGAAGTACCTCTTTGAGCGGAGAAAGGCACTCAATGCACTACAACTGGATGACGGCTGCCTCCCACGGGTCGAGCTCGCGGTTGGCAAGGGAGGCCACGGTGTGCGGAGCGTCATACGTGCTGATCACCACATTCGGCTCGGCGATTCCGACGGCGGTTAGTTCGGCAGCCTCACGTGGCAGGTCAACGGTTCGACTGGACATATTGACTACGACCAACAACTTCTCAGCGTCGAGCTCACGGGTAAAGGCATAGACGTGCGGATCAGCGGCGTCAATCAGTCGCCAGTCGCCGGCGGCCACGACCGGGCTGTTGTGACGCAGCGCAACGAGTTGCTTGTAGAAGGAGTACACCGAATCCGGATCATCGAATTCACCGGCGGCGTTGATCTCGGCATGATTCGGATTCACGGAAATCCATGGCTCAGTGGCGGCGTCCGGAGCGGTGAAACCGGCGTAGCCGGAACCGTCCCATTGCATCGGAGTACGCGCGTTGTCACGGCTGCGCGCGGCCAGACCGGCCATCATTGACTCAGACGACTGCACCTTGGCCTCCTCGACCCTCTGCCGGTAGGCATTCAAGGATTCAAGGTCACGGTACTGGTCGAGACGCGTGAAGTGGGCGTCGGTCATGCCCAGTTCCTCACCCTGATAGATGTACGGGGTGCCGCGGTGCATGTGCAGCATCAGGCCAAGTGCCTTGGCCGAACGGACGCGGGATTCCTCCGCGGAGTCGTCGCCCCAGCGGGAGACCACGCGCGGCTGATCATGATTGCCGGTGAACAAGCTGGCCCATCCTGCGTTCTGCACGGCAGTCTGGTAACCGGCCATAATGCTCTTGAATTTCGGCAGGTCAAGCGGCAGCGGCTTCCACTTGGTACCTTCGCAATCAAAATCAACATGCTCGAACAGGAAGAGCATGTCCAATTCACCGTTGCCCGGATCAGTGATGTGCTCGTTACGCTGAGCCGTGACGCCTGGCGCCTCGCCCACAGTCAGGAAGCCTTCACGCCCCTCGAATACCTCACGTCGCATTTCAGCCAGGAATTCATCCTGACGGGGGCCGTCCGCACAGAACGGATTCGGGTTGGAATAGCCCTCCTCGCCCACAGGAAGATCCTCAAGCTCCGAGCCGTACTCGCCCGGCAGCTTGCCGTTCGAATCGGTGCGCTTGGAGATCAGGGTGATGACGTCCATGCGGAAGCCGTCGACGCCTCGGTCAAGCCACCAGTTCATCATGTCGTACACAGCGCGGCGCACGGCAGGGTTCTCCCAGTTGAGGTCCGGCTGCTTCTTCGAGAACTGATGCAGGAAGTATTCGCCACGCTCGGGGCAGTATTCCCATGCGGAGCCGCCAAAGTAGGAGCCCCACTGATTGGGCTCGGCGCCGGGCTCGCCGGGCGTGGTGCCGGGACGAGCCGGACGCCACCAATACCAGTCGGCGTGTTCGTCGTCTTTGTTCTTGGATGCTTCAAACCAGGCGTGTTCATCGGAAGTGTGATTGACAACAAGATCCATCACGATCTTGAGCCCACGCTTGTGGGCCTCGGCCAGCAGCTCGTCCATATCGTCGAGCGTGCCGAACAGAGGATCAATGTCCTGATAGTCGGAAATATCGTAGCCATTGTCGTCTTGCGGAGACTTGTATACCGGGGATAGCCACAGCACATCCACGCCGAGGTCGGCCAGATAGTCGAGCCGTGACGTAATGCCCTTGAGATCGCCGAGGCCGTCGCCGTTGGTGTCTTGGAAGGAACGCGGGTAAATCTGGTAAACGACCGCATTGGACCACCACGGATTTGGGGTGGCACCGTTGGTGCGGATGGAATCTGGAATTACTGTGCGTTGTGAAGTGGTCATCGTTGGCTCCTCCATTATTTATGGTCTACATTGCCTGTTGCTCATAGTCTAAAAAGCGCTGAATTACATTTCCATTGGGGAACTGCGTTGGTGTGCCGGAAACAAAAACTGCAAAGAGCCGGAAGGCACTGCTACGGCTCAATTCTCATAAGCTGCACATGCTATTTAGCAACATATGGGCCCTTTCGCTGTTTGTGGTGGGTGACTGTGCCGTGGGGTGATGTTGGTCGGGTAGGTTGGAGGCATGGATGCCTCTCACCTGTTCACCGCCGCGCTTCGGCTGCGGTCGCCTTGGAGGGTCGGGTCTGCGGACTTCCGTGACGCCGACGGCGACGGGCGGGAGCCGCACATCACGATCGGCTTCGAGCCCGGCAGAGGGTTCATGCTCCTGTTCGAGGCGTGGGTGTGGCTATATCGCCTGTGCTCGTGGATGATGCACTCGAGGCTCGAACCTATGAAGGAGCTCGCCCGCTTGTTCCGCCGCCATAATCTACCTGACCTGCGGCAGCTCACATATTAACGGTTCTTCTGATTGCGACGCGCAAGAGCAACTTCGGGCGCGCTTGGATTGCCTGCTTGAACCCACTGGTGCGGGGATAGATGATTTAGTTGACACGCCTGCGGGAATCTGGTGGGGATTTCGCTGGCACACCGGATTTCAAGCAAACCCCGCCTCGGGAACCGCTCCGGACTTCGGCGTTGGCCCGGTTCGTATGTCAATCGATTGCCGTCTGAACCGGGACAGAATCCGCTGTCCCGGTTCGCGATTTTTGTCCTTTTTTACAAACAGGGACAAGCCAATCTCCGCAGTTCATATGCTCCGTAATACAAAATCGGCGGAATAGAGCCGATCCCGGAATCAACATGTTGTCCCGGTTTTCACATAAAACGATTGACATTCATACCGGGACAATGAAAATTGTCCCGGTTCGTGAAAATCGCCCGAAACCGCGAACCGGGACAGCGGATTCTGTCCCGATTCGCGCGTCAAACGGTTGATATGTGGACCGGGACAAGCCAGTGGCACGGCGACACAGCAGATGCGCTCAATTGCACCGTAAGCCGTACGGTTTCGTCACTTTTTCATTCGCACAACGAGCAAAACCACATGACCTTTGTGCGCCACCGCCACATCAACCGACCGTCGCCTTTATTGTGGCGGTTTCCAGTATGGCAACAGGACAGAAGAGCCTCCTCCGGTGAGAGCCGGAGGAGGCTTGGGTGGAAGCGGACCTTTACTTCACAGAGTCCTGCAATTCAGGACTGGCCTACGGCCAGACCCAACATGACCTCGCGAGTACGCGACCTATCCGGCCGCCCGGGCCGGGAAACAGCCCACGGGGCTGTTTCCTTAATCGGCTCGTCTCGCTCGACGCGGTGAAGTAAAGCAGCGCCTGCGCTGTTTTACTTGACCGCCCCCCTCATCACACCACCGATGACCCACTTCTGGGCGAAGATGTAGACGACGAGGATCGGGGCCATGGCCATCAGGTAGCTGGAGAAGGCCATCGGATAGTTGGTGGCGAACTGCGAGCTGAAGACGTACTGGGCGAGCGGGATGGTCTGGTTCGACTGGTCGGTCAGGATGATCAACGGTAGAAGGAAGTCGTTCCAGGCCCACAGCGCGGTCAGGATGGCGATAGTGGCGTTGATCGGGCTCATCAGCGGGAAGATGATGGTCCAGAAGATGCGCCACGTGGATGCACCATCGATGCGGGCCGCCTCTTCCAGCGAAACCGGAATCGAGCGGATGAAGCCGGTGGCGATGAACAGGTTCGTGCCCAAACCAAGCACCGTGTACAGGATGATCAGGCCGACCTGGTTGTCCAGATGCAGGGAGCCCATCTGCTTCGCAATCGGCAGCATGACGACCGGGAACGGCACGAACATGGCGGCGATGAAGAAGTAGTACAGGAAGCGGAAGAAGCGCTTGTCCATGTTGCGGGCAACAGCGTAGGCCACGAAGGTGTTGGTCAGCAAGGTGAGCACCACGGCGGCCACCGTGATAATCGCGGAGTTGAGCGCGGCCTTCGGGTAGTTGACCTTGGCGGAGGCGTCGGCGAAGTTGTGCCACTGCCACGAGGTGGGCAGGGCGAAGGTGCCGGCCTCGGCCGGAGTCTTCAGCGCGGTGACGATGGTGAAGTAGAGCGGGATCAGAATGGTCAGGCTCAGCACGGCCACGGCGGCGGTCAGCCACCAGTTGATCTTGTGGTCCCTGCGGAACTTGGCGGGCTTGCCGGACTTGGACGGGGTAACTGTTGCAGTAGTCATTTCTTATCCTCCCCTAAATCAAATCTGTTCCTGGCTGCGGGAGATGCGCAGCTGCACGAAGGCGATGATCGCCAGCACGATGAAGAAGAGCACGGCGTTTGCGGTCTGGTAGGAGTACTCGCCACCGGTCAGGCCACCCTTCCAAATGAGGTAGGTGACGGTTTCGGTGGAGGAGTTCGGGCCGCCCTCGGTCAAGGCGACGACCTGATCGAAGGTGCTGAGCGCGTTCTTCATGGACAGCACGAGGTTGATGGTGAAGAACGGTCCAATCAGCGGGAATGTGATCTTCCAGAACTTCTGCCAGGCGTTGACGCCGTCGATGGCGGCGGCCTCGTAGATTTCGTCGTCGATGGTCTGCAGGCCGGCGAGGTAGATGAGCACCGAGTAGGCGATGCCCTGCCAGACGGCGAGGAAGACGATCGGGATCCAGCTAAGCTGCTCATTGGTCAACAGCGAGGTGGACAGCCACTTGATGCCCAGCGCCTTGCCGAGCTCGGGCAGGGGGTTCATGAAGATGTACTTGAACACGTAGCCGATGACCAGCACGGAGAGGGTGTAGGGGATGAAGAAGATGGCTCGGAAGCCATTCTTGAAGGCGATCTTCGAGTTCAGCAGCACCGACAGGAACAGGGCGATCACATTAATCAGCACCGTGATGAGAATGGCGATGAGGAACGTGAACAGGTAGGCATGGCCCACTCGGTTGTCCTGGAAGAGGGCGATGTAGTTCTTCAGTCCGATGAACTTGTAATCGCCGTAGCCCTGCGAGTTGGTGAAGGAATACTTTACGCCATCAAGAAATGGCAGGTACAGGAAGAAGGCGAAGATGATGGCCGCCGGAACCACCATCCAGTAGTAGGCGGGGTCCACTTTGCGGGTGGAGAAGGCGGAGACCTTCTTCTTGGCGGGTTTCTTGGCAGCGGTCTTGGTTGCGGTTGCGTGTGACATGATGTTCTCCTCTCCTACCGATCACTCGAAGGTCCTGGCTTGGACCTTGTCCCATTCGGTCTGCATCTGGTTCAGGAAACGGTCGGTGTTGCCGGAGGTCACCATGGTCTGCAGGTAGCCGCCGATGTTGATGGACGAAGGAATGTAGTGGTCGCAGAAGTCGGCCAGTCGGTTTTCCTCGAAGAACGGGCGCACGGTTTCCAGCGCATCGTTGCCGAAGTAGGTGTCCTTCAGCGGCGTGATGGCGGACTGGGCGTCGGCGTAGGCGTCAAGCTGATCCTTCTGCATGAGGAATTCGACGAGCTTCATCGCTTCCTTGGGGTACTTGGTGTCCGCACCGATGGTGAGCATCACGTCGTCGCCGGCGGTGAGGATCTGCTCGCTGGCGTCATCGGTGGCCGGCATCTGGGCGAAACCAAGTTCGATATCGGGGTTGATCAGCAGGATCTGCGGGATGGCGTAGGTGCCGAGCGGGATGATCGCGGCCTTGCCTTGGGCGAAGTTCTGCGTGCCCTGCTGGTAGGTGACGCCGGTGTTGGCAGTGGAGTAGGTGAAGAGCTCGGATTCCTTCTCGACTGCGGTCTTCCACAGTTCCTGGAACGTGGTCTTGCCTTGCTTGAGCTCGGTGTACTTCGATTCGGGAACCAGCGTGCCGGCCAGGGAGGCGAGCGGCGCCTGAGTGGTCCAGGCGTCGGCCACGGAACCCTGCAGCGGGTTGATGCCGGCGTCCTTGAAGGTGTTGAGCATGTCGGTGAACTCGGTCCACGTGGTCGGCGGGTTCTCCGGGTCGAGACCTACCTTGCGGAACAGCGCCTTGTTGTAGATGTAGCCGGAGGCGTTGCCGGCAAAGGGCAGACCATACAGGCGCTTCTTGGAGGAATCGGTGGTCTGCACCAGATTCTTGGCGATCTGCACCATGCCGGGGTTGAGGGTGTCCACAATGGGTTCATCGGTGAAGTCGTAGAACACACCGGAGGCGGCGAAGTTGCCGAAGCTGATGTCGCCGTTGAAGGTGATCACGTCCGGCACACGATTCTTGACGAAACGGGTGCGCAGATCGGTCTGAGCGTTGGCGGAATTGTTGATATTGACCTTGATGGTCGGGTTCTGCTTTTCAAAATCGGCGACCATGGACTTGAACTGGTCGGCGGCCTCGGACTTGAACTGGAAGAAATCCAGCGTGACGGTGCCTGCGGTGCTGGAGCCGCAGCCTGCCAGGCCGAAGCCGACGGCAATCGCGCACACCACGGCGGCGGTGCGCACGGCCAGACGCTTCAGTCTAGGCGTTGCATGTGGGGAATCGGACAGCATAATTGTTGACTCCTTTATCTTTCTTTTCCTCCGGCTTCGATGCCGGCGGTTCTTCCACTTTCTAAGATAACGGTTCGGCCATTTCATTCCCAGCGCCAGCGAGCCCACTTGCGCAAGCAACAAAAAGCGCGGTATTTTGTGATTAACGCAATAAATACAGCGAGGGGGGGCTTGCATGTCTGATGCCAACGCGATTCCACAGTGGTTTTCCGGATCCGAGCATACGCATCGCGTGGCGGCGGCAATTGCCCAATACGGGCCGATAGCCCGCACTACGTTGGCACAGATGCTGGGACTGAGCCAAGGGGCCTTGTCCCGCATCACCAGCGATCTGATCTACGCCGGGGTGATCGAGGAGCTTCCGGCCGAGGCCGGCCCGTCAGGCAAGCTGCCCGAGCGATTCACGCCAAGGGAAAGTTCGGATCGTCGCGGACGCCCGCAGACTTCGCTGGTGTTGTGTTCGAACGCACGCACCTTCATTGGTGTCAAGGTTCATGGGATGTCGATTGTGGCCGCTGCGGTGAACGCGCATGGCGAGGTGGTGTCCGGCCGGCACGAGGTGCCGATCGGGGCGGATCAATCGGCTGAGTATGTGGTGTCGGCCATCACGCGGCTGGTGCGCGAATGTTCCGCCGATATCGCCTCTTCCGGACTACCCTCCCCCACTGCGGTGGGCGTTGCGGTAGGTGGGCATGTGGTCGACGATTCGATTGTGACGTTCGCGCCGTTCCTGCATTGGGACGGGGCCACGGACTTGGGGATGATGGTCACAGAGGCGACCGGCCTGCCGTGCGGGGTGTTCAATGATATCGATTCTCTGCTGGTGGATGCCTCCTGGTTCGGGCCGGGTGTCGGCGTGGATATGTTCGCCGTGGTGACCATCGGCGTGGGTGTTGGTTATTCGCTGGCCGTGAACGGCAAGCCAGTGCAGTACCCGGATAAGAGCTATGGTCTGGTGGGCCACGTGCTTATCGATCCGGAGGGGCCGCGCTGCACCAGCGGACATATCGGCTGTTCACAATGCTTGACTGACGATTCAATCGCCGAACAGTACTCTGCGATTGTGGGTCGCGCGGTCAGTTTTGAGGACTTTGCGCGCGATGCCAAGGAACGCGTGCCGCAGGCCACGCAGTTGGTGAACCGGACGTGTTTCCGGTTGGGATCGCTGGTGGCTACGGTGGCGAATATCGCGATGCCCGGGCATGTGATGATTGCCGGGGAGTCCGCGTTTTTGGCCAAGCTCGGCACCGATTCGCTACGTGACGGCATTCGTTTCTACCGTCACAGCCAGACCCAGCCGGTCAAGTTCACGATTATGAACCACGACTGGCAGCTCTGGGCCAAAGCCGCCGCCAGTCGCGTGATTGTGAAGCATATTGGGTAGGCCGTTCTTGGCTCCCCTCAGAGAGGGGAGCCAAGAACGTTGCTTCGCCACAGTTACTCCGCCACGACCAGCAATTACGGACTTGCCTATCGGCAAGGCTCAATCCCACCTTCGCTCAGCTGTCGCTTCGCTCAGGCCGTGGCTACTGACAGCCTACTAGGCTGTCAGCTTAACGCCACAGCCTTGAGCAATACTGCCTGCTGGGGGTGGAGGGACGGGGGACGAATGCCGTAGCGCTGCAGGGCTTCGCCGGTCAGGACTACGCCTTCCTCGTTCCACCAGCCGAGAGTGCTCTGGCCGTTGGTCAGACCGGTCAAATCCAAGCTCGGGGCAAGCGGGCTGACACGGTAGGTGCGCTCGGGGTCAAGTCCGGGCAGATGCACGGGCGCGGCCGGATAGGTCTGGCTGGTGGTCAGCTGGGTGAAGCGGTAGATGGCGGCGTCACGGTTCGGCATCACCATACCGTCCAGACGCACGGCCGGATCGTTGGAGTCGGCGTGCACGCAGGTGTCGATGGCGAACCAGTCGCGGTGCTTCTTGAATTCGGCCACCCACACGGCCAGCTTGGCGAGCGCCTCGTCCGGCTCCTTCAACAGGTTCCATTCGATGCCCATGTGACCGAAGAACGCCATGGCCATGCGCAGTTCCTGGCTGGTGGCGCGCTGGGTGGAGTGTGCGGGGCTGGCGCCCACGTGCTCGCCCATCATCGCCGGCGGCACCAGCAGCGAGGTGTAGCGCTGGATGTCCGCGCGCTCAACCGGGTCCACGCAGTCGGAGACCCAGATACGATCGGCGTGCTCTAGGATGCCGAGATCCACGCGGCCGCCACCAGAGGAGCAGCTTTCGATCTCAAGGCCCGGATGCGCGGTCTTGAGGCCCTTGAAGATGTTGTAGACGGCAAGGGTCTGCGCGTGCACGGCCGGGCGGCCGGAGCGGCGGGAACCGGGCTCGGTGACGAGCTTGTTGTGGTCCCACTTGATGTAGTCGATACCAAGCTCGCCGACAAGCTGGTCCATGCAGCCGTAGATGTAGTCGAACGCATCCGGATTGGTCAGATCGAGCACCTGCTGAGTGCGGCCCTGCAGCGGCAGTCGGCCAGCGGTGGGCGAGAGAATCCAATCAGGGTGGTTACGGGCCACATCGGAATCGGGGTTGACCATTTCCGGCTCGAACCACAAGCCGAATTCCATACCCTTGGCGTGCACGTAGTCGGCGAGCGCCTTCAGGGACTTCGGGCCATCGGGCCAGACGTCCTGCGCAATCTGCCAGTCACCGAGGCCGGAGGTGTCGTCGCGGCGGGAACCGAACCAACCGTCATCCACCACGAATCGTTCCACGCCGGAGTCGGCGGCCCTGTCGGCGAGTGCCTTCAGCGTATCGAAGTTGTGGTCGAAGTACACGGCTTCCCATGTGTTGAGGATCACCGGACGGCCGTGCGAGAACAGGCGCGGGTGCAGGGAGCGCGCGTAGGAGTGGAATCGGGCGGCGATCTCGTTGAGACCATCGCCATAGGAGCCGAACAGCCACGGGGTGTCGTAGGAGTTCTGGCCTTCGCCAGGGCCAGCGAGCGTCACTTCGCCGCCGAACAGGAGTTCGCCGCCGCCGATCACGCCGGTCGTGTAGGGCAGACGTTCGGCGGACAGCACGGAGTTGCCGCTCCAGCCCACGTGCACCGAATAGGCGTCGCCATGCTCGAAGCTGAAACCGGGCACGCCGGCGGTCAGGAGCAGGGATGCGTCGAAGTCAGGGCGGCCGGCGAGCTGCGGCTTTTCGAAACGGCCGACGGTCAGCGGCTGGCGCTGCGGACTGCGTTCACGTAGATGGTGACCGGTGGTGGTGAGGATTTCGCCGGCGGATTCGGGCAGCGGGAAGCCGAGCTCGATCTTGCCGATCTCGAGCGGGGCTCCGGCGTCTGCACCGAACAGGTTGGTTACGGTGGCCTTCTGACGGACCAGGCCGCCGGGGAGCAGTTCGAGGTGCCATTCGACTTCCACGCCCTGCTCCTCATCGCGCGCGGTGACTATGACGCCGGGCACGCGGACCGGACCGGTGGCACGGGCATGGCCGGCCACATCGGTGTAGCTTTCGCCGGACACGGCATCGAGGGTGGCTTCCAGCACGCCGCCGGCCTCGATATTGGTCACGGTGAACTTGGGGAAGAGCTCGACGCCGGCGCGGCGCAGCACCACGCGTTGCTCGCCGATCCAGCTTTCGGCCTGGGTGGGCAGGATGGACGGCCAAGCGGTGTCGTCGAGCGCGCCGGACACGCGCTGCGGCTTCAGGGCGTCATAGGCGGCCAGCAGGGTGTCGGGCTTGGCCAGCGGGCGGCCCCAGTGGACGATGTGCGGCAGGTCGCTGCCGGCAAACACCAGACCGATCGCCACATTGGCGGCGGGCTGGGTCAGGTAGACGGCGGTGAGTGCGGTACCGTCAGCGGCGGCACCGGTGAAAGTCGAGGTGTTCTCGGCCATATTGTCTCCTTCGACGTGTGTGGATTGGCATTGCACTACTGGTTTCGATGGTAGAAGAAATGGAATATGTTGCCTTGGTGCCGCGTGTTGGTTGCGTGAGGTAAGTAATGCGTCCGTGTCTATCGCCGCTGGGCGAAGAAATCAGTCAGGATGGACTGACACTCGCCTTCCAACACGCCGCCGTGCACTTCAGGACTATGGCCGATATGCGGATCGCGCGGAATATCCCAAATCGAACCGCATGCACCGAGCTTGGGATCCCAGGCACCGAACGCGATGGTGCCGATATGGGTCTGGATGCAGGCACCCGCGCACATCGGGCACGGCTCAAGTGTGACGGCCAGCGTGCAATCGGCGAGATTCCAGGCGCCCAAGGCTTGGGCCGCCTGACGCATGGCGATGATTTCGGCGTGGGCAAGCGGGTCACCATCAGCCTCACGCGTGTTGTATCCGCGCCCGACAATCTGGCCGGCCGCATCCAGCACCACCGCACCAACCGGTACGTCACCAGCGGCTGCAGCCTGACCGGCCAGTTCCAGTGCACGGCGCATCGCCTCGTCATATTCCATACCAACGAGTGTATGCCTTTTCTCATATCGTCTCATGATGTGCATAATCGGCCGCAAGCTTAACGTTTTCTTCATGGTTCCCATATACTTTTGGTGGAGAAAAATTTAAGGGAGAAGGCGGCAACATGGCGGTATTTGAGCTCATCCTATGCATCATTGCGGCGGTGGTGGTGAGCTCGTTTGTCAGTCGCTTCGTGCCCAAAGTCTCCACGCCGCTGGTCCAGATTGTGCTGGGCGTGCTGGTTACGTATCTGCCGTTTTTCCCGGATGCAACGCTCGACCCGGAACTGTTCATGGTGCTGTTTATCGCGCCATTGCTGTATTTGGAAGCCCACGAAATCGATAAGTCGGCGTTGCTGAAAACGCTGGATCTGAGCCTATCGCTGGCTATCGGACTGGCTATCGTCACGATGGCGGCGGTCGGATTCACTTTGCATGCCGTCTGGCCATCCATCACCTTAGCCTCAGCCTTAGCACTCGGCGCGGCACTCGGCCCGACCGATGCGGTGGCCGTCAGCTCCCTCGGTAAAGAAGCCTCGCTGACGCAGCGTCAGCGCAGCGTGCTGAAAGGCGAATCACTCTTCAATGACGCTTCCGGCATCGTCGGCTTCCAGTTCGCTCTGGCCGCCGCCTTCACTGGAGAATTCGCCGTGGGGCAGGCCGCCGGCGAATTCGTGATCTCCTTCTTTGGCGGCACCTTATTTGGCCTGGTGATAGCAGCAGCGGCCAACTGGCTATTCGAGACCGTGCGATCCCTCGGCTGGGAAACCACTACCACACGTATTCTGATGGAACTGTTCCTGCCCTTCCTGCTGTATTTGGGCGCGGAGGAATTCAATGTGTCCGGCATTCTGTCGGTGGTGGCCGCTGGCCTGTTCATCCGATTCGACCGCACCGGCGTGGGGCCGAATGTGGCACGCACGAATATCGTTTCCACTTCAGTATGGGGTGTGCTGAGTTTCTCGCTCAACGGTGCGGTGTTCATTCTTCTGGGCATGCAGCTGCCGCGCGCCATGATGGCCAGCTGGTCTGACCCGTATATCAGCAATATCGCGCTGATCGGCATTATTCTGCTGGTCACTCTGGTGGTAATCGCGCTTCGATTCTTCTGGATTGCGGCCATGCTGCGCGTTGCGCGAGATACAATCTCCGGCCAGCGCCGCAAAATGACACCCGAACGCTGGCGCTCGGCCGCAGTGATGACCTTTGGCGGCCCCAAGGGAACCATCACGCTGTCATTGATGTTCACCATCCCGTATTACATTGCCGGCGGTGCGCCGTTCCCGATGCGTGACGAGCTGATTTTCATTGCGTCAGGCGTGATTATCGTGACCTTGCTGCTGGCCAACTTCCTGTTACCGCTATTGGCTCCGAACCGTGGCAAGGATCCCAGCGCGGAAATAATTCCGGTGACCATCGATGTGTTACGCGCCACGGTGGAGGAATTGACCGGACGCATCACGCCAGAGAATCGTCGTGCGATTCTGATGGTAATCGACCAGTACACCAAGCGCATCGGGCGATTGCAGCAGCGCATCGGCGATACCGATCCCCAGGGATTCGAGCAATTGCAGATCGAAGCGCTGCATTGGGAAAAGGAATTCGTGCGCGACCGGCTTGCCGACACCAAAGCACATCCGGCGGCGGATACGGCCACGCAAGAGCTGAACGTCGAAGCCTGCGAGCGCATGCTTGACCAGATTATGAATACGCTGCGTCACACTTCCACTGATCCGACTTCGGGGCACGCGGTATCGCAGATTCGCGGTCGTGTACGCATGTTCCAGCGGCAGATGAGCAATTACGCCAAACGCACGGTGTCCAAGATTCGCCACACCACACCATTGGTGAGCGAGGACCAGATTTTCGCGCGCACCCGCGAACTGCAGGTCGAGGCGATTCATCATGTTATCGGCCGGCTTATTGACGAGATGGGCCAGGATACGTACAACACCGAGCATTGTTCGGCACTGTTGCTGGATTATCGTCGTGCCGAGGCTTCATTGCAGGCACGTCCGACCATGAGCGGCACTACGGAAACCATCACGCAGGTCGAGGACGTAAAGCGCGAGAGCTACGGTATCGAACTCGGTATGATTCAGGACATGTACGAAGCCGGCGACATCAACCGAGCCCAAGCCCGCTCCCTGAGGCGCAACATCTACGTTATGCAAGTGGACGCTGATTCCGGCATCTAGTTTCCCTGGCTCCCTTCTCTGAGGGGAGCCAAGTTGGGGATTGCTATTTCCGTATGATTCTCTTCAGTATGTGCAGTAGTGCTTGCAGTGCTCACTTCGCTCATGGGAGAACAGTCTATGACCGCGCCGGCCACAAGCGCCCTCGATGTCCGATTGCTGTGACGGCCGCGCCAATTCCAGTGATGGCGGCTGACTACAGCACGCCAGAGGTAATGTCGTTGTCAAGTAGCCACTGGCGCAAATCGGCGAACTCCTCAAGACTCACATTGTGATCCAGCTCTTGGTTTTCAGCCACGTATGCTCTTCCAGCCAAGCGGCGGTGGCGAACAGTTCGTATTTTGGGATTACGCCATCGTTCTTGCCGTACGTATAGAACACGGGGATATCATAATCGGCCAGGCGAGAGTCGGCGGGGGCCGTGCCGGGCACCTGACCGGGTGCGTTGAAGCCGGACAGGGAGACGACGGCCCGGTACCGCTCGGGATTGATACGCAACAAATGCACGGCGACCAGCCCACCTTGCGAAAACCCAAGCGGCACCACGTCACGGTCGGCGGGAATGTTGTCGGCCACCCATCGGTCGACTGCTGTGGCGGCGGCATACGCGTCGTAGTCACGATCATCGCCGATAGGCAGGGCATCGTGGAACCACGCGTAGTTGCCGGGGTCGAGACTGCCCTCACGGGCCGGCGCGAGTGTCAGCGGCCCGCGCAATGCCACGAAATCGTTATATGGAGCGATGAGGCGCATGATGTCCGCCATGTCTTCTTCGCTGGATCCCCATCCGTGCAGGCACAGGAACAGCGGATGCGCGGCATGCTGGTCGAAGCCGCCGCGCGAGGTGACGCTGTGCTCCACGGTGAGTGGCTCGCCAAAACGTCCGGGCACAGTGGTGGATTCGCGGCCGATCAGAGGCTGGCTGGCATTCGCTTCTTTGCTCATACCATTCCAATATAGAGGTCTTGCGCGCTGTGCGGAAAACGATGGACCATGATTTCAATCACATTGGGTAATCCGCGCCGAATCGCCTTGGGACTTTTCAAGGGATACCGGCAATCTGTCAGGCGTTACCGCTGTCTGCGGTATCTGCGGCTGCGGTGATTGTCTCAAGTTCGCCGCCCCACTGCTGCTGCAGTGCGGTCATCTTGCTGGCCTCGCCGAACACCATCCAGCGTTTGCCGTTCAGCAATCGCCAATCACCTTTCGTTTGCTCATTATCAGCGTATTGGCTCAGCAGTTCGGAAATCTTGCTTTCGATAGGTGCCCGGCTGATGGCTGCGGACGATTCCGATTCAAAGGATACGAAGGCCACTCTCGGATCAGTGCACATCTGTACGGTGGTGATGCCCGGCAAACCGCCCGTATCAAGCCCCTGCCATCCTTCTTTGCACGCGCCGGCAGCTTGTTCGATGCCTTGCTCCATCTGTGCGGTATCTTCGACGGGTGCCTTGTCGTTCGACTGCTGAATCAGTCCTTCCGGGAACAATACGCCCACGGCCACGCCGATAACCAAGCAAACTATGGCGCACACCAGTGCGATGATGCCGCCCGCGCCCACTCCCCCGTGAGTGGCGTACCGAGGCATGGTGACTCGCGCAGCGATGACCAGAATCAGGGTGATGCCGATAAGCACCGCCGCCATCAACGCAATGTATCGTCCTGGCACTGCCGTCATAAAGGAAATGGCGTAAGGCGCGATCTCATGAACCGCCGAGGTGGCCGATACCACGACGGCTAGCAGTCCGCTGACAACGGCAAGTCTGCGGCACAATATCGACGTTGGGCTGCTGGCTTTTGTAGCGGCGAATCGCCGGCCGGCATCCCGCCTGGATGGGCGTCGATTCTGTGCACGACGTGAGCTGCGCGAATCGTCATACTGACCATCGCCGAAGAAATCGTAGTCCTCATCGTTGCGGGCCATCGGTGCCCCCCTTCCTGCCGATTACACAGCTAGTGTACCGCTATGGCTTGGGAATGGCGGTCATTCGGGGGAATGATTCAGGGCACAAAAAGAACCCCGGCGGTTGCCCGCCGGGGAGAGAAAGGAGAGAGAAGAAGAAAGGGGGTTCAATTGTCGGGAACTGCTGCGGCTCCTGATCAGCTTTCCGCTGACATCTTTTATATAACCACTGCTTTCTGGGTCTACCTCTAAGTTTCTCTGAGAAAAACCTGAGAATACTTGCGATTGATGGACCGCGGAAGCGTGAGGAGCCTCTCACGTTTCCGCCCAAGGCGCTAGACTTGAAGGCAGTATTTATTTGCCCAAGGAGTTTTTCACATGCTGCTGTCCGACCGCGACATTCTCGCCGCACAGTCCGCAGGTCATATCTCACTTGATCCGTGGACCCCCGAAATGGTGCAGCCCGCTTCCATCGACGTGCGATTGGATCGGTACTTCCGTTTGTTCAATAACCACGCCTACACCTATGTCGATCCGGCGGAAAACCAAGGCGCGCTCACCGAACAGTTCGAGGTGGCTCCCGACGAACCGTGGATTTTGCACCCCGGCGAGTTCGCACTGGGTTCCACGTGGGAATACGTCAAGTTGGACCCGTCCATTGCCGCCCGTCTGGAAGGCAAGAGCTCACTGGGCCGATTGGGGATTCTCACCCATTCGACTGCGGGCTTCATTGACCCCGGTTTCGAGGGGCATATTACGCTTGAGCTGTCTAATGTGTCGACGTTGCCGGTCAAACTATGGCCTGGCATGAAAATCGGCCAGATGTGCTTCTTCCAGCTGAGCTCGCCCGCTGAGCACCCTTATGGCTCCAAGGGCACCGGCTCGCATTATCAGGGCCAGCGGGGTCCGACGCCGAGCCGTTCCTACGAGAATTTCTACCGCGCGCACATCGACGACTGAGCGTTGCGACGTACCATTCGGCCGGCGGATGCCGGCCATTTGCTTAATCCCAAGGAGATGTCATGACCAACAGCGATGGCGGGTTCCAGTTCGACTTCCAGCAGCCCGAAAAGCCGGTCAGGCCAACGGTTCCTCCGATTCCCGGGCAAGAGACGGCAGCATATAGCACAGAACCCACGGCACAAGCCACACCGGCTCTGCAGTTCCCGCAGTCTGTGCAGTCTGCGCAGCCCACACAGCCCACACAGTTTGTGCAGCCCGCGCAAGTAGCGTATGCCTCACAACCCACGCAAGCTGTGCCGCCCGTACAAGCCGCTCAGCCGACGCAGCCCATCGATCCGGCCATGACGCAACCGTTCTCGCCGCAATTCCCGGCTGCGGTTGCCGCACAAGCACCACAGCCGGCGGCAGCCACGCAGCCAGTAGTATCCGAAACACCAATCGCCGCTGCGCCCGGCCAGCAGCAATACGTTTGGGATCAGACGACGCAAAGCTTCCGCCCGGTGGAACCGACAGCGCCAGTGACGCCAGCAGCACCAGCCGCACCAGCGGCACCGGCGACATCGCCTGTTTCGGTAGCTTCAAACGCCGCGACACAGGCGTTCCAACCCAATCAGGCCGAGCAGCCTGCGGTAGATGCCGAGGCAACACAAGCGTTCCAGCCTGATCAGGTCATGGCAACACAGCCTTTCGAAGCTCAGGCCATGCCGAATGCCGAAACCGCGGCCACACAGGCATTCCAGCCTGATTCAGCTGCGGCCACACAGGCATACGGCGCATCATCCACCGTATCCGGTGAGACCGTTACCATGCCGGCAACGCAAGTAGCGTCTGCCGATGATGCTGCAGCCACACAGGTGTTCCAACCGGCCGCCCTGGCCGCTTCGGCACAGGCTCAGCCTGCTGTGATGCCTCCCTCCATTCCGTTGGATCAGGTCTCCGATGAGGACGATTCCGATGGCGCCGAGCCTCGTCACGGCGGTAGCGGCAAAAAGAACACCCGCAAGATCATCAGCATTGCCGTAGCAGTAGTCGCCGTGATAGCGCTGGTTGTCGCCGGCCTGCTCTGGTGGCATTCCAACAGCAGCAAGGCGAGCCAAGCCGTGGCATTGGCCGAGTGCAAGGTAGCGGCCAAGCAGTACACGAATGCTCAGAAGAAGCTCACCACCGCCATATCCAATGGCCAAACCAGCGCGCAAACATCCACCAGCGATGTGGCCGATGCCAATACGCTCACCACGCTGAATCAGGCGTTGCAAGACGCCGGCAATCCGGCTGACACCGCCAAGTGCGATTCCAGCCTCAACGCCACTGAGTTGAAGTCTCACACTAAAGAGCTGCAGAATGATGCCAGCGACATGGCTGACAAGACGGATGCCATCAACAATGCGATCAAGGCCGTTAATACTTCAAAGGCGACGGCCGATACCAACACACTGAAATCGAACCTGAGCTCGGCTATTTCGCAGGCGCAGGGCACGCTGGATAATTCCGCGGGCAGTGTGGCCGATGAAAACACCCGCACCGCGCTGCAAAACGCCATCACCGAGGCCAATACGGTGATGAACGGGACCAGTCCGTCCGAATCCGACGTCAATAATGCGATTTCTAAACTGCAGAAGGCCGAGTCCGACGTCACCGCCTCGATGCAGGCCAAGCAGCAGGCAGATGCCGCCAAGCAAGCTCAGGAAGAGGCTCAGCAGAAGGCTGACCAAGAGGCACAGCAGAAGTCTCAAGACGAGTCCAACAATAGCGACAACAATAACGGCGGCGACAACTCCACCTCTACTGACGGCACCGACGGCAGCAACAACTGAGGTCTGCAGCGTTCTCCTGTTTCCCATGGGGCGGTAACTTCCCCATGGGGCGGTTAGCACATTTTCCTTTTTCGCGGAATAATGCCGTTTTCAGCGACCGCCCCATGAGGAAATCACCGCCCCATGGGATAGTTACCGCCCCATGAGGAGCCGTTTGGATATAGCAGTGGGCCGGGCTCTGAATACCAGAGCCCGGCCCACTGCTATATGCCCACAATCAGGGCTATTGCGATGGCTTAACGCTTGGCCATCGCGCGTAGCACAATCTTGCGCAGTTCGGAGGCAATCAGCACGATTGCGGCCAGGCAGATGCATTCCACCCAAGCCATCGGGCTCAATGCCACGGTGCCGAACGGACCGTTGAGGAACGGCACGTAAATCACCACGAGCTGCAGCGCCACGGACAAACCAATCGCACCCCATAGCCACTTGTTGGAGAACAGACCCACGAATGCGGACTGCAGATGCGAACGGGAGGACAGCGCGTTGAATAGCTGGGCAAACACCAGAATCGTGAAGCCCATCGTACGGGCCTCGGTCATCTGCGCTTCATGGCCGATGGCATCCACCGAGCGGTCGGTGAACAAGCCGCCGGATAGGTGCATGTCCATACCAATCAGCGTGACGATGGCCATAATGACGCCGACGAAGATGATGTCGCCCCACATGGAGGCGTCAATCACGCGGTCCGTCACCTTACGCGGTTTACGACCCATCACATCGTCGGTCTGCGGGTCCACGCCCATAGCCAACGCCGGCGCGGCATCGGTCAGCAGGTTGATCCACAGCAACTGTGTGGCGAGCAGCGGCACGGTGACGCCCACGGTTTCCGGCTGGCGGATGCCGAGGAAGCCAGCAAACACCACACCGAGGAACACGGTGAACACCTCACCCACATTGGAACTCAGCAGGTAGCGCAGGAACTTGCGGATGTTGTCGAAGATCACGCGACCCTCGCGTACGGCGGCCACAATGGTGGAGAAGTTGTCGTCCGCCAGAATCATCTTGGCGCTCTGCTTGGTCACTTCGGTGCCGGTGATGCCCATGGCCACGCCGATGTCCGCGGACTTGACTGCCGGGGCGTCGTTCACACCGTCGCCGGTCATGGCCACGATGTTGCCTTGACGCTGCAAGGATTCGACGATCTTGAGCTTGTGCTCGGGGGCCACGCGCGCGTACACGGACACTTCGGACGTGGCCTTGTCGAGTGCGGCCTCATCGGGCAGCTGGTCGAGCTGGTCGCCGGTCAGGGCCTTGCCGTCCTTGGCGATGATGCCAAGGTCGGAGGCGATGCGGGCGGCGGTCAGCGGGTGGTCGCCGGTGATCATCACCGTGCGGATGCCGGCACGATGGGCCTCGGTCACGGAGTCGCGCACCTCAGTACGCGGCGGATCGATAATGCCGACCATGCCATTCCAGATGAGATCGGTTTCGATGGCTTCGGCCTGATCGGCGATGTCGGACACCTGGCCTGCGGCGTTGACGCTTACACCGGGCACATCAGCCAAAGAACTGGTTTCCAGCGGACGGCAGGCCTCGCCAAGCGTACGGTAGGCCTCGGAGGAGAGACGTTCGACGGTGGCGAGAATCGACTGGCGATCGCCTTCGGTGAGCTTACGGACCTGACCACCCACGCGGATGCGCGTGCAGTAGCTCAACAGCACGTCGGGCGCGCCCTTGGCGAACACGGTGAGCTTGTCTGAATCGGTGCTGTCCTTGGCGATGATGGACATGCGCTTGCGTTCGGAGGTGAACGGAATCTCGCCAACGCGCGTGTATCGCGTGATCTTGCGATCGGCCTTGACCTTGCGTGCGGCCACGATCAGCGAGACTTCGGTGGGGTCGCCCACAATCTCCCAACGGCCGTTCTCCTCGCGTAGTTCGCCGTCGTTCGCGAGCGTGCCGGCCACAAGCGTGGCGACGACTTCATCGGCCACAATCTGGGCCTGCTCGGATTCAGGACTGACGCCACCGGTCATAACCATGCGGCCTTCCGGCGCGTAACCAGTGCCGGTGATCTGCACTGCGCCGGACGGGGTGACCACGCGCTCCACGGTCATCTCGTTGCGGGTCAGCGTACCGGTCTTATCCGAGCAGATCACGGAAGCGGAGCCCAAGGTCTCCACCGAATGCAGTTTCTTGACGATGGCGTTGTGCGCGGCCATACGCTGCACACCAAGCGCCAGCACCACGGTCAGGATGGCGGCCAAGCCTTCCGGCACGGCGGCCACGGCAAGCGAGACGGCCAACAGCAAGGAATCAATCACGTCATGGACGTCGTCGAAGCCTTCCAGCACGGCGAGCGCCACCAGCACCACGACAGCGATGACGCACACCGCAATGCCGAGGATCTTGGAGACGTAATCCATCTCCTTTTGCAGCGGGGTTTTCTCATCTTCGGTGGCGGAGAGCATGTCGGCGATCTTGCCGACCTGCGTGTTCATACCGGTGCCGGTCACGATTGCGCGGCCGGTGCCTTGCGTCACGGAAGTGCCGTTGAAGATCATGTTGGCACGGTCGCCCAGCGCCTTGGCTTCGGTGAGTGTGTCCGGCTTCTTACCGACCGGCACGGATTCGCCGGTCAGGGAGGCCTCGGCGATGCGCAGGCTGGCCGCGTTGACCAGTCGGCCATCGGCGGAGACTGAGTCGCCTTCCGCAAGGACGATGATGTCGCCGGGGACCACGTCGGCGGTGTTGATGCGCATGACTTTGCCGCCGCGCAGCACCGAGGTCTGCGGGGCCGTCATTTGGGCGAGCGCCTCGACCGCGGCCTCCGCCTTGGCCTCCTGCATGTAGCCGAGCACGGCATTGACGATCAGAATCAAAATGATCACGATGGCGTCGAACGGCAGCACTTCACCGCCTTCCGCGCCGGGCTGCGCATTGGCCTTTTCGATGAACCATGCGATCACCGAGATGATGGTGGCCGCGATCAGCAGGTAGACCAGCGGGTCCTGGAACTGGGCCAGGAATTTCTTCCATTTCGGTACGGGCGGGGCGGTGGCGAGCTCATTCGGGCCGAATTTGGCCAGTCGACGCTTGGCTTCTTCCTCGCTCAGGCCGTGGGATGGGTCGACGTTCAGGGCTTTGGCCACGTCGTCGGCGCTGGTCAGACTTGGATCAGTATCCCCCAATAGCGCTTCCTGTGCGCGCACCTCTTCCGATTCCACGACCCCGTTCGTTGCGGTCGTGGACACTGCGGATTGATCTTTGAGATCATCCATAATGTTCTCCTTGGTATTGCCGCGGAGTAGTCAGCCTTGCGGCCGCTGCCGGGTTTTCTCTCCCGGCTGGACGCACAGGACTGCGCGGTTATGGACACCGGCGCAACTGCTGCCGATGCATACGATTGCCATTATTCCATAACCGCGTGGCGCGCTTGGCGCACAGCGTAATAGCGTTTTGCCTAGAACAGGCGACGCAACCAGGCCTCAGCCAAATCAGGCCAACACTGCACGCATTCGACGATGTGCGCATAGAAGCCGTTACCGGCAGTTTCCGCATTGGCCAAGGACAGGCCGTGGCTGCCTTCAGGGAACAGGTGCGCCTCAATGCTCACGCCGGCGGCCCGGCAGGCCTGGATGAGCATTAGCGTGTTCTCCACGGGCACGGCGTCGTCGGTCATGGTATGCCAGACGAAGACGGGTGGCGTTTTGGCATCGATGTGCTTTTCGATGGAGAACTTGTCCAGCAAAGCCTGATTGTGAGCTTGGTCCCCTAGCAGGCATTGGAAGCTGCCGCGATGGGCGTACTTGCCGGCGGTGATTACTGGGTACGAGAGCATCAGCGCGTTCGGGCGCACGGCGTCCGGGTCTATGCCGCCCTGTTCGCGGATGTCTTCGTCGCCGACCGAGGTGGCGAGGTTGGCGGCCAGATGCCCGCCTGCGGAAAAGCCGAGTACGGCCACTTGCGCGGGGTTTACATGCCACTGATCCGCATTGGCGCGAATCAGGCGCATTGCCTCGGCAGCCTCCAGCAAAGCCACCGGATAGCGGCTGGGCTGCACCGAATAGCGCAGCACGAATACGGCGAAGCCTTTGGCCAGGAATTGCAGGGCCACTGGCTCGGCTTCGCGGTCAGAAGTCATGGCGTAGCCGCCGCCAGGCAAAATCAGGATGGCCGGGCGTATACGGTCCGGTTCCATCTCCTCGCTGTTGTCGGCCACATAGCCAAAGAATCGCGCCTCGCTGCCATCAATGCCAACGATGGTTTGTTGAATGTATTGCATGCCATACATCATACGCGCAGAGAATAGTTCTCGATAAGAACCACTCGCCATATGCGGTCTTGCCCGTATCTCCAAACCGAATAACGCTTACAGCGAATCGTGAAGACTGCGGGCCATGGCGCGGTCGCGCGAGCCTTTGGTGAGCTTGAGACCGAGGGTCACGGCAATCAACACAACAGTGCAGGCGATCCACAGCGTTCGACCGCCGAAGTTGCTGATAGTCCAGCCACCAATCAGCGGCGCCAGCGCAACCGACACCGACCACACTACGTTGTAGACGCCCTGATACGTGCCGCGCGCCGACGCGGGTGCCATGGCGGCAACCGTAGTGGTGGCGATAGGGAATGTGCCCAGCTCACCCAGCGTCCACAGCACTACGGCAAGCGCGAATCCGCCCCAAGAATGGGCCGCGGCCTGCACCGCATAGCCGATGACGGTTACGGCGAGGCCGACAACTGGATAGGGAAAAAGGCAACGGAAGCCGCCAATGCCATAGCCAAGGAAC
>OKPF01000190.1_pt1 | contig 36852 bp, 27 predicted proteins | sample 1612151 | NCBI WGS metagenome assembly OKPF01 (sample SAMN04436779, study PRJEB24849) | human gut metagenome | biome: human gut; feature: NICU; material: stool | host: Homo sapiens | place: USA: Saint Louis, MO | collected 2011-05-07 | reverse complement strand
TGGACCGGATGGAAGGTGTGAAATAAGCAACCGATCGCTGATTAACTTTATTCTCAAGTACATAACTGACAGCCAGCAAAGCTTCCCGATACAGGAAAGATTCATTCAAAATAAAATCGTTCAAGTCGGTATCTCCGCAATCGAACGATTCTATTTTTTCTGAGGTATCTAGTTTACGCATCTCATACGTTGTCTCTATTAACTGACGATCCATATCTATTTTTTAAATATTTTCATTGCCAGTTCGTAGTCTTTCAATCTTTTTGCCCGCTGCTCGGAGGTCTCCCTGCGTTTTTCTTTCATCCGCTCTTCAAACCGCCGTGCATCTTCTCCGAAAAGTATCGGAGTTTCTTTAATCGGTCTTGCCATACTCACCTATCTCCTTTCTTCATTTAATACGCTACAAAAGTAACCTAATAAATCGGGAAGTGCAAGTAACCAGGAATTTATCTTCGAGACATATATGTCTCAAATACACTCACTATATCTTCTCTATATTTCTTTATATCAAAAAGAGATTGCCGCTATCTTCATAAAACACGGAATAAAATACGAACCGACCTTCGATATATACATCGAGAAATACGATTGGTAGAAGCAGAATTATTCTCACCCCTTTGAGAAAATATTCTCATAGGCATGAGTATTTTTTCTCACTGTGGTGAGAATTTTTTCTCAAGGCGATGAGAATAGTTTGAGAACTTTATTGCAGTTGCCCCGCCGCTTTCAAGTAAGCCACATAGTTTACATACAACTGAAAATGGGCATCCACTTTCGTCTGATACGCCTGTTGCCACATAACTTGCGCTTCCAGATAATCCGAAAGAGTTTCCAATCCCACCTCATACTGTTTGCCGCTGACTTTCATATTCTCTTCCGCCTGTTCCAGCGAACGTTCTGAAAGCTCGCATTCCAGTCGGGCCTCATCCAAATTATTAGTGGCCTGCGTCAATTCAAGCAACATCTTTTCATTGGCATTTTCCTGTTCAAGACGAGTCTGTTCCAGTTTTACCTTGGCAGAGCGCACCTTATTCATACGTTCGCCAAAATGAAACAGAGGTACTGAAACATTCAGAAAGACGGAGAATGATCCTTTTTTCATCAAAGTTTCGTCATTGATTTCCAATCCATGGAAATAGTCATAACTTCCCTTCACTCCCACACGTGGCAGCAGTTCACTCCGATTCAGCTTTACCTGCTGCTCGGCCATGGCGATCTGTTTATTCAAAATACCATATTCGGGACGGGCACTGATATCGGCAACCTGTGTCTTCCACTCTTGCTCCACTTCCGGAAATTCATCCGAGATATCAATCCCCGCTGTCAGAGGCCGACCGATATAATGGCAAAGATTCATGCCGGCAAGACGGAGCGCATTATCCGCCTTGCGCAATGCCAGCTCACTCTCATTAAGTTTCACTTGTACCTTCAACACATCATTCTGAGGTTTCATGCCATGCTGGTGGGCACTCTTCACATTCCGAAACAGCTCATTGAGCAACACATGATATTTCTCCGCTACTTTCTTCATTTCTTTGGCTTTCACTAGTTGCACATAAGCCTTGTCTGTATTCAGAATCACTCCGGATGCAGTCAGTTCCTCATTCAGATGTGCCATTTCCTTGCCGAGCAATGACATTTTATAGGCGGCGCGAATCTTTCCGCCCATATAAAGCGGTTGTTCCACTTGTACTCCGCCTGTATAGACGGTCCCGACTTTATAGTCCAGATTCAATCCGGGGAAATAAGCGTAACCGCTTGTTGCCAACTCTCCAGTAACGGGATCGGGCAGGAATACCGGCAGATTTCCTCCCCGAATGCCCAAGCTGCCGTCTGCCGTACTATACAGTCCGGTTCCGCTTGCTGTAAAATTGGGGAAGAAGTTAGCTTTATAGCTGAGAGACAGCAGCCGGGCTGCCTCCGTCTGTTTATCGGCAGCAGCCATTTCCTTGTTATATTTTAGAGCCATTTCACGGCATTGTTTCAGGCTGAGCTTCTCTTGTGCCGAAACAGAAAGAGAAGCCGCCATTCCAAACAAAACACTAACAGCTACGAGAAATTCTTTTTTCATTTGTCTGTCTTTTTGATATGAAAGAATAATGCATACAGAATCGGGATAAAGAGCAACGTGATGAGCGTGCCAAACAGCAATCCTCCCATGATAGAAGCTGCCAACGAACCGAACATAGCATCGGGCAACAGCGGAATCATTCCAAGAATAGTGGTCAGCGAAGCCATCATCACCGGACGGAGACGACTCTGGGAGCTATCGATCAACGCAGTGACCGGTTCTACTCCCTGGCTGATCTGCAACGTAATTTCATCCATCAGCACAATTCCGTTCTTTATAATCATACCGATCAATCCCAATGTGCCGACAATCGCCACAAAATTGAATGTCTTCCCGGTCAGCAACATCACGGCGACTACACCGACAAAAACCAACGGTATGCAGCAGAAAATGATAATCGGCTTACGATAGTCTTTAAACAGCATAATCAGTATCGAGATCATCAGAATAATGGCAAACGGGAAGTTCTTGAACAAATACTGCATAGATTTCGTACTGGCATTCCTTTCACCCTGCCATTGCAGTTTATAACCGTCGGGCAATGGGATCTGCTCTATCTGTGCGGCAATGGACTGGCGTGCCTTCTCTGTTTCTATTCCCGGAACAGGCGAACACTGTACACGCTGGCTACGCTGCCCGTTATAGCGGGGGACGACGGGATCTTCCCACTGTACATCGATCCGCTTGCTGATCTGTTTCAACGGAGTAGTTCCCATCAAGGTTTCTACCAGTTCGTCTTTCGAAAGCGTTCCCGTTTTCAGTTTCATCATCATCTCCTGCGTCAACAAGCCATTCAAAGAAGGAAGAGAAGAAAATATTTGTGTGTTATCCAAATCCTCAATCGGTCTTCCCTGTTCGTCAAGGCAGCGTAGATAGATATTGTCCCGATGGATTCCTTCGTGGAAAGAACCGATGGGAATGCCACTGGTGGCCGAAAGCAACGAGAGGCTTACATCATTACGGCTCAGTCCGATAGCGCGGGCAGTCGGCTGGTCATATTCAATGGTCAGCACGGGAATCTGCGGCTCCCAGTCCGTAGTTATCAGATATACATCCGGACAGCTTTCCATAATGCTGCGGGCACTGTCTGCCAATTGATGCAAAACAACCGGGTCCGGCCCCGTAAACTGTGCCTCGATCGGATATTTCTTGAACATCAGGTTATAGCGGTTCAGTTTCACGTAGGCATCGGGGTAACGAGACGAAAGATATTGCTGAATCTCGGGCATATTATCCACCAATGCATCGGGAGAAGTAAAGTCTATAATCAATTCACCGTATGCCAAAGAAGGATTGGCTATGTTACGCACCAAATTATAACGACCGGGGGTACCACCGACGGAAGCTGTGACATGGGTCACTTCCGGACGAGTTTTCAGATAGGCTTCAATCTCTTCCAAGTCACGTGTGACACGGGTATAATTTGTTCCTTCCGGCAATTTATATTCCATATAAAGCTGATCGTACACCATATCCGGAAAGAAACCCTGTTTCATGAACCGATAGCTGAAAGCTGAAAGAGCAACCAACGCTACCATCGCAAAGACAAAACTCCAGCGATGAGCCAGACTAAACCGCAGCAAGGAACGTAGGACGGCATAAATCTTTCCTTCATACACCCGTTTTCCGGTAGTTGACGCTTCTTTCGAAACTTCGGGATGCAAAATTCGGTTGGCCATCAACGGTACGTGCACCAGAGCCAGTACCCAGCTAAGCAGTAACGAAACCGCCAGCACGATAAATAAGTCGCGCGTATACACCCCTGCAGTATCGGGAGACATGAAGATAGGCAGGAAAGCAATGATAGCAATCAAAGTGGCTCCGAGCAAAGGCATCGCAGTCTGCCGCCCGATAGCGGTCATTGCCTCCATACGGCTCTTGCCGGCTTTCAGATCGACCAGTATACCGTCAATAATAACAATCGCATTATCAACCAGCATCCCCATAGCAAGCACAAATGACGCCAGCGAAACCCGTTGCATCGTGCCATCCACAAAATACAGGAACAGAAAGGAGCCGAACACCGTTACCACCAGACTGATTCCGATAATAACTCCACTCTTGAATCCCATCGTTATCATCAGAATGACAACTACGATAATGACCGATTCGATCAGATTAAGAATGAATGTTCCCAACGAACCGGATACACGTTCCGGCTGGTAGAATACTTTATGACACTCCACTCCTGTCGGAAGCCGCTCCGCTTTCAATTCGTCCAGTTTCTGTTCTACCCGTTTGCCAATCTTGATGATATCCGAACCGGAAGAAGCCGCAATCAGTATTCCCATGGCACGCTGCCGGTCATAAAAGAGTTCATTGCGGGTAGGATTCTCATAATCTTTCTCAATTCGGGCGATGTCACTCAAACGTAACTGGTCATCATCGTGCCCCTGAATCAGCATACGTCCGATATCTTCTACCGTCTTGAACTTGTCACTCACCGTTACCCGAATACGATTATCGCCATTATCGTAGTATCCGGTATAAGTGGTTTTATTCTGTCCGTTCAAGGTAGCGAGAACTTCGGCAGGTTTCACGCCCAGATTCGCCATCCGGTCCTGCAGTAAAGAGATGTTGATGCATTCCTCACGCTTTCCATACAAGTCAACCCGTTCCACTCCGTCCAGTTCGCTGACTTCCCGCTTTATCAGTTCGGCATAATCAGACAGTTCCCTGTCCTGCAATCCGTCTCCTGTCAGCGCATAAAACATACCGTACACATTTCCGAAATCATCTTTCACAAGGGGAGTAGCAGCGCCTTCGGGAAGTTCCGCCTGTGCATTCGCTACCTTACGCCGCAACAAATCCCAGCATTGTTCCACATCTGCCTCCTTGACGGTCGTTTTCAGTTCCACCTGAATCAGGGAGAGATCATTGTAAGAATAACTTTCTACATTATCTATATTCCCCATTGTACGGATATTCTTTTCAAGTACATCCGTCACTTCCAGTTCCACCTGATGTGCGGACGCTCCGGGATAGGTAGTCACTACCATGGCGACTTTCACCGTTACTTCCGGGTCTTCCAACTTACTCATTTCATAGCTGGAATAAGCTCCTCCGACTATCAGCACCGCAATCAAGAAGTAAATTAACTTCTTATTTTCAAATGCCCATTTACTTATATCGATCATAGCAATCCTCCCACATTGGTTTTAGAAGCAGGCAAAAGGGGTTCTACCTGTTCCCCGTCTTTCACATGATGTACTCCCGAAGCAACAATCAAGTCACCGGGCTTCAAGCCCTCCGCAGTCACCAGGCACCTGCCGCTGCCCAGCAGACGGGTGACTGTCACATCACAACGACGGATGGTCCGGCTGGAAGCATCATAAAGGAAAACACTCGCCATCCCCTTATCACGAAGAACCGCACCCGTAGGAACGGACAGATGACGCACTTCCCCTTCGGTACATTCTATAGTGACCATTGTATTCATTCCGGGGGAAGGAAGCGCCTGCGCTTCACCTTTCTTCAACTGCAAACGCATCGTATACAGTTGATTGGCATTCGCTTTAGGGGTGACATTTATCAGATCGAGCGCATACTCCTGACCGGGATAAATGTCGAACGTACAAGTGTAACCGGTGAACTGTTGGCGACGGATATATTCTACTGCCGGAAGATTAATTTCCACCTCCGGTGTCCCCTCGCTGATAATGGAGACAACGGGCATACCGGCCGCAATAGTCTCATGGGAATCAAAAAGACGTTTCTGTACATATCCGCTGAAAGGAGCATACAAACGGGTATATTCCAGCTGATCTTTCGCATGATTGTACTTGGCGGTTATCTGTTTCAACCCGTACATCGCTTTATCATTGGCGTCGGGAGTCGTTACATTCTCCTTATAAAGTGCCATCACACGCTCCGCCTCCGCCTTCACACTTTGATACTCCGCTTCCGCAGCATCCAGCTGAATCTGATAATCAGCAGGGTCCAGTTCGGCAAGCAGCTGTCCTTTGCGCACATACGTTCCGTCGTTGACGTACATACGCAATATAGTTCCGCTTACACGGAATGATAAACTTATATCCTGCGCCGCCTTCACCCGTCCGGGAAATTGCAAAGCCGTCTGTCCACCGGCAGAAAGTACAGTATCAATCTTCACTGTAGGTTTGCTATCTGTAATCTGTGTACGTTGGCTGCAAGATGCCAACAAAACGACTAAAATTCCTGTTAATAAAAAGTTGAATCGTTTCATATTTTCATTTGTTATTTAGTTCATGCAAAAGTATCCCAAGCAGATAAAAGTAAAAAGGTTGATTTAAGCTATAAATTGTCCGATTTGCAGTTTTTTCAACTTAAAATCCTCAAATACTTTGCTATTTGTATTTATTTATACGTTTCTTTGCAACAGAAACCACCCCAAAAGAAAAGAGGAAATGGAACAACAGATACCTTTTAGTTATGTTATAATATCTCCGGAGAATGCTACGGAAAAAGAAGGCTATATGATATCTACCATAGACAAGTGTGGTTTCTTTTTTTGCCAGAAAGGAGAAGTGGCCCTGAATGACAAGTCGTATTTAATAAGTAAAGGAAGTGTCTGCATTTATATGACAGGCAGTCTCTTGCGCATCCAGCGTATCAGCAAGGATATAAAAGGGATTATGCTGGAGGTGGATTTGAATTATATTATTCCGATCGTTAATAAGATAGTCAATTCAGAAAACCTGCTCTATCTACGGGAAAATCCCTGTTTCTCAATTACAGAATATCAATACAACTATCTGGAACAATTAATCAAAGCCCTACAACAGCGAATGGATATAAAAGCACATGACATCCCGCTGCAAAGACAGCACCTGATATCCGAGCTCATCAAATCATGGGGGCAAACCTTATGCTATGAATTGCTGAACGTTTATTTTACCAACCAGCCTCTCAAACCTTTATCGCAAGACAAAAAGGATAAAATCTTTCAGAACTTCGTCATTACCCTCTTCCGCTATTATCAGCAGGAACGGGACGTTACCTTCTATGCCAGTAAACAGTACCTTTCTTCCCGGTACTTTTCTGCTGTCATTAAAGAAAAATCCGGTAGTACCGCCCTGCAATGGATTGTACAAATGGTAATTACCGAAGCCAAACAACTGCTCGAAAACTCCGATCTCACCATCAAGGAAATTGCAACAAAGCTGAATTTCCCGACTCAGTCTTTCTTCGGTAAGTATTTCAAGCAATACGTAGGTGTCTCTCCGAAAGAGTATCGGAATAAACAGATCAGGCAGTTGCCTTTCTGAACTGACGGAACTGCCACCAAAGCATCCCTCCTGCAATCAGACTGGCTATCAAATCAGAGATAGGCATACTGATCCACACGCCGAGCTGCCCGTAAAACCGGGGAAGAATCAACAGGCAAGGAATCAGTACAAGCACCTGACGGGAAATAGAGAGAAAGATAGCCTTGCTCGCCATACCGATACTCTGGAAGAAGTTGGAAGTCACCATCTGAAAACCGACAATCGGGAAAAACATCACAACAATCCGTAAGCCCTTTGCCGAGATATTCACCAATTCTTCGTGCGTCGTAAAGATAGAAACAGCCAGTTGCGGAATAAACATTCCCATCAGAAAACCGATGGTTGTAACAATGGTCGCGGCATAAATCGTTATTTTCAGCACTTGCGTCACGCGCGGATACTGTTTGGCGCCGAAGTTATAGCCGGCAATGGGCTGCATTCCCTGATTCAAACCCATCACAATCATAACGAAGAGGAATACCAGACGGTTGACAATGCCGAAAGCTCCGATAGCCAGATCCCCTCCGTGCTGTTTCAGCCCCTTATTAATAAGGATGACGATAAAGCAGGCGGCAAGATTCATCAGAAAGGGAGCCATACCAATGGCCAGAGAATCAAAAACAATCTTCTTTTTCAGTCGGAAAATGCCTTTATGAAAATGCAGGAGTTCGTCCTTATTACTAAACAGCTTGAACTGCCAGAGAAGTGCGATGACCTGTGCGGTAATCGTAGCGATAGCCGCACCCTGTATTCCCCAGCCAAAGCCGTAAATAAAAATAGGATCGAGTATCGTATTAATGACCACGGTAGCAATCGTAGCATACATCGCCTTCTGTGGATGCCCTGCGGAACGAAGTACCGCATTCAGGCCCAGGTAAAGATGGGTGATGACATTTCCCCAGAGGATAACCACCATATAGTCGCGGGCATAGCCGACAGTCGCCTCACTTCCCCCGAAGAAGTAAAGAATCGGATCGAGGAAGATCAGGGTAAGAACCGTAAAAGCCAGTCCGATGATAATATTTAATACCAGCACATTGCCAAGTACCCGTTGTGCCGTATCATAATCTTTCTGTCCCAGCTTCACCGATACCAGTGTAGCCGCTCCCACACCTACCAGCGAACCGAAAGCCGCTGCAAGGTTCATCAGCGGAAACGTAAGTGCCAGCCCCGAAATAGCCATTGCCCCCACCCCGTGACCGATGAAAATACTATCTACCATATTATAAAGAGAAGATGCCGTCATGGCGATAATTGCCGGAATGGCGTACTGCATTAAAAGCTTCCCGATCTTTTCCGTACCCAGCGCAGTGGGTGTCTTTTGTCCTGTCATACCTATTGTTTTGAGGGCGCAAAGATACAAAAAAGAGACGGATTACAGGATATATGAGAAAAGTTTCGTATTTTTGCCTCCAAAATTGAGTTAATACATAACGAAATGAATATATTAGAACTAAGTGAACAGGAAATTATTCGGCGCAATAGTCTGAATGAGCTTCGTGCAATGGGTATCGATCCGTACCCCGCTGCAGAGTATGTAACCAATGCTTTCTCTACTGATATAAAAGCAGAATTCAAAGATGAAGACGAACCGCGTCAAGTTTCTGTAGCGGGCCGTATTATGAGCCGCCGCGTGATGGGCAAGGCTTCGTTCATCGAACTGCAGGACTCTAAAGGTCGTATACAGGTATACATCACACGTGATGACATCTGTCCGGGAGAAGACAAGGAATTGTACAACTCTGTATTCAAACGCCTGCTCGACTTAGGTGACTTCGTAGGTATCGAAGGTTTCGTGTTCCGTACACAAATGGGCGAAATCAGTATCCATGCCAAGAAACTGACCGTACTTGCCAAGTCTATCAAACCGCTGCCTATCGTAAAATATAAAGACGGCGTAGCTTACGACTCTTTTGAAGATCCCGAACTCCGTTATCGCCAACGTTATGTGGACCTGGTAGTAAACGAAGGCATCAAAGAGACATTCGAAAAGCGTGCCACCGTAGTGAGAACACTGCGCAACGCCCTCGACGAAGCCGGATATACGGAAGTAGAAACACCGATCCTGCAATCCATCGCAGGCGGAGCAAGCGCACGTCCGTTCATCACTCACCACAACTCGCTGGATATAGACCTCTACCTGCGCATCGCAACGGAACTTTATCTGAAACGACTCATCGTAGGTGGTTTTGAAGGTGTATACGAAATAGGAAAAAACTTCCGTAACGAGGGAATGGACAGAACCCACAACCCCGAATTCACTTGTATGGAACTTTATGTACAGTACAAGGATTACAACTGGATGATGAGCTTCACCGAAAAGTTGCTGGAACGCATCTGTATCGCCGTAAACGGAAGCACCGAAACCGTTGTAGACGGAAAGACAATCAGCTTTAAAGCTCCTTACCGCCGTCTGCCTATCCTCGACGCCATCAAAGAAAAGACAGGATATGACCTCAACGGCAAGAGCGAAGAAGAAATCCGTCAGATCTGCAAAGAACTGAAGATGGAAGAAATCGACGACACCATGGGCAAAGGCAAACTGATTGATGAAATCTTCGGTGAATTCTGTGAAGGCAGCTACATCCAGCCGACTTTCATCACCGATTATCCGGTGGAAATGTCGCCTCTGACAAAGATGCACCGTTCCAAACCTGGACTGACCGAACGTTTCGAACTGATGGTAAACGGCAAGGAACTGGCCAATGCCTACTCGGAACTGAACGATCCGCTGGATCAGGAAGAACGCTTCAAAGAACAGATGCGTCTTGCCGACAAGGGTGACGACGAGGCAATGATTATCGACCAGGATTTCCTGCGTGCTTTGCAATATGGCATGCCTCCTACATCCGGCATCGGTATCGGTATCGACCGTCTGGTGATGCTGATGACAGGACAGACCACCATTCAGGAAGTACTGTTCTTCCCGCAAATGCGTCCGGAGAAAGTAATCAAGAAAGACCCTGCCGCCAAATACATGGAACTGGGTATTGCAGAAGACTGGGTGCCGGTCATCCAGAAAGCCGGCTACAACACAGTAGCTGATATGCAGGATGTTAATCCGCAAAAGTTGCACCAGGACATCTGCGGAATCAATAAGAAATACAAATTAGAACTGACCAATCCAAGCGTGAACGACGTGACCGAGTGGATAAATAAACTTAAATAAGTTGAGAGTTGAGAGTTGAGAATTGAAAGTTGTTACTTGAACAACCTTTTTAATGACCAACTCTCAACTTTAAACTTTCAACTTTCAACTAAATATGAAACTACCCGGTAAGATAGCGATAATGGGCGGAGGAAGTTGGGCTACAGCCATCGCAAAGATGTGTCTGGCTCAGGAAGACTCTATTAATTGGTACATGCGACGAGATGACCGCATCGCTGATTTTAAGAGACTTGGACATAATCCCGCCTATCTGACAGGGGTGAAATTCGACACGAAGCGTATCACTTTCAGTTCTAACATCAACGATGTCGTGAAGGAATCGGATACACTGATTTTCGTCACCCCCTCTCCTTATCTGAAAGCTCATCTGAAAAAGCTGAAAACAAAGATTAAGGATAAGTTTATTATCACTGCTATCAAAGGAATCGTACCCGATGACAACGTGATTGTATCGGAATATTTCACAAAAGAATATGGCGTACCACCCGAAAACATCGCAGTACTGGCAGGTCCCTGCCACGCAGAAGAAGTAGCGCTGGAACGCCTCTCTTATCTGACCATCGCCTGCCCGGACAAGGACAAAGCGCGCATCTTCGCCCGCCGTTTGGGAAGCAGCTTCATCAAGACTTCCGTCAGCGACGACGTAGCCGGCATCGAATACAGTTCGGTGCTTAAAAATGTATACGCCATTGCCGCCGGCATCTGCAGCGGACTGAAATACGGCGATAACTTCCAGGCAGTACTGATATCCAATGCGATTCAGGAAATGAACCGCTTCCTGAATACAGTACATCCCCTGAACAGAAATGTAGATGATTCTGTTTATTTAGGAGACTTATTGGTGACAGGATACTCCAACTTCAGCCGTAACCGCACGTTCGGTTCGATGATAGGCAAGGGATATTCCGTTAAAAGTGCGCAGATTGAAATGGAAATGATCGCGGAAGGATACTACGGCACGAAGTGCATCAAAGAGATCAACAAGCATCACCACGTCAACATGCCGATACTGGATGCCGTATACAATATCTTGTATGAACGCATCTCACCCATGATAGAGATCAAATTGCTGACTGATTCTTTTAGATGAGAAAAATAGGTAATAAGTAATAAGTATTAGGTATTAACCGTAGCCACCTAAGCTTTACGTCTCATGCATAATACTTATTACTTAATACCTATTACTTATTACCTATTACATATTACTTAAAATTGATAGATATGATTAGCTTGAACATTGAAAAAACATTTGGATTCATCTCCAAAGAAAAGGTTTCTGCTTATGAAGCCGAGGTAAAAGCTGCACAGGAAATGCTGGAAAAAGGAACAGGAGAAGGTAACGACTTCCTGGGATGGTTACACCTGCCTTCGTCCATCAGCAAAGAGCATCTGGCTGACCTGAACGCTACTGCAAAAGTATTAAGAGACAACTGCGAAGTAGTGATCGTAGCAGGTATCGGTGGCAGCTATCTGGGCGCACGTGCCGTAATCGAAGCGCTGTCTAACAGTTTCACATGGTTGCAGGACAAGAAAACTGCTCCTGTCATGATCTATGCCGGACATAACATCAGCGAAGACTATCTGTATGAACTGACCGAATATCTGAAAGACAAGAAATTCGGTGTTATCAATATCTCCAAATCGGGAACGACTACCGAAACCGCTCTTGCTTTCCGTCTGCTGAAAAAGCAATGTGAAGACCAACGCGGCAAAGAAACTGCCAAGAAAGTCATCGTTGCCGTAACAGACGCCAAGAAAGGTGCTGCACGTGTGACTGCTGACAAAGAAGGATACAAGACATTTATCATTCCGGACAACGTAGGCGGACGTTTCTCTGTGCTCACTCCGGTTGGTTTGCTGCCGATCGCAGTTGCCGGATTCGACATCGACAAACTGGTTGCCGGTGCTGCCGATATGGAAAAGGCATGCGGTTCTGACGTTCCGTTTGCAGAAAACCCTGCGGCTATCTACGCTGCTACCCGCAACGAACTGTACAGACAAGGCAAGAAGATTGAAATCCTTGTCAACTTCTGCCCGAAACTGCACTACGTAAGTGAATGGTGGAAACAGCTTTACGGAGAATCCGAAGGTAAAGACAACAAGGGTATTTTCCCCGCATCTGTTGACTTTTCTACCGACCTGCACTCTATGGGACAATGGATTCAGGAAGGCGAACGTTCAATCTTCGAAACTGTGATCTCACTGGATAAAGTAGACCATAAACTGGAAGTTCCTTTCGATGAAGCTAATCTGGACGGCCTGAACTTCCTTGCCGGCAAACGGGTGGACGAAGTGAACAAAATGGCCGAACTGGGAACTCAGCTGGCTCACGTAGACGGCGGTGTACCCAACATGCGCATCGTTCTTCCGGAACTGAGCGAATACAACATCGGCGGTCTGCTGTACTTCTTCGAAAAGGCTTGCGGCATCAGCGGCTATCTGTTGGGCGTGAATCCTTTCAACCAACCGGGCGTGGAAGCATACAAGAAAAATATGTTTGCTTTGCTGAACAAACCGGGATACGAAGAAGAATCAAAGGCTATTCAGGCTAAACTGTAATATCCAATAACTGACAATAAAAAGAAGCGGCCTCTTTAGGAGACCGCTTCTTTTTATTATATTTCCTTCGTTACGTTAAAGTGACTCACTCCCTTTCAGGATTCATTCATTCTCAACGACTTCTGTTTTCAAGTCAATCACTTCCTGCGCTCCTTCACACTCCGCTTTTGAAGAGAGATAAAAAGATAATTGTACATCACCATTTTTATCTACATGCTCAATAGTGGCATGAACCAGCACCTTAGTCTTTGTCACGCCATCTTTGAAGCGCAACTGCCCTTTTTCTTCGTCTGTCAGATTTCCTTCGGTAGTGACTTCTGTCTTTTCATAACGGAGCTCAGTCTTCATCTCTTCCCCATTCTGAAGCTGGAAAGATTTCAGTTCGGCTCCATTGCCGTCCAAGATCAAAAACGCATCCACCTTATCTCCCACTTTCAAAGCAGGCATTTCACTCATCCGGTTTGCATAGTCTTCGCGGATGGTTTCTCCATCGCCTTGATCTACTTTCACATATAGCTTTTCTATCGTGATAACAGGGCTTTCTCCGCTATCCGAACAAGCACCCAGAAACAATGGCAGCAGAAACAATACTTTCTTTTTCATGCTATTGACTAGTTTTATCATGCTACAAAAATACATATTATCTTCTAAACGACAAATTATCATACGATTTATCATCCAAAACACAACCAGCAACTATCTCCTCCATTCTGTTATATCTCTCATTTTTTATGACTATCTTTGCTTCGTATATCTCTTTTTATCCCAAGAATAAATGAATTCTAAATAAAAGAACAATGGAAAAATTAGTAAGAAGACCGAATGCAGTGATATTGTTTATCAGCTTGTCACTACTGATGATGTTAACCACCGGTTGTCAGGAAATCAAACTCAAAGCAGGCATCGAGGCTGCCAACAAACAATGTCCGATAGACATGGGAGAGACCGGAAAAATCACCAGCATCGTCTATGATGGAGAGAACGTAGTGTATACCTTTTATCTGAACGAAGAGGCTGCCAACATCAAGACTCTACAGAAAAATCCGGAAAGCATGAAGACTTCCCTGAAAATCATGTTCCAGAATCCGAATAAAGAAGTAAAGTCATTGCTGGACCTTGTTGTAAAATGTAAAGCGGGCCTGCAAATGATATATATAGGTAAAGATTCGGGAGAGCAGGTAGTCTGCGAACTGACAACAGATGAAATTAAGGAAATTCTCAATAAGGATGTCGACACCACCGAAAGCGACCTGGCTAAACTGGAAACGCAGGTACAGATGGCAAACTTACAGTTCCCGATACAGGCAAGTGAGGACGTTCTGATCGAGAAAATCGAACTCAGCGATGAAGCAGTGATTTATATCTGTCGTGTTGACGAAGATCTGTGTGATATGAACCAGATTAAAGCAAATGCCGCAGAGGTGAAACAAGGTATTATCGAAACATTAGGCAATCAGACCGATCTTGCTACCCAACTGTTTATCAAAAGTTGTGTGAATTGTGACAGAAATATAGTCTACAGATATATCGGCAAACAATCGGAAGCTCAGCATGATGTAGTGATCACCGTGCCTGAACTGAAAGATATGCTGAAAAAAGAATAAATATCAAACAGATTCCATCTAACCCAATTATGAGAAAGAAACTGAAAGCCGTCCTGTTCGATATGGACGGCGTGCTCTTTAACTCCATGCCCTACCACTCCGAAGCATGGCATCAAGTCATGAAAACTCACGGCCTTGATCTGAGCCGGGAAGAAGCATATATGCACGAAGGACGCACGGGGGCATCGACTATCAATATCGTATTTCAACGTGAATTAGGAAAAGAGGCCACGCAAGAGGAAATAGAAAGTATATATCACGAAAAAAGTATCCTGTTCAATTCTTATCCGGAAGCAGAACGTATGCCCGGTGCATGGGAACTTTTGCAGAAAGTAAAGAGTGAAGGGCTGACTCCTATGGTAGTCACCGGTTCGGGACAGCTTTCTTTGTTGGAACGTCTGGAACACAATTTTCCGGGAATGTTTCATAAAGAGCTAATGGTGACCGCTTTTGACGTGAAATATGGCAAACCTAATCCAGAACCTTATCTGATGGCTCTTAAGAAAGGAGGCTTGAAAGCGGATGAAGCTGTTGTGATTGAAAACGCACCTTTGGGCGTGGAAGCAGGACATAAAGCCGGAATTTTCACAATCGCGGTCAATACCGGTCCGTTGGACGGACAGGTGTTGCTGGATGCCGGAGCCGATCTGCTGTTTCCTTCTATGCAGGCACTCTGCGATAGCTGGGATACAATCATGTTATAAACCTATAAATACCGATTCTACTATGCAAAAGTTATTATCCTTACCTCCCAACTTAATTGACAGTTTTCATCAACTGGAAGAAGTGAATCATACTGACTGGTTTTGTACATCAGACCCTGTAGGCAGCAAGTTAGGCTCCGGAGGAGGAACGACCTGGCTGTTGCAGGCCTGCCATCAGGCTTTTGCACCGGAAGAGACTTTCAGCAAATGGATTGGAAACGAAAAAAAGATTTTGCTGCATGCGGGAGGACAAAGCCGCCGCTTGCCCGGCTATGCTCCTTCGGGCAAAATACTGACTCCCATACCGGTTTTCAGTTGGGAGAGAGGACAAAAGCTGGGACAGAATCTGCTGTCGCTGCAACTTCCGCTATACGAAAGAATCATGAAGCAGGCTCCGAAAGGCTTGAACACGCTGATAGCCAGCGGAGACGTATATATCCGTTCGGAAAAACCGCTGCAAGACATCCCGGAAGTAGATGTCGTATGTTATGGTTTATGGGTGAATCCTTCACTGGCTACTCACCACGGAGTATTCGTATCGGACCGCAAGAAGCCGGAAGTGCTCGACTTCATGTTGCAGAAACCTTCTTTAGAGGAATTGGAAGGATTATCAAAGACCCATCTTTTCCTGATGGATATCGGTATATGGATATTAAGTGACCGTGCCGTTGAGGTATTGATGAAACGGTCATTGAAAGAAGGCACGAATGATATCAGCTACTACGATTTATATTCGGATTATGGCCTGGCACTGGGAGAGCATCCCCAAACGACAGACGACGAAGTAAACAAACTTTCGGTAGCAATCCTGTCTTTACCCAGCGGAGAGTTTTATCATTTCGGAACGAGTCGGGAACTGATTTCTTCCACACTCGCCATACAGGATAAAGTGCGTGACCAAAGGCGTATCATGCACCGGAAAGTAAAACCGAATCCTGCCATCTTTATACAAAACTCGTTTACCCAAGTGAAGTTATCTGCAGAGAACGCCAATTTATGGATTGAGAACAGCCACGTAGGAGAAGGATGGAAATTAGGTTCACGACAGATTATTACAGGAGTTCCCGAAAACCATTGGAATATAAACCTGCCGGACGGAGTCTGCATCGACATCGTTCCTATGGGAGACGCAGCCTTTGTCGCACGGCCTTATGGGCTGGATGATGTTTTCAAAGGTGATTTAAGAAATGACTCGACCACCTACTTGGGGAACTCTTTCACACAGTGGATGAAGGAAAGAGAGATTGGGCTGGAAGACATAAAAGGACGTACAGATGATCTGCAAGCTGCTCCTGTTTTCCCCGTAACGACTTCCATCGAAGAACTGGGTATTTTAATACGCTGGATGACAGCTGAGCCACAACTAAAACAAGGAAAAGAGTTATGGCTGAGAGCTGAAAAACTATCCGCTGACGAGATATCGGCACAAGCGAACCTGGAACGTCTTTACGCACAGCGCAGCGCTTTCCGCAGGGATAACTGGAAAGGATTGTCCGCCAATTATGAGAAGAGTGTATTCTATCAGCTTGACTTGCAAGACGCAGCCAATGAATTTGTCCGGCTCAATCTGGAGGTTCCCGCTGTCTTGAAAGAGGATGCCGCACCCATGGTGCGTATACATAACCGTATGCTTCGGGCACGTATCCTGAAGCTGCAAGGCAATGAAGGCTGCAAAGAAGAACAAGCCGCGTTCCAGCTACTCCGTGACGGATTACTGGAAGCCGTTGCCGGAAAAAAGAACTATCCTAAACTCAATGTTTATTCGGATCAGATCGTATGGGGGCGTAGTCCGGTGCGCATTGACGTTGCAGGAGGATGGACAGATACACCTCCCTACTCTCTCTATTCGGGAGGAAGTGTAGTCAATCTGGCGATTGAGTTGAATGGGCAGCCGCCGCTACAGGTATACGTCAAACCATGTCACGAGTTCCATATCGTACTTCGTTCCATTGATATGGGAGCTGTGGAGGTTATCCGAAGTTATGAGGAATTGCAGGATTACAAGAAAGTCGGTTCGCCTTTCTCCATACCGAAGGCAGCACTTACCTTGGCAGGATTTTCCCCATTATTTGCGGCAGAATCTCATGCGTCATTGGAAAAGCATCTGAAAGCGTTCGGTTCAGGACTGGAAATCACTTTACTGGCCGCCATTCCGGCAGGTTCGGGACTAGGTACCAGTTCTATTCTTGCATCTACCGTACTCGGAGCTATCAATGATTTTTGCGGACTGGCATGGGATAGGAACGACATCTGCAACTATACACTGGTATTGGAACAATTGCTCACCACCGGCGGCGGATGGCAGGATCAATACGGTGGCGTATTCCCCGGCGTAAAATTGTTGCAATCCGAATCCGGCTTTGAACAACATCCGTTAGTACGGTGGTTACCCGACCAGCTCTTTGTGCAGCCGGAATATCGGGACTGCCATCTGCTTTATTATACCGGAATCACCCGTACAGCAAAAGGAATTTTAGCTGAAATTGTCAGTTCCATGTTCCTTAACTCCGGAGTGCATCTGAGTTTATTGGCAGAAATGAAAGCCCATGCAATGGATATGAGCGAAGCTATCCTGCGAGGTAATTTCGAAACTTTCGGCAATCTTGTCGGCAAAAGCTGGATACAAAACCAAGCATTGGACAGTGGCACGAATCCACCGGCAGTAGCAGCCATTATCGAACAAATCAAAGATTATACGCTGGGATATAAATTGCCCGGTGCAGGAGGTGGCGGTTACTTATATATGGTGGCTAAAGATCCGCAAGCGGCCGGATGCATCCGTCGGATATTGACCGAACAGGCTCCTAATCCGCGTGCACGCTTTGTTGAAATGACGCTTTCCGATAAAGGATTGCAGGTATCGAGAAGCTAGGATAAAAGTCATATAAAAACAATAATCCCTTGATAACTGCTGATTATCAAGGGATTTTCATGTGACCCCGGTGCGATTCAAACGCACGACCTTCAGAACCGGAATCTAGTCTATAATCCCCTGTAAATCACATAGCTGTTAGCCCTATAATAATCTCTAAAATAGTTGATCAACCAACTATTAACCAACAATAGCAGTGATACTATTTTACTAGTATCATACTATCAACAACACTTAGGAATACTAAGTTTCTTGCTTCTGTTTCATAATTCAATCTTTTAATAAAGACTCTATAGGTAAATAACTAGCTGTAACAATTGTATCCTTAATAGCAGCTTTAGCACAACAAGCCAGAGGTGCATCATAGTCTGAATATCTTATTTTGACCTTTCCCTTAATACCAGTAGCTTCAGCTAATTCTAAACCTGAAGCTCTTAAGTTTTCAGCAGTATCAATTGGCTCTATGAGATATACCCATCTACCATTTTTCAATGTGTAAATTCTATACATTCTACAAGAGGAAGTCACCCATGTATCCAGTACTCCAACTTCTGTAGTACCATTGCCATCTAAGTCTCCTTCATTAACCAAAGAAGGGAGAATGTTATAATAGAGATTCAGTTGTGGAATATGAGGGTTAGAACTGAATATATAAGAATGGTGTATCTTTTCATCTTCATCAAAATGTTCATCACCAATTTGATAATAATGGTTGGCTGCATAAACCTTTAAGGTATCTTCTCCCTTTCCTGTAAAATTACCTACTATTATCTCTTCTTCTACATGTCCTTTTACTGAATTAATATAGTCATATTCCACCGTAGAAATAATTTTTGGTAACTCTTCTGATGGTGGTACTATATCAACTTCCTGATATAATGTGTCTTTCTCAGACTCCTTTGCCTGATTGGGAGTCATCTTACATGATAACATTCCTAATATACAAGTCATAACCACAAAATAACTAAGTATTCTTCTCATACTCAATATCTAATTTATCAAAGTTAATAATCCATTTATTCTCTAATAAGAAGTCAGTGCCCAGTAATCCATGTACTTGTATTCCACTATCTTCTTCAATACCTTTAAAGGCATTCAGTAGAGGCTTTACACAGAACCTTGGCTTATATACCTGACCTTCAAAGTTAAAAGGTAGAGTAATCATATCTACCTTGTGCTTAGTTCCTTCTAGTCCACTGACACAATAGTCACCAATAGGTTCTACCATATCCCTGAAATATTCTACTACATCACTGTCAATTAAGCTACAAGTACTTCCAGTATCAATGATGAAACAGAGGTATTTTCCCTCTACTTTAATAGGGATAATGGGAAGTTGGCTCTTACCTAATCCATAACTTAAAGAGTGCTTCATTTATACTTTCTCTTTTGCCAGTAATGAAATACTTTTTGAGGTGAAGGCAAAAAGTATATAATGCCTATAATACTGACCAACATAGACAGTTGCATCATTGAAACACTATTGGTTATAAGCATTACAGCCCCACTTATTATGAAAGTTCCAATCCATACAATGACTGCTTCACAGAGATAGATAAGCACTTTGTAACCAGTTTTTATTTGCTCTATGGGAACTTCCTGCTGTCCAATAACTGGTTTTCTCTTACTAAGTAAATAGTAAGCAATCCACCCAAATACAACCATAAGGAACAGTTGGGTAGGTAGTTGCTTTTTAGTCCAATAGGCTTCGTCCCCAACAGAAGTAATGATTGTCACTATTGACACAATAGACTGGAACAATGTCATTATGCACATTATTACCAAAAACCACCCAATAATCTTTCTAAATTTCATAATTTACAATGTTTATAATGATTCATTTTTACCCGCTTTAATCCACCTAAAACCAAGATATATACCTATTAGAAGACATACAGGAATGATGTAGACTACTATTAAACAAGTGCCAAAAGGCAATGGTATGATATAGAACAAGGGCATATACAAAAATAAGAGAATAGCCCTAAGCTCAGACCTATTATTTAGATATTTATAGAACTTATCTTTGAACCACAATGGTACAAGATAGTCTTCTGAATACTCTTGTGTGGCTTTCTTCCTCAAATAGACCAACATCAAACCGTTCTTCACTAATGTCTCTATTAGTATGATAAGCATACCTGAAACTCCTCCTAAATCTCCTACACAACAAAAAGCTATTAAACCTGCTAGCAAACCAAAAACAATTGTAAATTTGATGTATCTATAAAGGTTATAGGCTCTCTTATTAATCCAAATAAGCTTAGATTTCTGCTTCAAGTTATTTCTAAAAAGAGTTATTATCTCTCTAATTATAAAGACTAAAGCAACAATCACAACTATTGACAATAGTACCATAAAAGCTATACTGTATCTTCTCATCTTAGCAAAGTCAGAGAAAGAGATTGACTGTTCTACTTTATCAAACCATTTATCTACATTACCTATAGCTGATACTTCCAAATAGTAAGCTTTCTTGTTACAGCAGATAATAACCACCTTAGTAGGAATGAGTATGTTGTCTCCCATATCTCTTTGGTAATGGTATAAGATAGCAGGAGCACCATTTACAAGCCTTTTGTTAGGAGAATACTCTTTAGGAATATTTTTTAATGATGAGTTTAGGTAACTCTCATAATAAACTTTATCCTTAACATCCTCCTCAGTAAAGAGATAGGTTAGGTCAAATGTGTTTAAAGTGAAGAAACGATAATCCTCCATATCACTGTCATCTATATAATAATATGCACTTATTAGATGAGTTGAAGGTAATGAAGAACTTAATGTAGACAATGCATCTCTATTAATGTTCAATAGGTTGAATGGTGGTTGAATAACCATCCCCTCTTTTCTGTAATCAACATCTAACTGAGTGCTATAATCAATATAGACTATACTCCCCAGTAATGCTAGGACCAATGTACTTAATAACAATACTTTTCTCATACTATATCTCAATTTTAAGGCATAAAAAAGGTGTGGTACTTAACTTGTTGAGTTTTCAAGGTATCGCCAAACACCTACACCTACAAACAAGGAAAGCCCACACCATATGGTGAGAGCATTCACTTATTACTACAGTAGGTGTTTTCTTAAATTGGCGATTTTTGAAAACTACTTGTAAAAAGCAAACACTTCTTTTTCTAATATGTCTTGATTAAACTTCTATTTCATTAGCATTCATTCAATTATTCATGATGCAAAGTTAGAACTTTTCATTAATAAACAATCACCTGAATACTAATTTTTAGGTATCAATCCACATTAGTACCATTGTGGTATGGGCTAATTCTTGTATTACAGAGTTAGTCTTTATTTCTTAGTCTCTTTCTATCCATAGGTATATTATAATACCTACAACTGTTAATACAGTCCACTTTATTATTACATATAATTCTGTCATATTTCAATCAATTTAAAAGCCTCAACCCTATTACAGATTGAGGCTTGAACAACAATAAACTACAATACATGAGGTTTTAACCTCAATATATTCTCCTTCATAACCCACCTCTATTTAACCAGAAGGTGCATTATTAAACTACCTTCCAATCCCACTATAGCACTATTGTATATTTAAAGAAAACCATTAGGTCTGATACCTAGGGATATGAAAACCTAAAAGAATCTTCTCACCTGTTAGGCAAATCAACCAGAAGGTAGTAAGTAACAGAATGTATTCACTCATATATCTCTTTTATAAGAGAAGTGAATACATATATTCATTTACTCACCCACCTTAAGGTTCCATAATGAATCATATCTAAAATTTCCCATCATAATGGATAGTAGAAGGTGAGAAATGCAAGGAGGTAAAGAAGGAAGGTTAAATATAGTTGGCTACTGAATAAACCAGCTATACTCACTGACATCATACAGAGCCTTGTTTAGCCCTTCTGCTAGTTGGGTGGCATTTAGTGACCTGTCTAGGAAATTATCAATGTAGCTGCTCTTATTGGCTCCTGTGAAGAGGTTATACACATTCCACATAGAAATAGCATTCTGATTCTCTGGAAGAGCAAAGTTATCATCATTATAGTAAGCCTTTGCCACCAAGCCTATTTGTGTGTCTGTCATCAGCATCTGTGGAAGCTTCTTCTTTTGTTCAGTAGGTAAGAACTGGTATAGCCTACTCTTTCCCAAGAACTGCGCAAACTGCTGTTCAGTCATATAACTATCTTTGTAAGTATTCATATAGTACAGGTGTTTAGCTATATTGTACTCCTGTAATAGCCTCATCACTGAACTAAACAAATCAGTAGTATTCATTACCTTTAGTTCTGACTTGTAACCATCACTAGACACACACATATTACAACAGACTAAGTTCTTAAAACCTATAAATACTTTGAACTTCTCTATACCTTTCCTACTATAAAGGTTTTCATGATTATAACTTCTTACTCCACCTATTGTAAGATTCAGTCTATTACCTTCAATGTCCTCATGGATAGTAGGAATCTCAAAACAGAACATCATTCTTTCATAGTAGATAGTCTTGTCTTCATCCAACAAGTCTTTCACTGGTTTATGAATAGCTTCTGGGATTCTACCTTTAATAACATGACTAACCCTTATTGCAGGTTCTTCAATCTTTTCATTAGGGAATACTTGATTAGCTGCTTCCCATACAGCTTCTATGAAGTTTGGATGGGAGATAGTTATTTCATTGTCTTTACTAAATACAGGCACTACACATTCTTCCTTCAAATGCTCTATTGTTACTTCTTTAGTATTAGCCTCAATGAATGGCAACTTATTGACCTTTCTAGTTAAAAGAGGCTCATTCTCTAAGTCCTCAACAGGTGTTACAGTCTCAATATTAGTGCTTTCCTTAACCAATACAGACATATTAGCTCTGTGCACTGGCATTAATTGCATTGTTTCCATAATGTACAAAGTTTGGATTATAGTTGATAATAGGTTTATTTATCTCTTCTTGCAGCTGCATCTTTTTTGTCATAAAGTCAGTTGTTAGTTGCTGATACCATTCAGGGTATTGGTGATAAATAGAGGTCAATTCTTCAATAGTTTTAGCTTGGTTTATCTTCTCTCTTATCATCTCTAACCCTACTCCACTATTACACCAATCAAGGATTATTTGTCCTGTAGTGGGAGTAATAGTAAAATCAGGTTTACCTATAAACAGACTTGTTCTATCTTTGGATGCAATAGCTTGATGCTTCATATTAATATCTAAAACTATAGTGAACTCATAGTCTATCCCATCTCTCATGACTGCCTTTAATCCCACTTTTTCAGGAATCATCTTACCATTCTTCTCACTTAGAACATAGTCTTGTTTGCACCTCATAGTACAAATGACATGACTATTAGACTGTAGAATCTTCTGCATAAAAGCATTGATTCTTGGTGTGATCTTCTGCCAGTTGGTGAATGAGTTACCTTGTAAGTTAGCATGGTATTCCAAAAGACAATCCCAACACTGAGATATAGAATCTATGATAATAACCTCCATACCAGCACCTTCACAAACCTTGATAGCCTCTATATAGGTCTCAGGTGTAAAGCTGTCCTGAAGAGGCAATACATTGTAATTACCTAAATGTGCATATAAATCAGCACTTCCATTTTCACTATCTATGATGGCTATTTTAGTCCAGTCATTAGTCAGACCATAAGCTAACAACAAGGCTGAATAGGTCTTCCCTGAGCCTGCACAACCCTGTAGAGCTAATTTGATTTTAGCTTGTTTCTTTGATGATACTCTTAAATTTAGCATATTAGTAAACTGTTTATTGTTAATGAATAAGGATATAAAGGTGGCTAACTTTATAGGCTAACCACCTTCTGGTTGAGTTCAACATTTATAGAGTTGCTATTGTCATAGCATCACCTTCACCTCTTTGATGTAACATGTAGAACATATCTCCAGTATCTGGTGAACACACTTGTGAAATAACAGGACTGGTGATTTCTCCATTGATAAATCTGTCACTAACTGCACCTGTCTCACAGCCATAGACAAAGAAGCATTTGCCTGTATGAAGGTTCTGCTTTACTTCAATGCTCTTTACACCCTTCTGAGACTTGAACTCATTAACAGTCATAGTCTCTAAAAACTTTAATCTTTCCATAATCTGTAATATTATTGTTGTTATACATAATGAGGTGAAGTAACAGTTATTCACCTTCAGGTGCATAGAAGAAGTAATGAGCAGAGTCATTTAATGGGCTGTAATGAGCATATGATTTCAGTTTATCATACACTTTTTCTGAACACAATTACCCTTATTTAATACAGGGGGGAGTATCCCAACTTTGTTAAATTAGGGGGACACTAAGGATAGTTAGATGCCATGCAGACATATAAAAAATAAGAAAAAAAATAGAAAGTATTTGAGCAGACAGTAAATATAGCTATGTATTGCTACTGTCAGTATATAGTTATCCCCAGTCTCAACATTTGAAAACTGGGGAATTGGGCTTGTAGCGTACTCACTTTTATTTTTTTATTATAGAAAAAGTGAGTATGTTATCTATCTGATTTTTAATATTCTTGTTATATTTTGACTAGCTGGAACTTTCTCAATAGGTTCACAATTTAAGCCTAATACATCATAACTGATTATTGGATACCCATTTACCCTTTTCCCTTTTTGATAAATGCTAGTTCTTTTACCAACTTTACAAAACAAATCATTAAAGATTCTTACTGCACTCGCTTGGGACAAAGTTTTATTTTGTAATATGCCACTCCAAATGATATTCATCCCTTGTAGTATCTCTTTGCCAGTAACTTTTCTTCCTATAGGGAAAGATGTTGTCAACGAAGTTTTGATAGGGTGTTTCTCGTCTAAAGCCCACAATAATACTTTATTATAGCATCCTTTATACTCTTTCAGAGTATTATATTGTGACAATACAGTCACCAACTGTTCAAAAGGAACATATCTTTGTAATTCAATAAAGTATTCCAAGAATATGTCATTAGTCCTTTTACATTTAATTCTTAACCCTTGCGCCAATGCAGCTCTTGCTTCTAAAGTAGACTTCTCTCTAAGTTGTTCTACTAGGTATTCACGCTCTTCTTCTGTATTCAAAATACACTGTTCTTCAATCTCATCATAAATCTCTTGTGGTATAATATCTTCTTCTTCAATACCAGTAAACTCAACATTATGTCCCTCTTCTTTCAAAGCCTGATAAAGATTATTAGTTTGAGAGTATAAAGTATTTTTGAGTTTCACTTGAATTATTATATTGTCAATATTGAAATATGATGGAACAATTTTATCTCCTACTTGTCTGACTAAGCTTATTGGGGCACTCCCATGATACGCCTTACGTGAATTTTCCAATATCTCATTATCAAGAATATCATTGAACTTTCTTATCATGTTAGGGAACTTAGACCTGACTTCTTTAATGTTAGATGCAAAGTCAGATAGTAAATTTGCATCAGTAATGATTTCCTGCTCAAGAAGATTGTAGTCAATGTTATCAGATTGATTATTAACACTATAGACAACAGTCTCACTTAGTAATCCATCCTTATGCCTGCACCTTCCTGCTATTTGGGTAAGTTTATCAGTAGAAAGTAATGTGAATGGATGCTTAATATCAGCAACAGATACCAAATGGAATCTCTCATCAATGTCAATCCCTACAAAGTAAGTACAACTCATAAAGGTTATCTTAGAGGGCAGTTCCTTGCTGATTATTTCTTTATAATAGGAGCTAACATCTTTTTGGGTTTTAGAACTGCATAATATGCCACATTGGGATTGTATTTCTTCTGACAAACTATTTATAATAGGCATCATTCCTCTTGTCACCAGATTCAAAGCAATCAGTATTTTGTCATTGGGGTAACTTTCAACGAGTTGCTCTATGACTTTTTTGGTTCTTGTGAGTACATCATTAGTCTGTATCAGATTAATGGTTCTAGGGGTAGATAAGCTAAATGTAACATTTATAACAGGTTCATTTTCTATCCTTGTATTGGAGAACTTGCCAACAGTAGCAGACACCAAACATCTTTTGGTTTCAGGGAACTTGAAGTAGTAATCAAAAGCCTGTTCCATCTTTGGGCGATATGAACTGTCATATTGATAGGAATCTATCTCATCAAACATAATGAAGTAGTCCTTAAAATGTTCTTCTCCTATCTTTTCCAATAATATGGGCAGACTATCTATTACTACTATGAACTTTTTATATTCTATACTATTATCAGATCGATAAGCCTCTATTGATGGTACTTTGAAGTCTTTGATATCTCCTCCCACATATAATATGGTATATCTGTCAGATTCCCCTATTCTACTGTTCTTTGCTTTCTCATAGGCTAATGCTCTTGTTGGAACTACTACAATACTGTTTCTTTTGGAACTGAGTTCCAAAGTAGTAGCTCCTATTCCAGTCCTATTTTTCTTAATTAGTCCATACGGAGAGGTCATAAACACATCCCCTAAGTAAGTTTTATCCTGTGGCATGAGAAAACTGATAAATTTGATGGACTTACCTTTTTCCTGCCAGTCTATTTTGTATTTCAAGTCCATATAAGGATTATTCACATCTGCGCCATTTAAGACTTGAACAACACTATAAGAACTTTCATTTGGCGATTGAGGAATGCCAGAACAAAACAGTATTTCATATTTCCCATCAGTGAATATACCAGTGTCATCTATGATATTGATTGAGCTATCCATAACTTATTATTTTTAAGACTTATGCAAAGATATAATTTTCAGACTCACCTTTTTATTTTTAATATATAAAAGTGAGTACAAATAGCAAGAACCCTTGAAAACTATAGGTTCACAAGGATTCTTAGCTATATTACTCTTCTTGGCTTTAAAGATAAGCTTTACTACCAAATATATACTCTATAACCTTCCTATTGGCTTCATTCTCAATCCAAAAGTCCCTTTCAATATAGATATCAGTAACTCTCATAGCCTCATCAATATGATTCAAAGCTGCATGAACAGTGTACTTATCTATCCCCACCTTATTAACAGCTAATGTAGCCCATGAATGGCGGGCTGCATAGTACTCCAAGTCATCTATTTTCAATATCTCTCCAATCTGTTTTAATCCAAGATTAATGGCTCTGTTGAAGTTCTTAAAAGTAGAATAGAGGTGATAGAAACAAAACACTCTCTTTTGAGTGTAGTCTTCATACTTCTTCAATAGAGGTGACAAGATTGGATGAACATCCACCCTCATCTTAGCCTTATCAAGTCTTCTGGTTGTTGTCTTAGTCCTGTAATAAGTAATAGAACGATCTTCTAGTTCAGTACAGTTATACAAGTCAGCAGAGTTCATGCCTATAAGACAGAAGGATAATATAAAACAATCTTTGGCTAGATTAAAAGGGCATAACCTTTCTCTACCATTGGTATTGATGATATAAGGTAGTTCCCATATCTTCTTTATTAACTCTGCTGACAACGCTCTCTTTCTAGTTGCTTCCTGCTTTGGTATCTCTAAGTTCTCAAAGGGGGAGTTAGGTATCCTAATGACATTCCTGTCATAGTCATTATACTTCTTCTTAGCTTCATAAAACAGATGCCTAATGCTACCCATATACAGAGACACCATTCTGTTAGAAGGTATCCTCTTACCTTTTCTTTGGAGCTCTGCCACTTGTTTAGCCCTTTTCTTGTGAAGGTAGTCCATAAACTCCATCATTAGTAGTTTGGTGATTTGGCTAGTATTTAGCTTATCTTTACCTAAGAAGGCTATGAAAGTATTAAAGGCAGTCTGATAATTCTTCTTACCTTTAATCTCTGTAGTAGCTAACCAGTCTTTACAAAACTGAATGAAGTCTATAGGAGTATTCTTCTCCTTCTCTTTCTGAATAAAGTCCACTATGTCATTTAAGGTGAACTCTCCTGTCTCCAAAGGAAGGCTGGCACATAACTCTTGGTAGTAGCTGACTAATCTGTCAGCCTCCTTAATGTACTTAGGGTTCTTTAACTTGAAGTCCTTAGTAAGGTCTTCTGTTCTTACAAAAATGTGAGTAGACAGCCTCTTAACCTCTCTGTTATAGGTTACTCTAATCTTCACATTGAAAGTTCCACCAACTTTCATCTCATTCTTTCTTATTTCCACTTTGAATGTCAGCATGTTAGGTATTTGTTTTTCCACCAACAATTAGCCAACAACTATCAACTACAAAGGAGAAATCCACCATTTTAAACCTAGTTCTACATGGTATAGCAAAGAAGAAACCCCTTGATAACTGCTGATTATCAAGGGATTTTCATGTGACCCCGGTGCGATTCAAACGCACGACCTTCAGAACCGGAATCTGACGCTCTATTCACTAAGCTACGGGGCCATTTCCTAAATGCGATGACAAAAGTATAAAAAATCTTCTCATCTTCCTAATGATTCATCTTTTTTTATAGTTCTTAAGTCAGTATTGCCCCTTAACATTCTGTTATTTTGAAATGCTTTAGAGCATATACTTTATCAATTTGACAATCTTTTAGAGAATATCCAATACAGATATTAATATTATTCCTATCTTTGCCGACAATTAACAATCAACAATCCTATGAGTTACTTGATAAAACCAAAGAACTATAAACCGTTACTCGACTTAAAACAAACAGAGTTGGGAATCAAACAAATAAAAGAGTTCTTCCAGTTAAACTTGTCATCCGAATTACGCCTCAGACGCGTGACAGCCCCTCTTTTCGTACTGAAAGGAATGGGTATCAATGACGACTTGAATGGTATAGAACGTCCTGTTTCATTCCCTATCAAGGATTTAGGTGACGCACAAGCAGAAGTCGTTCATTCATTAGCCAAATGGAAAAGATTAACTCTCGCCGATTACAATATCGAACCGGGATACGGTATCTATACCGACATGAACGCCATCCGTTCTGATGAAGAACTCGGAAACCTCCATTCGCTCTATGTAGACCAATGGGACTGGGAACGTGTCATCACCAACGAGGACAGAAACGTAGATTTCCTGAAAGAGATCGTAAATCGTATCTACGCTGCCATGATCCGTACAGAATACATGGTATATGAAATGTATCCGCAGATCAAACCTTGTCTGCCTCAGAAATTACATTTTATCCATTCGGAAGAACTACGCCAACTCTATCCGAACCTGGAACCCAAATGCCGTGAGCATGCCATCTGCCAAAAATACGGTGCCGTATTTATCATCGGTATCGGCTGCAAACTAAGCGACGGCAAAAAACATGACGGACGTGCACCAGACTATGATGACTACACATCCACCGGCCTGAACAACCTGCCGGGACTGAACGGTGACCTTTTACTTTGGGATGATGTACTGCAACGCTCCATCGAACTGTCCTCTATGGGTGTTCGTGTAGACAAAGAAGCACTACAACGCCAGCTCAAAGAAGAAAACGAAGAAGAGAGACTGAAACTTTATTTCCACAAACGATTAATGGATGACACACTTCCACTATCTATCGGTGGCGGTATCGGTCAATCCCGTTTGTGTATGTTTTACCTTCGCAAAGCTCATATCGGAGAAATACAAGCCAGTATCTGGCCCGAAGATATGCGTAAAGAATGTGAAGAACTTGATATACACCTTATATAATAGCTATGAACGTACAAATAGAAGAAAGCTGGAAAACACACTTACAGCCTGAATTTGAAAAAGATTACTTTCGCACACTGACAGAATTCGTAAAAAGTGAATATAGCCAGTATCAGATTTTCCCTCCGGGAAAACTTATTTTCAACGCCTTCAACCTCTGTCCTTTCGACAAAGTGAAGGTAGTAATCATCGGACAAGACCCGTACCACGGACCGGGGCAAGCACATGGACTCTGTTTCTCTGTAAACGACGGAGTACCCTTCCCTCCTTCTTTGGTCAATATCTTTAAAGAGATAAAGGCAGACATAGGTACAGACGCTCCTACTACCGGTAACCTGACTCGCTGGGCTGAGCAAGGAGTATTATTGCTCAACGCCACTCTGACTGTACGCGCTCATCAGGCAGGCTCTCATCAGAATCGTGGATGGGAAGCTTTTACAGATGCCGCTATCCGCGCACTGGCAGAAGAACGGGAACATCTTGTATTTATCCTGTGGGGAGCTTATGCTCAACGAAAAGGAGCTTTCATCGACCGCAACAAGCATCTGGTACTTAGCTCTGCTCATCCCTCTCCCCTTTCTGCCTACAATGGTTTCTTCGGCAACAAACACTTCAGCCGTGCAAACGATTATCTGAAAGCAAACGGAGAAACGGAAATAATATGGTAATACCAAATCCGATAGACCGGATTGAGACATAAAGAAAAACGGCTGCGTCATCACAAAAGATCATGCAGCCGTTTTTATATCTTATCCTTCCGGACTTATTCTCTATTCTTTATTTCCTTCATTAATACCACTGAATATTACTTTGCGTCTGGCTTCTCTGCTCATATTTCAAGTCTTGAAGAATACTTGCATTAGCACGAATGGTTACATTGTAGTATTTCCAGCGTCCGAATGGTGAAAGGCTGGCAGAAAGGTTAAAGCAGTGCAGGTCACGTGAGATCGTACAAGAAGTCTGCGTAATCTCTTTTGCCTGAAAGTCATAACCCGAATTGAATGAAAGCGACCAGTTATTGGAAATCTTTATATTTCCGTTCATATTAATATTGTGGGTATAAGTAAACGGATAACGCATTGAATAACGGTTGATAGGCTTAGTCCTGTCCTCACGAATATTGAATGAATAACTGAAACTTAAAGACCAAGGCATCTTGAATACCTGATAACCGTCCGGGTCGGCTTGCGCCTTCTCTACCTTCTTGGTCGTAGTTCCATCTTCCGTTCCTTCAGAATCTTCTCCGTCTCCATCTTCAGAATCCTTCTTATTCTTATCCTGTTCAGCATCTTCCTTCGGACCGAACCACTTTTTCCAAGTGTCGTTATTAAAGGTATAGTTAAAAGAAGAACCATACCCCTGGAAACGTCCGAAACGTCCATAAGACCATTCCGTACGATTGCTGGTCACTACATTACCGTTCTTATCGAAAGCGTAGGCATAAGTTGCAAATGAAGCGTTCATATTGAAAGTATAATTCTTGGTCAGCTTCATACGGATATTCAAACTCAAATCACTCCAAGGTCTTTCCTTTGCCGCCATATTATAAGACATATTCGCACTCAAATCATCAATCAGACTGACCTTTTTAAGCGTGTCCTTTTTAGCATCATAATATTTCATTTCCAGATTGTTGGACAACGAGAAACTAACCGTTCCCGAACCTTCGCGTGATGGAACTCCAAAAGGTTGTCCCGTAAAAGGAGAATAATATTGAGTATTGCCATTATAATCGGTATATTCCTCCCAATACTTACTGAATCCGGGAGCCCCGCTCAGACTTACCTGCGGAGTAACAACGTGACGAATCTGTATCTCCTTCTTCTTCATAAAAAGAGGTTTATACATACCATACAGTTTCGTACTCAAACTAATGCTGGCAGAATAGTTGGATACCCGATAGAAACCATTAACGGTATCATTCAGGTTAGGGTCCAACTTATGTTCTTCCATATTATACGTCTGATTCATTTTACGGGTATACCAGCGTTCTGTATAGTTGACCGAAGGAGAAACCTGCAAATACTTGAACAATGTAAAAGTAGCACTGATAGGAATATTATGATTCATTGCATTTTCCCATCCGCTGATACCGGTCTTGAACAGACGGTCGTCCTTAGTACGGATACTGTTCGTCAGACGTCCTGTATAACTGATTGATATCTTCTCATACCAACGCTCGGCTCCGGCAGCCTTCTTCCGCTTGAAGGGGAACAGACGGCTCAATGTAATATTAAGGTCAGGAAGCGTCACTGCAATGGATGAGTCACGCATAGTCTGCGCAATATTGGTCGTTCCCGACAAAGTCAGACCGATATCGGGGAAACTGCGGGAATAGCTGATACTTGATGTCTTTGTATTCTGAGTCAACAACTGAGAGTTATAAAGGTTGTTGATGTTAGATCGTTCGTAACTACTGGTCGAGAAGTTCACACTAGCGGAGAAAGTACTGTTCGGACTTGCCTTGGCATCCTGACGGTGGTTCCACACTACCTTGAAGTCTTTGGCAACCGTATAATCCGGCATTCCTTTGTCTCCGGTCTTGGTCACCTGATAATCCGCCTGCAATGTACCGGAGTATTTGTACCTCTTATTATAATTGGTCAATCCGGAAAGCCGCCATGAACCTTTCGTGAATATATCTCCTGTCAGCTTCAAGTCCATGATGTCGCTCATAGCGAAGTAATATCCGCCTTCCGCCAGACCAAAGCCACGGCTTGAATCATCCATATACGTCGGCATTATAAAACCCGAAGAATAGCTGCTGGAGAAAGGGAAGAAGAAAAACGGCACAGCCAGCGGCAGGGGAACATCTTCCACCACAAGATAGGCAGGTCCTGTCACTACATTCTTCTTGGGGCGCACTTTGGCTCTTGTCAGCTGCATGTAGAAGTGAGGATGGTCATGATGATCACAAGTCGTGTAGCGACCGTGCTCCATAAAGATTTCATCATTTGCTCCCTTCTTGGCTCTGCTACCGGTCACATAACCTTCACCCTGCTGAGTGATAATATCGGTGATTCCCGCTTTTTTGCTCTTGAAGTTATAGCTGATTGTTTCTGTATCGTATGCAGTTTCACCTTCTTTAAAGACAGGTTTACCTTTGATCGTTCCCGTTGTGTCTTTAATACCGTAGGCGTGTACTGTACTACTGTCCAGATTCATGGAAATCACTTCCGCTGCCAGCTCAATGTTCTGGTAGTTGACTTTGCCGCTACCATAAAGTGTAGCGGCACCTCCCAATGTAAAAGTGGTGGAGTCGTTAGATTCATAAATAACCGGTGCATCGAGCGGTTGTTTCTTTGTCGGTGCTACAGAGTCGACGCGTACCACAACTGTATCCGCCCCTAACGAATCTTTCCTGTTAAGGGAATCCGTTTGTGCAGTGTTGGAGGCAATCATCCCTCTTCTTCGACGCTGAGACGTAGCCTCATCAGGAAGCATCAGCAAGACAATCAGCAATATGAATGATATAATTATTTTTGCTCTCAATGGCGCCATTAACTAATAGTTTTACGCTTGAAGTGGCAAAAGTACACAATCTTCATCAATAATGCGTGAGAATCTCCGTTATTTAATTATTTTTTAGTGCTATAAAAACAAAGAGCACCACCCATCAAAGCGGTTTAGACCTTCTTCACCATATTTTGCAATGCTTTTCCGGGCTTTTTCTACTGTCTTTTCTTCGTCAAGATGAGTTTTAGAAAAGAATTTATCGGCAAAACAGATTATTTGCTCTTCCAGAGTGACGGGCACCATCTCACGATGAGGAACAGGAAGCTGGCGTTCTATGATTTCTTCCAGTGTCAGTCCGGCTCCGGTGTGACGTTCGCAAACCAGTGCATGGCGTTCAAAACCTTCTTTTCGCAAAAGGTCTGCACCCAGATAACCGTGTGCGATGTAGGGATGCTCTCCGAAACATTGGATGGTGGGAGCATCGGTCATAAAGATTCCTATATCGTGCAAAAGCGCGGCTTCTCTGACAAAGCTGCGGTTGATAGGTAAGTTAGGATGTGCATCTACAATCTTCAAAGCTTTTTGGGCTACAGAAAGGCTATGTATTAGTAGAATGTGTCGTTGTTCCGTATCCTGCGGATAAAATTTGTCGATGATTTCTATTGGATTCATACTTTTTCACTAGTTATTACTTGTTCCCTTACTGATAAATGATATTTTTGTGCAATATTACAAAAATTTACTGATATGCAAGCCAGAAGTTCCCTCATTCTTTTCTCTCTGTTCATAATACTGTGTTCTACATACGCCAGTGGAAAAGTAATTACGGGTGCCGAGCGTATGGATCAATACCTGCCGTTAATCAAAGGAAAGCGGGTAGGAATGGTGGTAAACCACACTTCCATCGTCGGCACAGAGCCAATTCATCTGCTGGATACTTTATTAAAACAAAAAATCGATATAGTGAAAGTCTTTGCACCGGAACACGGTTTCCGCGGCAACGCGGATGCCGGTGAAACAGTAAAAGACGGAAAAGACAGCCGTACGGGAGTAACCATCGTCTCGCTCTACGGAGATAATAAAAAGCCGACTGCCGCCCAACTGAAAGATATCGATGTAATCTTGTTCGACATCCAGGATGTGGGCGCACGTTTCTATACATATATCAGTACGATGTATTATGTAATGGAAGCTTGTGCGGAAAACAAAAAAGAGATGATTATACTGGACCGCCCCAATCCATGCGATTACGTAGAGGGACCTGTATTAAAAGCCGGATATAAAAGTTTTGTCGGAATGCTGCCTTTGCCGGTTCTTCACGGTTGTACTATCGGAGAGCTGGCGCAGATGATCAATGGAGAAGGATGGATGACTACTCAGGCAAAGACTTGTCCGCTGACTGTGATTCCCGTAAAAGGGTGGAAACACGGACAGCCCTATGTACTCCCCGTGAAACCGTCTCCCAACTTGCCCAATGCACAATCCATCCGCCTTTATGCCTCACTTTGCCCTTTTGAAGCAACACGTGTCAGTGTGGGACGCGGAACGACCTTTCCTTTTCAGGTGTTAGGCGCACCTAACAAAAAGTATGGCGATTTTGCCTTCACTCCGCGCTCCCTGCCGGGATTCGACAAAAATCCGATGCACAAAGGAGTCACTTGTTATGGCGAAGATTTACGGAACGTAACAGACGTAAACGGTTTCACGCTCCGTTACTTTCTGCGTTTCTACCGTTTATCCGGCGAAGGCGCAGCATTCTTCTCCCGTCCCCGATGGTTTGACTTACTGATGGGAACGGATTCGGTACGCAAAGCGATCCTTAAAGGAGAATCGGAAGAGGAAATCCGTGACAGCTGGCAAAAGGAGTTGCAGACCTACCGTGATATGAGACAGAAGTATTTACTTTACTAAGGAACGGTTCCTCCACTTCTCAGCATTCCGTTCGAACTCTTCGGCTTTCTTTCCACTCAACCTTGCAGGCATTTCAAGTATCTCCGGAATGTCTTTTGCATTATCAATGATTTGAGTGCCGGAAGCGTTCTTCACAATACGGACATCATCGTACAGTGAGTCATTCTCCAGATAAGCTTGCATCCGGAGCGTGTCTCCCGTCACGTCGATATGCTGGTAGAAACGGCGGTTCGTCCCGAAACGATCATACTTATCATTGAAAGATAGACGGTAACTCTTCGGGGAAGCGTGGCTTACCAGATACAACGGGGTGGTCATTTCGCCCTCATCGTTCTTATTAGTCATACGGGCATAGTTATGCTCATGTCCCTGAAGCACTAAGTCTACTCCATATTCACGGAACAGTCCGTCGAACATCCAGCGCACGGCAAGGTTGTTCGTCTTACCTTTTATAGAATATACCGGGTGATGGAGCATGACGATCTTCCATTTCTTTTTCGAAGCCTTCAGCGTTTTCTCCAGCCATTCCCGTTGAGAGAAGAGGAACCAAGGATCACGGTTACTATCCAGCGTGATGATAGTGGCATCGTTGTAATCAATAGAATATACATTATTATTTTTATACCTCGATTCGAGCAGATAAGAAAAGACATAAGCAAATCGTTTCTCCAAAACACGTACCAGTCCTTTTACATATTCATGATTTCCCGGAGAAACCAATATCGGTTTGGTGGGAGCTATGGAATCCACACTCTGATAGGCTTCATCCCAGTAACAGTTCATCGGACGCTCTGCAAAGTCACCGGCAAACATATAGAAGTCCGCCTGCGGATAGCGATGGCGCACATTTTCCATAAAGCCACGTGTCTTTCCACGCAAAGTATCCTGCACGTCACCTATAAATATAAAGGAGAAATGATCAGTCGAATCGGGTTGCATCGTGAACGAATACCAATCGGATGAGCGATCGTCATTCCATACCCGATAAGAGTAGGAATCGCCATAAGAGAGTTCTTTAAATTTTGCCCAGTTGGCATAACCGAACCCGCCCAGTGTACGGAGAAATTTGGAAGAGCCGTCAACGAGAAGAGTATCTCCGGAACCGATCTTTGTATATTCCAGCTTTGCCTGCTTGGAAACGCCTCCGCACACCCAGCTCACATTACGGGACAGTTCGCCGTCATTTCCGAATGTCAGAAATACCCGTTGCGGGTCTTCCGTCAGCACATAGCGTATTTCAGGGATATTGTGGAACCAGACTTTCCAGCGTATCTTACAAATGACACCACCGGCAATCAATATCAGGAGAACGATGCCCCAAGCTATTTTCTTCTTCGTAATCTTCATTTTTCCGATTTTAAAAACTGGTAGCAAAGATAAATATAGTGTCCCATAAATCGGAAATTATGTCCTTTTTTAACCTTTAACAAATTCACATCTACATGAGAATTTAAATATCTAAAATTGCTGTCATCTGTCACCAAAAGCTAAATAACACATTGATTATAAGCTAATAAAGAGGTGACAGCAGGGCGTAACAGCATTGTGACAGCACATTTTGTTGTCACAATGCCGTCACGCTTTGCTGTCATATCCTGCTACTATCATATATTGCTCCTTGGAATGATAAATCGTAAGCCCCCGATAAAGTACCCGTTGTCTTTGTATCTTTAAGTCTCGATCTTTGC
>OKPF01000126.1_pt1 | contig 51505 bp, 45 predicted proteins | sample 1612151 | NCBI WGS metagenome assembly OKPF01 (sample SAMN04436779, study PRJEB24849) | human gut metagenome | biome: human gut; feature: NICU; material: stool | host: Homo sapiens | place: USA: Saint Louis, MO | collected 2011-05-07 | reverse complement strand
ATTTCAATGGTATTATAAGCACACGTCATCCCAATAGTTCCGATTCGATTATAGTTAACTGGAGGCGTGTAGGCGAATTATTGAAAATGTATTCGCATGGGCAACCAATTCCATTCAAGGCGATTTCAGTTAAACTGCTTGAAGATATAAAGATGTTCCTTCTTCGTGCTCCAATGGGAGGGAATAAGAAAGGTACTATCTCACAAAATACGGCATCAACCTATTTCTCCATACTCAAAGCCGGACTGAAACAGGCATTTATTGATGAATATCTTACAGTTGATATAAGTGCAAAAGTAAAGGGAATAACAAACATTGAGAAACCCCGTGTTGCACTTACCATGAATGAGGTGCAAATGTTGGTTGATACCCCTTGCAAGGATGATGTTTTGAAACGTGCGTTCTTGTTCTCTATTCTCACAGGATTGCGCCATAGTGATATTCAATCTTTGAAATGGAAACAGATTCAACAAACAAATAAGGGAACATGGCAAGCGGTCGTTGTACAGCAAAAGACAAAAAGACCGGATTACAAGCCTGTCATCCAACAAGCACTTCAATTATGTGGCATACGTCCAAACGATGATGAAGCACTTGTTTTTGAAGGACTGACCGATGCCTCTTGGATTTCTCGTCCTCTGAAAGTCTGGATAGAAGCATCCGGTATCAAGAAGCACATCACCTTCCATTGTGGGCGACATAGCTACGCTTCGCTGTTGCTGGAAAATGGCGTTGACATATACACAATCAAGTCTTTGATGGGACATACAAACGTCAAAACTACGCAGATTTATACGCATCTTGTAAACGAACAAAAGGAGAAAGCCGCCAATACACTGTATATAGAAAATTTGGATTTATAGGTTGTGGTGGTTATATCCACCATTGAGCATCAACGACTTATGTAATACCAATCATATACTTACCACCATTTGCCCCTCATGAAGCATCGGCTTTTTGAGGGGTGTTTTGTAGCATTGAGACTTTCGGTGAGGAATGTGTTAGTCCCAATAATAGTTTATTTCCCTTTTATTATGTTTTCCAATAAATTCTCGTATTAATGAAACTTAAATCTGTCAGTGGTAAATGAGCGGTTGATTGGTGGCTTTCAAGCACCTATTTAGCACTCATAAACATCCCTATACTTTTGCGGCATCAACTTTAATACGAAGAAAATGGCTTATAAAGTAAATTCGTTGGAGGAAATGCCAAATGCGTTGTCCTACCTGATTGAGTCCGTAGAATCACTACAATCCAAAGTAAATGCCTTGCAACATAAGCAGGCAAGTGATTCACCCAAGTGGATGGATATAGATGAGCTATGCGCTTATCTGCCATCGCATCCAGCCAAGCAAACGGTTTATGGATGGGTATCAACTAAACAGATTCCCGTACATAAAATAAATAAGGCATTGGCTTTCTTGCAATCGGAAATAGATGACTGGTTGAAGAACAAATCGCATAAGACACAGAATGACTTGATGGAGGAAGCTAGACGATTTGTCGAATCCAAAAAGATTATCAGATGATGGGAACGACTGATTATTGTTTTTCATTCTTTCGCAAGCCTATCCAGAACATCGAACCGATAAGAGCTGTAGGTATTGTGGATGTGTACCGCTATATCACCGGGCATTATGCACAACCACAAACCGAAGCTCTACGTCTGATGTTAACTTCTCCTGAAGCCAAAAGGTACAAAACCACCCATTTTGACTATTGTACTTTTTCTGGATTATTCGGTAAGCGGAATGAGAAGGAACTGATAATGCACTCCGGATTGATGTGTCTGGACTTTGATCATGTGGAAGATATTATGGAACTAAAGCAAAAGTTACTCAACCATGAATATTTCGATACGGAACTGTTGTTTGTCAGTCCATCCGGTAATGGATTAAAATGGATCATACCTGTAGACTTGAAAGGCTGGGAACATTTCCGGTACTTTAAGGCTGTTGCCAACTGCATCAAAGCAACAGGCTTGCCGTTAGTAGATATGTCCGGAAGTGACGTTGCTCGTTCATGTTTTTTGCCACATGATCCACAAGCATATATTAACCCTAAATATAAAGATGATGTCGAAGAAAATATTTTTCGCCCAAGATTGGGAGAATGTCCCTTCTGAAATAAAGCAAACAGATATACCAAGTATCACTTCATTATATAATAAGGTAGAGGAAGATGTGGAACATGTTGTCTGGGAAATAGAGCAGCGTGCCATTGATATAGCACCCAATTATAAAGATTGGGTAGAATTGGGTTTTGCGCTTGTGGACGGATTGGGAGAAAACGGACGGGAGTATTATCACCGCATTAGTAGGTTTTATCTTCACTATCAAAGGGAAGAGACAGACAAACAATACACGCATTGTCTGCAATCCAAAGGACAAGGTATTACCATTCGTTCTTTCTTCCATCTGGCAAACCAAGCCGGAATCTCGCTGGCTCCATTCAGCAAAGAACATTTATCCATTTTTCCAAATATCCAAAATAGAAAAACGGGTAAATGGATAAAGTCAGAGGAAGAACTTCCAGCATTTCCTGAGTGTGTATTTGCGCATCTTCCCCCTTTCCTAAATGAGATTGTTAACAATTCTATATCGCTGGATGACCGTGATACGATATTGATTGGAGCTATTGTGTGTTTGTCTGTCTGCTTTCACAATGTTTGCGGAGTTTACGATGAACGAATCGTTTATCCGAATCTTTATCTGTTTGTTGTTGCAGATGCCGGTATGGGGAAAGGTGCGTTGACTTTGTGCCGGGAACTTGTAGCCCCTATCAATCGTAATTTGCATGAACTTTCCAAACGATTGGAGCAGGAGTATAAGGAAGCAATAAACGCTTACATCAAAGGCAAGAAAGATGGTGGAATGACCATGCCAGCTGAACCGCCCATGCGAATGCTTGTCATTCCTGCCAATAGTAGTGCAAGTTCTTTCTTGAAGATATTGGGAGATAATGACGGTATCGGACTACTATTTGAATCGGAAGGTGACACATTAAGCCAGACTTTGAAGTCGGACTATGGTAATTATTCTGATGTATTGCGAAAAGCATTCCACCATGAGTTAGTCAGTTTAAGCCGCCGCAAGGACAGGGAATATTGCGAAGTCAGCAATCCAAGAGTGTCAGTCGCTTTGGCAGGAACTCCCGAACAAGTAAGAAAATTGATACCTGATGCAGAAAACGGTCTGATGAGCCGTTTTTGTTTCTATATCATTCGCTTCAAGAGAGGTATAAGAAACGTGTTTGCCACAAATGATATTTCCCAATCCAAGAATGCCATGTTCAAACTATTGGGGGATAAATTCTGCCATTTACATGAAGAATTTGTTAGGCAAGGTAATTATTCCTTTTCTCTTCCCTCTGATTTGCAGGAACATTTTATAGAATATCTCAGTCGGGTGAATGATGAATGTTGTGACGAAGTAGATAACAAAATGCAGGGTGTAGTCCGTCGGATGGGGCTGATTGCCTATCGTATAATGATGGTGTTGACTGCTGTCCGGCATTTGGAGAATATGCCTCACGAATCATATTCCTCTGACGAGACTATACAATTAATTTGCCATAAATATGACTATTCCATAGCCATGAGTATCTGTGAAACCTTGCTTTGCCATGCAGTGTTCATCTATCGAAACTTGTCAGGAAATCAGCCCAAACGTTTACAATCCCTTTCACAAGAAACGGGCATTTACGCACGAAGGAATACCCTTTATAATATGTTGCCCGAAACATTTACCAAAAAAGATTATGATGCAACTGTTTTAGCTTTAGGTGAGAATGGAAGTACGGCAAACAAATGGATAGAAGCCTTTATCAAAGATGGCAAACTAAGCCGAATAGAACAAGGTAAATATAGGAAGATTTTTTGAGTGGCAAGTTTGTGTTTTAGTGTCACTAAAACCTAGGCGGCAAGCGGATAGAACTGCCACTCTCAAAAAATCAATTTATGCACATCAAAGTTTAGATAAGTATGAAGAAAAAGAAACTTGGTGGTCGCCCAAAGTTAGCGAATTACCAGAAACGCACGAAATGTTTCCGGGTAATGTTTACCGAGAACGACTATATCTATATCCAATCCAAAGCCCAACAGGCTGGACTGTCTGTCAATGAATTTTGCCATCAGGCTGCAATGGGCTGTGAAGTTGGTCAGCGTATCAGTCCGGAAATGGTATCGGCAATCCGTGACCTTTCCGGTATAGCCAATAATGTCAACCAGATTGCCCATCAGATGCACATCTATGGTTTGGAAGCAGTGAAACAACAATGTTTTTCTATTATATCAGAAGTCAGTAGAATTATCACCCAAGTAAAGAATAACAATCATGATAGCGAAGATTAAAACAAGAGCCGATTTTGGAGGGATAGTAAATTACGCCAATGATCAAAAGAACAAGAAAAAGAGTGCCATACTTTTAGCATACGAAGGTGTCTGTGCCATCAGCAATAAGACCATAGCCGATTCTTTTCAGATACAAGCTTCTATGCGTCCGAAAGTAAAAAGTTCGGTGAAACACGTATCACTTGCTTTCTCTCCGCAAGATACCATCCGTTTTTCCGATGATGAAAAAGGAGATACACTTATGGTGGAGATTGCCAAGAAATGGATGGAGCAGATGGGGATTAGCAATACCCAATATATCATAGCCAGGCATCATGATACGGAACATCCACATTGCCATATAGTGTTCAATCGGATAGATAATGACGGTAATCTCATTTCTGATAGCAACGAACGGATACGAAATGCAAAAGTCTGTCGTGCTTTAACCAAAGAGTATAAACTTTACTTTGCTCCTAAAAACAGCAAAGCGAGAAATAAGAGCCGTTTGCGCCCTCATCAATTACGGAAGTATAATCTTCGTTCCTCAACTCTTGATGCGTTGGCGGCATCTCGCTCATGGCATGACTTTTTGGACATTCTCAAAGGTCAAGGTATAGATATGCGTTTTAATAGTGCAGATAACTCTGATAAAATTCGTGGTATATCATTTTGTCAAGATGAATATAGCATAGCCGGTTCTAAACTTGACCGTGATTTGAGTTTTAACAGCCTTTGCGTTACGTTGGGCAATGTGGCAACGGAGCTGATTGTTCAACCTCATCAAGCCATAACTTCCGTTGGAGCTGGAGGAACAAATAATGAACAAGGATGGCGAGACGACAAAGACAAGGATAACCAAAGAAACGAACCTTTTTATAAACCCTCAAAACGTAGAAGATAATGAAAGAAGATGTAGTAGCAGCAAATCTCGCGAATTTGCGCCAAAGTATCAACGAGCTAAAAGAGTGTATTGAAAAACAGAATACTACAGTTCCTAAACCAAAGCAATCTGTAAAAATGGACTTTGACGAAAAGACCATTTATAATGGAGTCGCCAAAAGTTTCTGTTCCTGTTGGAATGATGCGTTATCAGTGGTGAAGAAACATATCTGGAAGCAGCAACCTGATACATTGCCGTTTTCGCTATGGTTTCCGAAGCTTATTGAACTATTCAAGCAGAAGTCTAAATTTCTTGAATATCTTTATAGACACGTTTGCGATTACAATCTCAATCGTATGACTATTGAAGCAAATACCGATTGCATATTAAAGCGGCAGGACGAGATACTTGCGAGAATCAATGAATTGAAAAATCCAGTAACGGTTATTCCACCCAATATCAATGGGATGTTTATACATGGATATCATATTAAGCTACGATATGTTGTGGCCTTCGTTGTCGTTATTCTAATGTGGACTGTTGCTGCTTCTATTAGTAGTATGAAATATAAGGAAGAATCCTTTGCACATTATTCGATGTATCGGGCGGTGAAAGAACAGCATCAGTATCAGCATTTGATGGAAGCGGATCATTCACAATCTAAGGTTAATAAAGAACGATGAACATTCTATGGGGCATATATCATTAGGGTGTTTTTCCATATGGAGTTTCTGGTTCTGCAACCATAAGACTATCGTTAGTTTCCGCTATTTGGTAAGTTCTAATTTTTCTATCTTCAAGGAAAATGTGATTTAATGTATACGCTAAAGAATCAAGTGTTTCCATGCGGACTTTAGGCTTTAGTTGACATTCCCAAATCGTGATGCAATGCCAGCCCATAGCAGCAAGTTGGCATTGCTCTTTTTTATCACGTTCTTTGTTTCGTTCTATTTTCTTTTGCCAAAAATCAATGTTGGTTTTAGACGGACGAAAGTATTTGCATTTTTCATGACCATGCCAAAAACAGCCATTTACAAAAATGACAGTTCGATATTTACGAAGTACTATATCGGGATGACCGGGAAGGCGTGGATGATTGAGCCGATAGCGGAAGCCACGGCTAAAAAGGAATTTCCGAACCAATAATTCAGGTTTTGTATTCTTTCCTTTTATAGCGGACATACAACGATGACGTTGTTCTTTTGTTAGTTTATCCATCTAAAATAGTATTATCTATTAACACTTTAGTCTTTGCCTCTTGGCTGGTATGGCTTCTACAACTTATAAAATCATTAAAGTTTTGGTAATTTCCTAGTCTTTACAAAAAATACGGCAATTTAAATCTGCTTCTTTGCAAGTAGAAATAAATCCGCTCAATAACCAAACAAGCTGCACAACATTATTTTTCTGTTTTAGCGGCTGATTATTCTTTATTTTATCAAAAGCCTCGGCTAGTGCAGATTTAGATAGATAATTTACAGCAAGGCAGATTTCCTGTACTTTATTGGGATTATATCTCAATTTTTTATACAACCTTTCATAATCTGCCGGCATTCCTATTCTACATTTATTTATATTGGTTCCATTCCATTTTCCATTCATTCCTTTCATTTTCTCTTGAATGGTATTGTCATCGGGATTCATATTGCCTATGTTTTTTATAGCTTGACCGATTACTTCTTGAAACTTGGATGCAGAAAGAGTTGCGCTTCCATCATTGCATTTAGAATGAATGTAAGACATTGAATTTTCTCTGATGGCTATATGGTCTGCCCATTCGTTACCCAAATCATCGCACAATAAGAAATCCGCATCATTAAATATTTTCTTTTCTACAACATTAAACATTGAGCCTATTTTAAAATCTGTACTTGTTGCGTCATATCCATCACCCTTTTCGCTTGTGACAGCAGCAATCTCATTCATCGGATATAAAATAGAAAGAATCGATTCAAAATCTTTTTGTATGCCTACATTCATATAAAGCCTTTTACCCATATATATGTATGAATAATTCGAAAAACCGACAGAAAAACATCCCAAGTTGTTCATCAAATCAATAATTTTCACGTATGTCCCATCGTCTTCACAAAAATACAAAGAATCAAATAAATTACCACATGCCACAATCTTCAAGCCTGATTTCATCTTTTTTACACCAATATTACGTTTGCCCTTTTTCCTATAAATATCTTTTTCTTTCTCATCTAAAGTAAGACACTTCATACCAGAAATTATGTATTTTGCAAAGATGTTTGTTTTTGCAAAATATTCTTCTTCGCCTTCCTTTTTCAAAAAAACATCCGTACAGTGAAGTTCCTGAATATAAGAATTAAGTTTAAATATATCTATAAGTAATGATACCGGTTCTAATTTATCTTGCTGTTTTTTCCATGATTGTGGTTTGGCAAAACGTGAAAAGAATGATTCTTGTGGAATATATGAATCAATTTTTGTAATTAAAACATTCATCCACTCCAATAACTCTATTAAGTTTTTCTTAGTTCCAAATTTTGTCAATCGTGAGGTGTTTATGTTTACAGTACATAAGCCATTAGTATTGGCAAATCGTGCTGTATTAACAACTGTATGATTAGAGCCAAACATTGGCATCGTGTTTTCCAAACTGTTGGCTTCATAAGATTTGTTGCGCATGGCATTCTCGTTCATATTCATATTGCTTAATTTCATTTGCTGAAAAACAGTATCATCGTCAACCAGTACACCAGCTAAAGTATCAGTTGGTATGGAAGTTAGGCTATTAATGAAAGAGCTAATACGTGATATGTTTTTTTTGACTAGAATAATATAATCGTTTATTTCCACAATAAGCAAATATGCTAATCTGTTTTCCATTAATTTTTTTGGAAAATTTTCTTCTTCAAAATCTAAAAAAGAGGGGTAAGTTGCGAATTTGAAAACAAGCAAAGAATAATAGATTTCCTGTTTGTTGGGTACATTCACTATTTCTCTCTTACGACAAATCTTTGTAAATAGTTCGTATTCGATCTCAGTCAATACAGAATTAAATACCTCTTGAATTCTATCCTTTCCTACTTCAAGTTCGTTTTTTTTATAGAAATAAGCGCCTTCATTTAATACTAAATGATCGCACAAATGTAATTTGTCACAATTTCTCATTTTGTCTAGAATTTAAAGGTTTGTTGAATATACGACCTTTTGAAATAAAATTTATCTGATGTAATCATGGTCTGGTAATAGTATGGTGAATGTACATTTTAGAATTTATCAATTACTACCCACTTTTCTATTTCATCAAATGTCGTGTCAATAAATGTATAGCTAATCATCTTATGAGTATCTATCGGTCGATAATCGTCAAACAGCTTCCGGCTGAAACGCAACTCAAACGCTAATCGCATGTCGTCTGTAGCATCTTCTCCTTCTGTTTGCTTTGCTTCCTTTCCTGTAATAGTCCTTACACGGACAATTTCATATATATCACGAACTCCCTTACTCTTTATATAAGGTATAAAGTAATGAAGGTCATGCAATGAAATGGTCGTGGGGAACTTAGGTCCTGTATGGTATAAGGTGGCATTGCCATCAAGGAAACTTTGTGTGTATCCCGGTCGTGAACTGTTTCCTACTAAACCGATAAGGAGGCGATTGGGCACTTGCAATAATGCACCTTTTTGCGGTATTACCTTTGATATGGTCTCATACGATTTGGTTAGAATAAGCTCTTCTATGAATCGTTCCAGTAACTGCCTGTTATGCGTGTCTTTGGGGCGAAGCGGGAAAGCTCCAATGTTTACTTCGTCTATAGTCTTGCGAAACTTGGATTCTGCCACTACAGCCGGTTCGCCATCACCGGGAAACAGGATGTAGCCGCCAATTACTTCCTTCTTCAAGGCATCCGACTGATAATCTTTGTAATAGATGGCATCGCGATATCTGTGCATCTGGTTGATAGCATCTTCCGGTGGAACGTCCACACCGTTTTTGTCTTTCCCGTCAATACGATATTTCGCATCAAACAGGTAAGTCATTTTCATTCCTTCTTGCAAATCGTTCTTGGTAAGTTGCAACACAATGTCCGGCTTTTGGGGGACAGTTGGCACAGTCCAATCTTTTATACCTGCCGATAAGTTTTCTCGCTCCGTACTCTTTGGATTATAAACAAGTTCTGCCAATTCTATATCGTCTTTCTTGAAAAGTATGCGTGAATGTTCACCTTTACCCAAATCCCATGTAAATAGTCCGTTCATTTCCATGCGATTCCTGTGGTCTATATCTTCATCAGACAAATGCAGTTTTTCTTTCACTATATGGCTTACTTCTATGAAACACCATATTTCATACAGTGTTGCAATGTCTTTGGTTTGTAAACGGTATATGCCATCATTCAGAGAATAAGAGCGGTGAAGCAGACTCCATGTGCGATATATCTGACTATATCCGGTAGCTTTTTGTAAAACCAGACTTTCTTGATTCATCCCCTTGTAATTTCCTACGGTACGGAAGAATGGATTTCGTTGCAAGTGTTTTAGCGTTGCCAATGTGGCTTGCATATCCTCTTTCATCACATCCGAGGCATTCTTTATCGCTTCTATACGCTTCTTCAGGATCTCGTATCTATCGGTAATCTGTCCAAGCGCAAATTTCAAGAATCTATTTTCCTTTGTATCATTTGTCCACACACGTTCTTCCACACGATATAGATGCGAACAGTCTGCCCGATGTTCCGCCAGTTCGTTTTCTATGCAAGAGGGAACAAATGTCAGCTTATCGGCACGTTTGTAAGTCTCTTTTCCGTGTAAACGATGTCTTGGGCGGTCAATAATGTTTTTGCAGGCCTTGATGAATTTCTTTTGCTCATTGGCAAATACGCTCCACCAGATTATTTCCGGGGTCTCTCCGCTTGCATCGGGCGAAAAGCCATGAAAGGTTCTTCGCATATAGTCGAGCGAAAGCATTCTGTACTCTTGTTCAATATCCTCTATAATGGCTTTCCAATGCTCGTGATAGTTGAGTTTTGTACTCAACACCTCAAAAGAGAAGACAAAACTGCGGGTTTCTGCTCCCACTTGGTATATGAGTTGTATTTCACTGCGTCCGACTTCATTGCCATAATTCAAGAAACCTGCCAATATCTGTCTGCGAAAAGTGAATTTTTCATTTTCACTCTGGAGAATAGAACCAAACTGAGCCTTTTTCACATAGTCCTTGAATTCCACCCAAATAGGATAATCGGTGTTGTCGAAAAATATGGCGGGAGCTTGTTGGCTGTTTTCAATCGTAATTTCTTCTCCGATATAGTTGCTCAGGATAACAGATGATACGCCTTCTGACCAAGAATAAGTGGAGTGTAAGCATTCTTCTCCAATATTACTCTTGGCTTTATGCCAAATGTCATCGAATTTTGCACATTCGACAATCATTTTAAAATCCTGATGCTTTATGGTAAGCAGTTCCATCGTCCTTTGCGAATATCTGATTGTTTTTAACTCCAGAAACTTGTATAGCCGGATGACAACCGTTCTTGCATCTCTTTCAGCTTGGCTATGGAAACAGATTCTATTTTCTTATCTTCTTCAGTCAATGCTAACAACTGCGCTTCGATAGTAGTAATCATCCTTTCAAGAAGTGAATGCTTGACTTTTGTATCATCACCTTCTATTCGCGACAAGATTTTCATGCTTGTTATCTCATCCAATGCGGTTGCTATGACCTCATCCTCACAGAACTCGTTTCCGTTTTCATCCATATTGTAAGGTAAATTGTTTACCACATAAAGTAGGAATTCGTTCCGCGTGCGGTAGGCGACCTTGAACGGAGTGCCATTAAGAACGTCATTCACTGCTTGCAAATAAGCCAATACCTTATTGCAAATATCCTCGTTGTCGACATATACATCCACACCTTCTACGGCTATACCGATAAGCATATCGCTATTCAGTTTACCAATGCGTTCATATTTATTGTCCAATCCGGCATACAAATCTACTTCATTCATTTCTATGGTCATGGCACGGTCAAGTACCTTACGGGAGAATGAGAAAGTCGTTTCATCCATATTTACCGTGCCCACTACGATTAGGTTCTGTGGAATGGTGATACCTTCTTCCAAAAAGCGGTTTCTTAATGCTTCATTGTTTCCTGTCAGTTCGGCCGTTAATACTCGATACCAATCTTCTGTGCTTTTTTTCAGGATAGGGTCTGTAGTAATCGTACCGTCTTCATTGCTTTTACGAGATTCTATCACACTAAGGAATTCCGCAAAATATTGTTCTACCGGAGCAAGGTTCATTTCATCCAGACAAAGGAAATGAGGTACATCCAAGTTTTCCCAAGCCTTTGTGATAAATCTTAAGAAATCGCCAATCACATATATGGGTTTTCCGCTGACACGACTCACATATCCTATCAGTTCTGTAGAATCATGCCAATTGGGTTTTACCTGAATCATCTCAAAATTCTTAGGTTTCTGAGCTTTATATTCAGTGGAATCTTCGTCCCAACACGCACGGGCCAATTCACGGACAATACGGCTTTTGCCCGTACCGGATATACCGGCAAGCAAAAGGAAGGGTTTGGTCTTGATGGCGGTAATGTAGGAGCGGTAATTAGAATATTTGTTTTGGCTAGTATGATCTATGCTATTAATAGATTTTATGGCATTACCATAAAGAGACAGGTAGTCTGATTGTAAAATAATAACATAATCTGTAATCTCTAATCCTGCATATAATGTTTGAACAAAAGGACCACGGCTTATTTCGCCAGGAGCTGCTACAACACTTCCTTTCTTTGCATCAATATTTTCTTTGGACACATCGACGCCAATAGCATTCAATTCTGCTTTGAGTACAGTTTCAGAATATAAAGAGTCTGTAAACTCAATTTCTTTAGAATGAGTGTTGAAACTGTTTGAAATAATGTTTAATGGGATGTTGAACTCTTCTGCAAACTTTTGGAGAATTTCTTCCTTTGTCATATTGTCTTCAAAAGAATTTCTCCTATATGCCCAAATTGCTACATCATAGATATTGGGAGTGTGTCTTCCTTGATCATTAAAATATTTATCCCATTTATTTGAGAATACAACGTACAATACACGTCCACTACTGTATCGTTTTTTTGCTTGACTCAGATTGAAGATGTTTTCAAGAAAGCTTGATACTTCGTCAAGATTAACCTCATAAGGTACGGAGGGGCAAATACTGCTCTTGCATCCTTTCAATAGAGCCAAATATCCCCAAGACTTATTGGTCATACAATCTTGAAAGCCTTTGTAGGCCTCGACTACAGATTTTACACTTATGAATTTCATTTTTCAAGAGTTTTTTCGTAAGTTTTAATCATATTATTCATTATCGTTACGATAATTGGCACACTAACAGAGTTTCCTAACTGTTTGTATGCTTGTGCATCGGACACAGGGAACACAAAGTCATCAGGGAAGCCTTGAAGTCTTTTTGATTCAAGTACAGACAACTTTCTGCGGATATCCCATAGTTTTGGTGTCCTATTAGCTATAATTGTAGAAGCATATGTGTCAAGACAGGAATAGAATGCTTCCTGAATTTGTGTTTTAGCTGGATCACCAACATGAAATCGCAAAGAACCGTCTGCCTTTTGAAAAGAAAAAACGCCATATTTTCCTTTCTTCGTATTTGGCTTATATTTTGAATTGTCATGTTGGATTCTATCACCAGGCTTGGCATTTGCAAAATGATAATCTATTCTGTCCAATTCAAATTTAGGAATAGCCAAAGATGGATTCCTATCATTCATGTCTATAATGTCACGCAATACGGGATGCCCTTTTGCAGGCTTAGGCCATTCAAAATCGACTTCGGTTCTAAAGGCTACGCAATACCATCTTTCTCGTTTTTGAGGAAGACCATAATCTAAAGAAGACAAAATAGTCCAATGTGGGTAATAACCAAGCTTCTTTAGAGTGTCCAAAACAGTCTGGAGTGTTTTGCCATTATCGTGAGATTTCAAACCTTTTACGTTTTCAAGAAAGACCATTGGTGGTTTATGGTATTCTAAAATTCGACATACATCAAAGAACAGAGTACCTCTTACCTCATCATTAAAACCTTGTTTTTCTCCTGCATAACTAAATGGTTGACATGGGAATCCCGCTGTTAAGATGTCAAAACTCGGAATGTCTTTTTCATTAACAGCCTTTATGTCTCCTGTTGGTACTTCATGAAAATTGGCTTCATAGGTTTGTTGGGCGAACTTATCATTATCAGATGAGAATACACACTCTACCTGACTACTGTTCATGGCAAGCCGAAAACCGCCTATGCCACAAAACAAATCTATTCCTTTATATTTTTTTCTCATTGATATCTGTTCTCTTTACTTATTATCTTTTATTGACCACAATAAATCCTTCGTATCCACTTCAAGGACTTTTGCGATTTCCACTAAAGTCTCCAAGTTCGGTTGCATGGTATTTGTACACCATTTTGAAACAGTTCCCGGGTCTTTTCCCAACTGTTCTGCTAACCATTTATTGGTGCGTTTCTTTTCTGCTAAAACCACCTTCAAACGATTTATGTCTTTACTCATACGTTCTGTGATATGTTTTTGAATGCAAAGGTAATCATTCTTTTTGTATTATCATCTTATAATTGTGTTCATATGATTATATGATGATAAAAAACGACTTTATATTGTTGTATATTTCAATTATATGGTTGTCTGTAGTTGACTGTGGTTGTCTCTTGACTTAAAAAGTGTATTAGAATTATCTACAATTTATACAACTTATTTCATGTTATCCAATGGATCTACTAACAGATATTTACTCGTAAAGTGCGTCTATAAAAAGAAAAATCGTATCTTTACATATGTAATATGGTTAATTTATGAAGTTAATTTGATGCGAAATATGAATGCTAACATAGAATATGAGAAATTTACCCAAGAAATTTATCAAGAATTAGTGAACGCTGATGTCGTAAAAAGTACAAAAGTCAAACATAATATAAAGATTCTTGGTAAATCAGGACAGAAACATCAAATAGATGTATATTGGGAGTATGAAATAGCAGGAGTATTACATAAAGTTGCTGTTGAATGCAAAAATTATAACAAGCCTATTCCAATTAGTAAAGTTCGTGATTTTTATGGTGTGCTATCGGATTTAGATAATGTATCTGGAATTATGGTTACAAAGATTGGTTACCAAGAGGGGGCTAAAAAAATTGGCAGCCATTATGGTATAAGTTTAAAAGAATTGAGAACACCCAATCAAGGAGAAGCTATTGTTGCAGAAGTAAAAACCTGTATAAATGTATCAGTCAGACATTGTCTTTTTGAGGTGGATGATATATGGGCAAAAGAAAACGGTTTAGATCTTCAAGCATATAGAGAACGATTAGATTGTCTAAACTTTCCTCCAAAAGAGAAATGGCTTCATTCCATTTATATTCCTTTGCAAGTTAAAGACAGAAGCATCTGTAATGCGAAAGGAGAAATTATAGATACATTGGATAATTTAGAAAATCAGTTACGCCCAGATGAAGACCATATTTTTTCTTTAGAGAATTCCTATATAGATACCCATTGTGGCTTAGTGAAAATTAGAGCAATAAAATATGAGTATGAACAAAATAACAAAACTATGAATATATCTATTGACGCTCAAGAGTTTATCAAGGCTATCCTAAAGGATGCTTTGAATGGGGAAATTAGATTAGTTGCTAAACGCTAGTGGTACGGTTTCAATGTGGAACTAATGATTTTATTTCTTTCTCTCTCCTCTCTTTTACTCTTTCCCATCCCGGCATCTTTTTAGCCAATACACTTTCTCCTGCAGGAAAGTAAAGCGGAAAAACCTGAGATAAGAAACTTACAATATCACTACGCTTCTTGCCCATGTTGAAAAAGGCGGAACAAACAAAATACATAAGATCTTGCTGACTACATGTAGCTTTGAGTTGAATGGTTATTGAGGGAGTGACTATCAAACCGTGTTCTGCAAATGCGCAAGCACTGGCAAGAACAGCTTTCTGTTCTTCTTCGGTAAACATCTTTATTTTCCCTGCCAACCATTCAAGTTCTCTTTGCTGAAGTGCTTGTTGCTTCTCGTTCTGATGTTCCAATAGGATTGCTATATTTTCTTGTTGCTTTTCGGTCAAGGCATTTTCCAATGCTTGATTTTTTCGTTTAAGGACATTGAATTTCAGCAATGCGGCAATGTACATACAGAAATAACCTACTGCAACATCGAATATCAGAACAAGCAGATAATTGCTGTTTGAATTTTTTGTATTCTCAGCCATATACTCACTGATAGGGATAACAGCTAATAGCATGATAATGGCTATTGCATAAAGCACTCGGTATCGCGTTTTATGGTTTACCTGTGGCAAAGAGGCAAACAAAAAGGCGATAATCAAAACGGCTATGATTGCAAAGAGTGGTATGAAAGAGGTCTCCATAGGTTTGTTGTTCTGTTTATGGTTTAACAATAATGCGCCAATAACCAGCCTTGTCTGAACCTTCGTGAACCAAAATTCCCATACCCCTAAGGCTCTTGATATTTTTCTCTATAGCGCGTTTAGTTACACCAATCTTGTTGGCCATATTATCAGCTGTGATTGAAGGATCTGAAATAACGAGGTCGATTATCTTTTGTGCAGTTTTACTGACTTTCTTCTGTGTTTCCGATGTATCTCCGAACTTATCCGCATTTACACCGAACTTTTCGACCGAACTTTCTTCATTTACACCGAACTCTTTTGTGTTTACACCGAACTTTTCGACCGAACTTTCTTCGTTTACAGGGTACTTTTCGAGGGTACTATTTACCCTGTTGGCTACTTCCTCTACAGGTATTCTTCCGCTTTCGTTCCAGTTCAAATTATAGAACGTGGTGTAGAAAGAGGTCGCTTCCGTTTGATATTGCGGTTCTTTGCCTTGCAAGAAATTAGGTAATTTCTCTGTAAGCTCTCGCATTTTGCGTAAACCGGAACCACGTTTCTCCATATAATCCAACTGTGTGAACACATCTGCAATGACAGGATTACGACGCATGGACGGCACTTTGTATATGTCACGGTCTTGAATTTGTGTACCGTCAAGCATAGCACCAGGTGATACCAGTTCTACGCGGTCATCATAAATGTCGATATGTACTTCACCGCCCATTATAGTATAATCTCTATGGATAAGGTGGTTTACCAGTCCTTCAAAGATGGCACGGTCGGAATAGTCGGGGAGGTTAAGGCGATAGTTTGGCATCTTCACCCAGCCGCTCATGGTATAGTTTTTGATGAAATCCATACCATATTTTAAGAGCAGCACAAGGTTAGCCCGATGTTCCACGGAACTGATGGCATCATCCTTATATAGTCCAGTCCAACGGGTGCAGAAAATACGCGATTGAAATACCGTGCAATTATCCACAAACAGCAATCCTGCATTGGTCAGTTTGTCGTCAGGAGTTACTAGTCCGAATGATTCCAGATACTTGTCGTTCCATTCTTGATGGGTTTGCTCACGGAAAGTATTGGCAAGGATGATGAAAGAATGTTTGCCGGCATCCACTTGGGTAGGAAGAGAATCCCATGTCATGTGCGTGCCTTTTAATACCAACGAAAGTAATTGTTGGGAGTTGCATTCTACACTTTCATTGCCAACTCGTACATATGCGGTACGTGTCCCATCCTGATAATAGTAATAAGGTGTAAGCGTTCCTGCCTTTACTTTCACTTCAAGCAGGGTATGCCCTTCGTGTTCTATCGGAATAAGCTGAACTTCCGGCACAGGGTCAAGTCGTGCCTTCATCATTTCACTGATAAAATCAGCATCGGATTGTGGATTCTCCAAACCTACAATCACTCCATCATCGTTCACTCCATAGAACAGACTGCCACCTTCTGTATTGGCAAAAGCCGACACGGATTTGAGCCATGACTTCACTTTCTTACGTTCCAACATTTCCTTGAAATCGTAAGCTGAGCATTCCGCTATCAATGTATTGTTTTGAATTTGCATCGTTTCCTTATAATTGTTAGGGTATAGTTCCCCAATATCATGTACAAAGGTAAGGATAAAAGTGGAGATTCTGTTAAATTCGTGCCATACTTTTGATTATTATGCGTTTATATCACGATATTTATTGGAAAATTTTATATTTTTGCAGTCAAGAGCTGTGGTTGCTTATGGATGCTTATTTTCGGATTTGCGATATAATTGCAACACGTGTACGCAAGTTGCTCATACAGAGATACTGTTGATTTTGAGGAAGTAAAATAAAAAGAAGCGGTTTTAATCGCTCCTTTACTCCACATAAGATAGAAAAACGGCTATCGGGTCCTTCGGGATCTGATAGCCGTTTTTTATTTTAGCCCTATATATTCAATAAAAAAGCCATTGATATCCAATAATTATTAATAAGTTTGCACTCGCATAAAAACACTCATTTTAAATTACGATTAAGGGCAACGTACTAATTTTCGACTTATGCTAGCGAGATCTATACAGAAATATTACATATTTGTTCTACTTTTTCTGCTAGCCATTCTACAGTCCTCTTGTCAACAGTCGGGAAATAAATATCGTATATTAGTAGTGCATTCCTATGAAAGCGATTATGTAGCTTATAAAGACTGCGATCGGTTGATCCGGGAATCCCTCGAGAAAAAGGGGATTAATCCGTCGATCCAAACATTCTATTTGAACTGCGAGCAATATGCGGCACCCGCCGAAGAAAAACGGATGTACCTGTATCTAGATTCGATCTCTACTTGGAAACCCGATCTGATTTTGGTCTACGAGGATCAAGCGACTTACACGTTAATGCAATGCCATCATCCGCTAATCTCTACAGTCCCCATTGTATTTGGCGGCGTAAATTTCCCCAATAAGGCACTATTAGCGCAATATTCGAATGTTTCCGGATTCTGGGACGAGCCCGACTACGTCACGAACATCCGCTTGATAGAACATCTGTTGGGCAAGTCTACGATTTATATGTTGCACGATAGCACGTATATAGATAGGCACATTAAGGCTACGTTACATGAGCAATGTGCTCAAGTAGACATTCGGGTCGATAATAATCGCATCATGTATATACCGGTAGAGATCGCTACTTTGGACAGGGTCAATCAAAGCTTAAAACGACCGGATAGTACGACCGTCAACGTCGTGCCCGTGCAAGGAGACAAGCTATCAGCTGTTTCTTGGTACATGAGTAAACACGTCCCTTACATCTACTATCTACAGGCCAAACGGGATTACCGGGTATTGAACACCAGCCGTTTTTCCAGTAAACCCTCTTTTACGGCGATCAACGAGGACCTAGGATATTCGAATAAACTTGTAGGTGGTTATATCACCTCCTTGGAAACCCAAATAGAAGAATCTACCGATAGAGCCGCGGAAATATTAAAAGGCTCCCCTAGCGAATCATTCCCACAGATAACAAAGAGCAAGAAGAATTATGTATTTGATTTCAATGAAGTCAAATATTGGAATATCGATAAAAGGCTTCTTCCGAAGGATGCTATACTTTTGAACTTTCCTTTTAAGGACCAATATCCAAGATTATTCTGGAGCTTGATAATCGTAGTCTGCACGATGTGCTGCTTTGTCTTCGGTAGCTTCATCATCATGTATACCCAAGAATCCAAGGCAAAACGACAAGCGCAAAAAGCCCTATTACATGAAAAGGAATCATTAGCGGAAGCCTTGGAGAAAGCCAATGAGTCCGACCGGATGAAATCCGTATTCTTGGCTAACATGAGTCATGAGATACGTACCCCGCTAAATGCGATCATCGGCTTTTCAAGCCTAATCGCCGAACTGGATCTGACAGCGGAAGAGAAGGAGCAATACGCTAATATCATCACGACCAATAACGAGTTATTACTAAAGTTAGTCAATGACATATTGGATTTAGCAAGGATTGAATCCGGAGGTATCATATTTCATAAGGAATCCTGCAATTTAACGGATTTAGTGAAAACCCTTTATAAACAACATCTTTCCGATGTCCCCGAAGGTATCGAATTCAAGGAGAAATGCCCCGATACGCCGATCTGCTTATATTCGGATAAAGAGCGACTTTACCAAGCGCTCGAGAACATACTGAAAAATGCCATAAAATTTACTTCCGCAGGCTTTATAGAGATCGGTTACGAGTATTCCACCAATGCACAAGACGTCCGACTTTATGTGCAGGATACAGGCATCGGGATCTCTCCCGAGGACCAAGAAGCGATATTCGAGCGTTTCAAGAAGCTGGATGATTTCGTGCAAGGAACAGGTCTTGGACTATCGATCTGCCAAGCTATCGTAAAACAATTAAACGGGCGTATCTTGCTCCAGTCCGAAAAGAATAAGGGTTGCCGCATCTCCTTGGTTTTTCAATTATAAACCAGCCTCAGAAGCAAAGAAAACAAACATTACTTCTTTGATCACCCTAAAATCCAAAGAAAGGGAAGGTAGCACATTCATCGTGACCCTCCCCTACACTCCCGGATTATCGGTATAAGATTATTTTTTCTTGAAACGCAAGAACGGCAATACAATAAATAAAGGTATGCAACAGATCATTACCCAGATAAAGAAATGTTGGTAACCGATCTGCTCCTGTATCCATCCCGATGCCATTCCCGGTAGCATCATACCTAACGCCATGAAACCGGTACTGATCGCATAATGCGAAGTCTTATATTCCCCTTCGGCGAAAAGCATCAGATACATCGTATAAGCCGTAAAGCCAAATCCGTAGCCGAATTGCTCGACAGCGACACAAGCGTTTACGACAACAATACTCTCCGGCATCGTATAAGCCATATACAAATAAACCAGATTCGGCAAGGAGATAGCCAATGCCATAGGCCATAACCAAGTCTTCAAGCCACCCCGGGATATAGCCAGACCTCCTAAAACCCCTCCGAGCAATAAGGAGATCACTCCCACCGTACCATAAGCGAACCCGACCTCACCGGTACTGAGCGCCAACCCGCCAACCTCCCGCCCATCCAGCAGGAAAGGAGAAGCCAACTTTACCAATTGGGATTCCCCCAGACGATACGTCAGCATAAAAAGCAAAGCCGGGATAATCCCTTTCTTGCTGAAAAAGCTCACGAAAGTATTGCCGAACTCCACCAAGATGGTATGAGGGGTGATATTCGTACGTTGCGCGTCACTCGCCGGACGGGGTAAGATATACTTATGCCACAAAGCCAAGGCGATAAAGGTACCGGCCAATACAAAAAACACCAGACTCCAAGCAAAAGAAATCCGCCCGGTACTCTCCTCCAAAAGCCCCGCCAGCATGACCAGCAGACCTTGTCCCGTTAGCATCGCCACCCTGTAGAACGTATTTCGGATACCGATAAAGAACGCTTGTTGCTCCTCCGTCAAGCCCAGCATATAGAACCCATCCGCGGCGATATCGTGCGTAGCGGAACTAAACGCCATCAACCAAAAGAAAGCCAAGGTAAACCGCAAAAAGAAATCCCCGGGAAGGACGAACGCCACACCTGCCATTCCCCCGCCAATCAATAGCTGCATGCTATAAATCCACCAACGCTTCGTTTTAATCAAGTCTACGAACGGGCTCCAGATGGGCTTGATCACCCAAGGAAAATAAAGCCAACTGGTAAATAAGGCGATATCCGTATTTGAGACGCCCAGACGTTTATACATGATCACAGAAAGCGTCATGACTACCACATAGGGCAAGCCTTCGGCAAAATAAAGAGACGGGATCCAAGCCCAAGGATTACGTTTTTCCATAATAAGAAGGAATTAAACGATTAGAAGTCAATACTAAATCCATCCGCATCCTTCCACGCCGGGAACTTAGCCCGGAACTCATCCAGCTCGCTCTTCTTCAAGGTACATGTCCGGGTGATTTCCTCTCGTTTTCCGGCATCAGCCAATTTCTTTCCTTTTGCGTTATAAATCATGGAATCCCCTCTGAAAAGAAAACCTTTCCCATCTACCCCCACACGGTTCACGCCACAGACATAAGCCATGTTCTCGATGGCACGTGCATGCAGCAATGCCTTCCACGCCTTCTTCCGGGCCTCGGGCCAATTGGCTACATAAATCAAAAGATCATATTCGTTATTCACGTTGCGGCTCCAAACCGGGAAACGTAGGTCATAACAAACCTGCAAACAAATATTCCAGCCTTTATAAGGCACGATCAGACGTTTGTCGCCCGCCGAGAAATGCTTGTCCTCCCCTGCCATACGGAACAAATGACGTTTATCGTAATAATACTCCTCTCCTTCCGGAGTGATGAAAAAAGCCCGGTTGTAGAACTTTCCATTATCTTTCGCGATAAAACTTCCAGCCACGGCCAGTTTATATTTCTTAGCCCATTCTTTTATAGTCGGTACGGTCTGGCCCTCCATCGTATCGGCTTGTTTCTCTACGTCCATGGAAAATCCCGTAGTAAACGTCTCCGGCAATACCGCTAAATCGGTTCTTCCACTAACACGGCGCAACAGTTCGCCATAATAACCCAAGTTCTCTTCACGGTCTTCCCAAATGATATGGGATTGTATCATGCTGATACGTAAGTCTTCAGTCATAGAATAAAGATATTAAGGTAATAAAAAGACATATTGTGACAAGGAAACAGTTTCATGGTGAAGAAACAGTAGTTTCTTCATAGCAAAACTTTTGTTTCTCCTAGGGAAAACTTTTGTTTTCCTATAGCAAAACTCTTATTTCTTCACCATGAAAACTCCTATACCTGTACGAAATTCTCAGGATGGCAGGCGGTAACTCCCCGATACATCTCTCGTATCGTATGGATATCTTTATCCACATCACCTGTCGGATAAAAAACACCTTTCGTACCCACCTCTTTCTTTCCATAATCAAAATAAGCCACCACGATCGGCACGTTCGCTTTCAAAGCGATAAAATAGAATCCTTTTTTCCAATCCTTGGCCCGTTTCCGGGTACCTTCCGGTGTGACGGCCAATTGAAACCGCTCACTGGTCTTGAAACGTTCCACCATCTGATCGGTCACCGACGTACGTTTACCACGATCCACTGGAACACCTCCCTGCCAGTTAAACAGCAAATTAAAAGGGAAAAAGAACCACTCTTTCTTAATAAGGAAACCGGCGTTACACCCGATCGAGGTATAAAAAAGTTTCCCTACAATAAAATCCCAGTTACTGGTATGCGGAGCCACACATACGATACATTTCGGCAAATCCACGCCATCCACCGGGCCCAGCTTCCACCCCGCCATACGGAGTATCGCCTTACTAATTGCCTTCTTCATGCCTATTTGTCCTTGCTCAACTCTCCTATCTCGTCGGCGATAGCGTTAACCTCGTTTTGCAAGTCCTCTCTTAATTTGCGATAATAATTCCGTACGAGAGCCTTGTTATCCTTGCCGTCGGGGTGTCCGGCACGAACGATATAACTATCTTGCATATCTAGGATACGAGCCATCAAAGCATCCGCTTTCTCTTGATTTACTCCGGGTATATACAATTTGCAAACCAGCGCTTCCGTGAACAATTCACCAGCCACGTAGCTGATCTCTTTCTTTAAAATTCTTCTTTTAGCCATAATTATTTCATATTTAATTATCCACAAATATAGAACATATGTTATTAAATACCGAGGAAAGGCCAAGAAAAAACATAAAATGAATTATCTTTGCAGCGGTGAAATCATTGATTATAAACAAATCAAATATGAACGAAATGATAAAGACGCCAGAATTTCTCTTTGAAAGCAGCTGGGAAGTCTGTAATAAAGTGGGAGGTATTTATACCGTACTATCGACTAAAGCTCATACGCTTCAACAAATTTTTAACGACAAAGTAATATTCATCGGTCCGGATGTGTGGGCAAACACAACCGCTCCCGATTTTACGGAAGACGCATCTTTGTTTGAGGATTGGAGAAAGCACGCCGAGGCAGTGGATCACTTGAAAGTTAAGGTTGGTCGCTGGAACGTACCGGGTACCCCCCCTGTTATACTGGTAGATTTCAAGTCCTACTTCAGTGAACGAGACGCCTTTTTCTATTCTATGTGGGAAAATTTCCGAGTTGACTCCATCCACGCCTACGGCGATTACGATGAGTCTTGTATCTTTGCGTATGCGGTCGGTAAGGTAATAGAGAGTTTCTATCACTTCTACAAACTGGAAAACAAGAAAGTCGCCGCCCTATTCAATGAATGGATGTTGGCGATGGGAGCGCTTTACATTCAAAAGCAAATCCCTGCCATAGCGACACTTTTCACGACGCATGCCACATCGATCGGACGCTCTATCGCCGGTAACAACAAAGCGTTATACGCTTATATGGACGGTTACAACGGCGATCAGATGGCTAAGGAGCTAAACATGGAGGCCAAGCATTCCGTAGAGAAGCAGGCCGCCCATTACGTGGATTGCTTCACGACCGTAAGCGATATCACGGCCCGTGAATGTAAACAGTTATTGGATAAGGCACCGGATATCGTTACCCCGAACGGCTTTGAGCCCAACTTCGTACCCGAGGGTAAGGAATACGCTAAAAAGCGGAAGGAGGCACGTCGTACATTAATTAATGTAGCGGAGAAATTATTGGGCTGCTCCATCGACCCGAACGCTTTGCTGGTTTCCACCAGTGGCCGCTATGAATACAGAAATAAAGGTATCGATGTCTTCATCGAGGCGATGAACCGTGTACGTACGTCCGGACGCCTGCAGCGTGAGGTCGTCGCCTTTATCATGGTACCGGCTTGGGTACGTGCTGCCCGTGCGGATTTAAAAGAGGCGATCGAGCAGGACATAAAGACGACCTCTCCGCTTCAAATCCCTTTCATTACGCACTGGTTGCATAATATGCCAGAAGATAAGGTCTTGAATTATATCAACCACGCCGGCTTCACGAACGCAGCATCCGAAAAACTAAAAATCATATTCGTTCCTTGTTATTTGGACGGTAAAGGAGGTATTTTCAATAAGACCTATTATGATATGCTGATAGGGATGGACGCTACCGTATATCCTTCCTACTACGAGCCGTGGGGATATACCCCGCTGGAAAGTATCGCTTTCGGTATACCGACGATCACGACCAATCTGGCCGGTTTCGGTATGTGGGCGAAGAAAACGATATCCGGAGATAACCTTAGCGAAGGCGTAGAGGTTATTAATCGTACGGATTTCAATTATTTTGAGGTAGCGGACGCTATCATGAACTCCATCCTGGCTCTCAGCCAAAAGGATGCTACGGACATCGAGGAAATCAAACAGCGTTGTTTCGATCTCGCTCGAAAAGCTGAATGGAGCAAGTTTATCGACTATTATCTGACCGCATTCGACATCGCCATAAAGCATGCCGAGGAAAGAAACAGCTAAATATTGCTCATAATTAATAAGATAATGCTATCTTTGCACTCGTTTTTAGACAAACACTTTAAACTTCACGATAATGAAAATTAAGGCGAATAACGCAAACAGTCCTATTTGGAAGGACGTCTACTCACATTCCAAGCTTCCACAACAGTTGGAACCACTTAATGAGATCGCTACGAATCTTTGGTGGGTATGGAATCATGAAGGCGCTAAACTATTTGGCAAGATCGACAAACAACTTTGGAAATCCACAGAAGGTAACCCTGTACAGCTATTGCAAAGCCTTTCACACAAACGTATGGAAGAGATCTTAGCAGATAAGGAGTTAATGGCTGAAATCCAAAAGGTATACGCTGATTTCAAAGCTTATATCAATGTAAAACCCGACAAGACACAACCGTCTGTAGCCTACTTCAGCATGGAGTACGGTTTGACCAATGTATTAAAGATTTACTCAGGTGGTCTGGGAGTATTAGCCGGTGACTACTTGAAAGAGGCCAGCGATAGTAATATCGATTTATGTGCCGTAGGTTTCTTGTATCGTTACGGATATTTCACACAGACTTTGTCTATGGACGGTCAGCAGATCGCCAATTACGAGCCGCAAAATTTCAACGCCCTGCCGTTGACTCAGGTATTGCAGTCGAACGGAGAGCCGATGGTATTGGAAGTTCCTTATCCGGGCAGAACCGTTTACGTTCATATCTGGAAAGTTAGCGTAGGTCGTGTACCTTTGTACTTAATGGATACGGATATTCCTCAGAACAGCGAATGGGATCGTTCCATCACGCACCAATTATATGGTGGCGACTGGGAGAACCGTATGAAACAAGAGTATTTGTTGGGTATCGGTGGTATCATGATGCTGAACAAGTTAGGTATCAAGAAACAAATTTATCACTGCAACGAGGGACACGCCGCTTTGATCAACGCTCAGCGTTTGGTAGACTATATCCAGAACGACGGCCTTTCATTCAACCAAGCGTTGGAGGTAGTTCGTGCTTCCGCCCTCTATACGGTACACACTCCGGTTCCGGCAGGTCACGATTACTTTGACGAGGGTTTGTTCGGACGTTACATGGGTGAGTTCCCCGGCAAGTTAGGTATTAGCTGGCAAGATTTCATCGACATGGGACGTGAGAACCCAGGTTCTAACGAGAAATTCTCCATGAGCGTATTCGCCTTGAACACTTGCCAAGAGGCTAACGGCGTAAGCTGGTTGCACGGTAAGGTTTCTCAGCGCATGTTCGCCCCGGTTTGGAAAGGTTACTTCCCGGATGAACTGCACGTTGGTTATGTAACGAACGGTGTACATATGCCGACTTGGGCCGCTACCGAGGTGAAGAAATTCTATGCGGATAAATTAGGCACGAAGCTTTTCGAGGATCAATCAAATCGCAAATGTTGGGAAGGAATCCAGAATGTATCCGACGAGGAAATCTGGAATCTCCGTATGACCTTGAAGAATAAATTGATTGATTACATCCGTGTTCAATATAAAGATAGCTGGTTGAAGAACCAAGGTGATCCTTCCAAGGTGGTTTCTATCCTAGAGAAGATCAACCCGAATGCCTTGCTGATCGGTTTCGGTCGTCGTTTCGCTACTTACAAGCGTGCGCACTTGTTGTTCACGGACTTAGACCGTTTGGCCAAGATCGTTAACAATGAGAAGTTCCCGATTCAGTTCGTATTCACCGGTAAGGCTCACCCGGCTGATGGTGGTGGTCAAGGTTTGATCAAACACATCGTAGAAATCTCTCGCCGTCCGGAGTTCTTAGGAAAGATCATCTTCTTGGAGAACTACGATATGCGTTTGGCCCGTCGTTTGATCTCCGGTGTAGACGTATGGTTGAACACGCCGACTCGTCCGTTAGAGGCTTCCGGTACTTCCGGTGAGAAAGCCGAGATGAACGGTGTATTGAACTTCTCCGTTCTTGACGGTTGGTGGTATGAGGGTTACGTAGAAGGCGCAGGTTGGGCATTGACCGACAAGCGTACTTATGAGAACCAGCAATACCAAGACCAATTGGATGCGGCTACGATCTACCATTGCTTGGAAACTGAGATCATCCCGACTTACTACGCTAAGAACAGCAAGGGTTACTCTCCGGACTGGATCCAATATATCAAGAACTCTATCGCCAAGATCGCTCCGGATTATACGATGAAACGTATGTTGGACGATTATGAGGATCGTTTCTATCACAAATTGGCTACTCGTTCCGCTCATATTTCCGCTAACAACTACGAGATCGCTAAGCAATTAGCTGCTTGGAAAGAGGAAGTTGCGCAACATTGGGATAGCTTCCAAGTGGAATCTTTCACTTGCGACCAAGATTTGACGGTGAACGGCCCGGTTGTAGGAAAAGAATACAACTTCAATTTGGTAATCGACCGTCATGAACTACAAGGTATGTTAGGTGCTGAAATGGTTGTCATGAAGGAAGATCCGGAGAAACACACGCTGTCACCAATCAATACCGCTCAGTTCGAGTTGATGAAGGAAGAAGGCTCCAAGTTATTCTTCAAGTTAACGACCACTCCTTCCGAGGCTGGTAACCATAAGATGGGCTTCCGTGTATATCCTGTAAACAAGGAGTTGCCTCACCGTATGGACTTCGCTTATGTACGTTGGATTCAGTTATAATCGGCAACAAGTAAAACAAATAATCAAGAAAGAGGGTGCGTCATGCACCCTCTTTTTTTATGCCATACCCAGCTATGCTTTACAGCGACAAAAACCTATGGTTATGAGCCGTAAAGCATAGGTTCATATAGTCCGTGAATACCCATGAATCAAAAAAAGGAAGCCGCACGACAGCAGCTTCCTTTTTCAATAGGATACGAATATTTTCAAGCTTAGAAAGCGTAGTCCAAACTTAATCCGAACACCTTGTTGGTGCGGCTATACACATTCTGCCCAGGAAGTCCCGTGCCGCAGTAGTTGTCCATCTTCTTGGTATAATCGTGGTAAGTTGTCCACATATATCCCACGTTCAAAGCCATTTTTTCGCTCAACATCACTTTAGCACCAAAGCCCAGCGAATAAGAATCGCAGGAGAAACTAACATCACTTTGGAAATTATCAGACAAACCATAATCTGTAATTTGAGCGCCACCGCTAATGGTCAATCTCTTGACAACATCCCACTCTATACCAAACAGATACTCATTCGTACCTCTTTCCAGTTCCTTCTGCTTTCCACCGGCCATTCCCGCCTTCTTGTCATCGAAGAAGTGATACTCAACAGAAGCCTTCAACATGGGCAAAAACCGATAAGAAGCTGCCACCGAAAGCATGGAAGGAATATCGTTCGGCGTATTTACACCATGCTTATAAGGGCCAACCAAATCTTCCGCACTGTCGGGATAATCCAACTTCTTGGTATTGTTTTCGATGTTCAAGTTCGTCTTAAACTCATATTTAGCTCCGAAATTGAATTTACCATATTTGACATCAACACCCAAAACCGGTGTCAACCCCCAACCTGTCTGATCGCAATCCAAAGCCAGGTTCATTAAATCCGCTCCACCAAAATTCTGTTTTAATTTTGCATCCAGATACCCGTCATAGTTTCCTGAGAAATAGTTCATCCGGCCTCCGGCAAAAGCAGAAAGCCAATCCGTGATCTTGTATGATAGGCCAAGTTGTAGGGAATAAATATACTGTTTTCCGTCCATCGCACTGTTAATAGTATACATATCCGGCGTGACGATGGGACTTTGACCGCCAGTCTTTATATATTTCGCTACACTTTCCTTGAAGATACCGGCCATAGCAGCCGATTCGAACATTGGCAGGCCATCGTCAAACGAAGCCTTACCACCTCCACCCGTAATGGCAAAGAAACCGGAGATCGTCCAATCACCTTTTTTGTAAGCCGCAAAAACACTCGGAATCACAGGAGCGGCTGCCTTTCCTTTGTAATACTTTTTATAGGGAACGTCGCTCACTGTCGGCACCTTATTCACTGGGTCGAAACCATTGTATGTACTGAAAGAGGCATCGATATCCCGGGTCTGGAAAGCACTTTGGATACTCACACCAACGCGGAAACCGTCTGTCGGCAAAAAAGAAAGACCCGCCGGGTTTGACAAAGCGCCGTCTATATCAATTGCAGCACCTCGCGAAAGTGACCTTAAAAAGGCTGCATGCTGATTCGTATTCGTCAAATATCCTCCAGCGAAAGAAACCAAAGGCATCATCATCAATGCCGCACCTAATACTACTTTTTTCTTCATGTTTTACTTTTCTTGATTACAAAACGGTCGCAAAGATAAATACTTTTTTCAAACACTGCACACTTTTAATAAAAATGTGCCGCACAAAACAACAAATACTGTGCAAACACATAAGACTAATTAACAATAGAAGAGCCGCAAAAGTAGTAACGTGAAATCATGTATTAGTTATAATCAGCAAGAATCATCCCAACCAGAAAAGAATATATACAGCAAGTACTAAAGAAGATATACTTACTTTACCCAAAAAGATATACTACAAGTGCCAAGTAAGTATAACTTCTATTTTTCCGAAATAAATCGTATATTTGTCTCTATAACTTAATTCTTTAAACCGTATAGATAAAATGAAAAGACTAGCATTACTCGCGTCTCTCTTACTGCCGCTATCCATGGCTTTCGCCCAACAGAACGTAGGATTCAAGACCGATAAGGTAGAACCTCTCGTGATCAACCCAGACAATAGCGTCACTTTCTATGTAGAAGCCCCAAAGGCGAAGTCTGTTTCCGTAAAAGGCGACTGGGAAGCCAGCGAGGGCAATGGCCAGATGACGAAAGGGAAAAACGGTACATGGAGCTATACGACTCCCCCACTGCCATCCGAAATGTACACCTATCGTTTAAATATAGATGGTATTTACAACATCGCCCCAAACAACCCATTCTCTTGCCGTGACGTAGGCACCTTGTTCAGCCTGTTCTATATCAACGGGGGAAATGGGGATTATTATCAAGTACGTGACGTACCTCATGGTAATGTTACAACCACTTGGTATCACTCGGATATCCTCGGGAGCGAACGAAGACTTAGCGTTTATACGCCTCCTTTTTACGATAAGAACATCCAGTCTTATCCCGTTCTGTACCTGTTACATGGCAGTGGCGGCGACGAGAACGCTTGGCTGGAGCTTGGCCGTACCGCCCGTATCATGGATAACTTGATTGCCGAAGGCAAGATACAGCCAATGCTTGTCGTTATGCCAAACGGTAATCCCAGCAAGCAGGCCGCTCCCGGCGAGACGCCCGATAACCTGAATTACAAGCCAGCCATGAGCAACAGCTTCCCCGGTTATAAGGATGGCTCGTACGAGAAGAGTTTCACCGAGATCATTCATTTCATCGATAACCGTTACCGTACGATCCCGGATAAGCGACACCGGGCCATAGCCGGACTTTCGATGGGTGGTTTCCATACATTATATATATCATTGAATTATCCGGACTATTTTAACTATATAGGACTTTTCTCCGCCGGACTCAGCGCCAATGGTGTAGACCCGAATAGCCCGATGTACACGAATCTCGACGAGAAGTTAGGAAACCTCAAGAGATCCGGTTATCAATTGTTCTGGATCGGTATAGGAAAGGACGATTTCCTGTACGACGCAAACCAGCAATTCCGCCAGCGAATGGATAGCCTAGGTATGAAATACCAGTACGTAGAATCCACCCGAGGGCATATCTGGGCCAATTGGCGGGCTTATCTCCTCCAATTCGCTCCTATGCTTTTCAAATAAAAGACATGAGCAGATGAATCATAATATACCGCAATACGACTTCTATAAACACAAATACGGCGATGAGCTACTTATCGACGTCGTTCCCTTGAACACGATCAAGAAGTATCTCAAGGAACAACCCGTACATATATTGACGTATTACGATATAACATTGATCACTAGTGGGGAGGGAGAATTTCTTATCGATCATCAAGCGAACCGGGTAAAGCCTCAAGATATCATCTTTACCCGGCCCGGCGAAATACGTAAATGGGACGATAAAACGATACAAGACGGATTCGCTCTTATCTTTGAGGAAGAGTTCCTGCTCTCTTTTTTCAATGATCCGGCATTTCTCCGGAACCTCTCTTATTTCCATACGGAAAGACGGTCTTCCAAGCTCAGTCTCGACAAGAAAGCCTATGGCCGCATCTCCGAGTTGATCTCGGAGATCGATAAAGAGATCAAGGACTATCAGTCGAAAGACAAACACTTGCTCCGGGCCTTGTTGTACGAGACATTAATGTTGCTCAACAGGCTATACGCTAGCTCGAACGCTTTACCTCCAGACACAAACGCCCGATCTAAAAGCATCTATGTAGACCGATTTATCGAGTTAGTAAACCATTCCTTCAAGCAAGATCATTCCATCCGGAGCTATGCCGATCGGCTTTGCATCACCCCGAACTATCTGAATGAGATCGTGAAAAACGCTACGGGTATCAGCGCAAAACAATATATCTTAAATAAAATACTGATCGAGAGTAAACGGCTATTGACTTATACAGACTTGCCTATATCCGCCATAACGGAAGCTCTAGGTTACGAGGATCCATCCTATTTCATCCGTCTATTTCGTTCCCAAACAAACATGACCCCGCTAAACTATCGCAGGAATACAAAACCGTAAAAAGTACTATTTCCTCCTTTATACGTATTATACGAACTCCATTCGGTATGTCTAATTTTGCCTCTATCAATAAATAAAGCATCATGAGACAATACAAATCATGGATAGCGGCTCTCATATTAGGAAGCACGTTATCCACTAACGCACAACAAAAGAATATGGAGAACAAAACATTAAACGAGAACATCCCGGAGATGATCATCTCCCTTGAAAAAGAGGCCCTAGCCTCGACCGACCCGATGGCATTCGTAGAGCTTTCAGACACCGACGTGATTTACTTCGATCCTTCCCTAGAGACGAAAATAGAGGGATTGGAACAACTGCGCACTTATTATAAAGGTATGCAACTTCCTCCGGTGGATCATTTCGACATGATCCGCCCGATCGTACAAGTCACGCAAAACATAGCGGTTCTCACGTTCAACCTTGATTGCTACTTATCCGACAAGGTAATAAAATGGAACTGCACCGAGGTTTACAGACGCAACCCCGACAACCAATGGAAGATCATACAAACCCACTGGTCTTACGTGAAACCGCTAGATTAAAGTTAAAACATTTGCCGCTTTCTAAACCAAAACGGTTCGTAAAATGTATTATATAGACTATTCACTAAACACAAATTATATGATACGGAATTTACTGAAAGCGGCAAATGCGCTTACATTTAGCACGATGTTCCTGTTACTCCTCGCCGGATGCAACAAGAACACGATTATTTTTGAGGATGGAACAACCCCGAACGGCTCTTCGGGAAACGAGGACCCGGGAAACAGTACGTTGGTGACCTTCAACGCCTCCGTGGAGGGCCGGAACCTATTACGTTCCATGTCTCCCATGAATAAAGGGATACAAAGCAGGGTTTATGTCTTCGACAGCAGCGCAGGAACCAAGGGAAGCCCCGAGGCGTCAGGCCTTTACATTACCTCATCTCCCGGGGTGTTAACAGGAAGTGACGGATATAAAATGTTTCTCTCCAATGGCACTTATAATTTCTACGCCGTATCCGACAATTTCTCCACGATCCCCCCGACATTCACGAGTGGCGTATCCGCCCCCCTCTTCAACGGTATCGATTATCTTTGGTGGAGCGCCATACAACAGGATGTAAATAGCTCCCAAATCAATATACCAATTGTTTATGGGCATGTGGCTACCCAAGTCGTAGTTGAATTAACCGGCGGTGAAGGTATCACGATCAACCAATTGGTCTCCGCCATGATCACTCCTCCCGTGGTTGGGGCTACCATGGATCTGGGCACAGGTATCATCACTCCCGCCACCGCTTTCGGGAAAGCGGATAAGATGGGGATAAACGGATTAACCGCCCAATATATCATGTTGCCGATAAGACATACGGCTCCCATGACTCTCACGTTGGAAATATCCGCCGACAATGAAAACAGTACCCGCACCTATACCACCCAGATCCCTCTTCCGGATGGCGAGTTGAAAGCGGGAAACTCTTATTTATTTAAAGCGGTAATCAACGGTAATTCGGTCACTTTGGCCAGTGTCAACGTAAAAGACTGGACAGATGTGGACGAGACAGGAAAGCCTCTTTATCCGACCCAGAATTAAAGCCCGGTTCCTATTTTCCGTATCAATGAATATTGGTACGGAAAATATGCCTATATTTACCCCGTCACCTCTAAAAACAACACGAATATGATTGAGATTCCCGAATCCGCCACCATTGGCAAACAGGCTAGCGAAACGCTAAAGGGTAAACGGATAGCGCATGTTATCGAGTCGAACAGTCCTCACCGTTTCACGTTCTATAATGGCGATCCGGCGGAATACTCCAATAGGCTGGTAGGACGAACGGTCCTAGGCGCCCAAGGCTATGGCGCATTCGTGGACATCCTTATGGACGCGGATACCCACCTCTTAATCGGAGACGGAACCAATATGCGTTATTATACCTCCGCGGAAAAGGCCCCGAAGAAATATCAGCTTATGATCGTATTCGAGGACGACTCGTTCCTAGCTTTCACGGTTTCGATGTATGGTTCCATCTACGCTTTCAAAGGCGAGTTTGACAATCCCTATTACCAAGGTAGCATCCATAAGCTATGTCCGTTGGACGAGAGATTCGATAAAGCCTATTTTATCAGTCTCATCCGGAATCTCAAGAAAGATATATCCGCAAAGGCGTTACTCGCCACCGAGCAACGTATTCCGGGCCTGGGCAACGGAGTCTGCCAAGATATCTTGTTCAATGCCCGGATCTCCCCGAAACGAAAAATATCGACTTTATCAGAAGAGGATATAGACCGCCTCTTCAACACCGTGAAATCCACGCTGGAAGAGATGACTCGCCGAGGAGGCCGGGATACCGAGAAGGATCTATACGGCGCCTTAGGCAATTACCGCACGATCCTATCGAAGAACACCTACCATGACCCTTGCCCCATCTGCGGCGAACGGATACAGAAAGAGGCTTACCTCGGAGGCAGCATTTATTATTGCCCGCATTGCCAGCGAGAAAGATAAGTAATACGTTCAAATTGACAATATGACAATATGTAATCTGAAGTCCCGGAGAATCGTTTTTTCCGGGCAAAGGTACATGCTGTTACCAAACACGAGAAAAAACATCAGCAATCAATTGTATTATAGCACTTTACTTAAATATACCCTTTCATTCTAGCGAGATTAATTCATCCTATCTCATATTTATGCAGGAGAAAGGTGCTTTTCATACGGATACGTCGCCCATTTCTATAGGTTGCGTACCCAATTCCTACCGTATGTATCGCCAAACACATACGGTAGCGTTGCCTAACACAGGCTTTTGCGTTACCTAATCCCATTACTTTCGTCTCCTAATAGAGATATTCATACAAAAAAACAGGGTAAAATGGATAATTTGACCATAAAGCACTCCCTATTTCTTCTATTAGCAAAAAGGCCCAGTCATCATAATCCCGAATTTTCAAACAAAACGTCAAGGTTATCGCATTTTCGCTTACAACATCATTGAAGCCAACCGCAAAACAGATTGCCGCCCCCTGCTTTTGCGAGTGTTTTACAAACATAGAGTTTTGCAGGTGAGCCGTCATTCTTGATAAGTGAGGAAAAAGAAAAAGCCCTGTAATCTTTAAATTACAGAGCTTTACTTTATTTTGCTTTCTTTGAAGCGGTCCGGACGGAAGATAAACCTTAGTTTTATTCTTCACATACTCAATATCTTAGCAATCTCTAAAATCTTTCTCCCACTGATAACCCCACGTGTGCAATTCTTTAGATTGCTTGGTGTTGCGGTGGTTGTTTGAGTTGTTGCAAAGATAATAATTTTCTGCGAAAACAAGGCATTTAATGAAATATTGCATAATAAAGACTTTAACATATCTAAAAATTACATATCTTTGTGTTATTAATTAAACACTCAGATTGTTATGGAATGTATTTATTGTAAACAGAATATACCAGATAACGCTAAATTTTGCCCATTTTGTACCCAACAAATTAGGTGTATAGAATGTAATGAACCCCTCTTTCCCAATGCAAAGGTATGTATTAATTGTGGAAAAGCATTGAATATAGAAGTTAATGCAAATATGAATACTATTGAATTTTCAGAGACTAAAAATTCACGTTCTTTTAAAGCATGCTTTACTGATACAGTTGGTGGTAGTATAGGTGAAGCTATTGGATTGATTATAAACGACAAATTGCCTGCTAAAAATACATTTAAATCAAAGACACAAATCTCTGCAAGCTTACTTCCTCATAATAGTAGTGAAGGAGAGAATATAGATACGATAGAAGTCGTAGACGATGAATTGGAACAACTTAATCAAGTATTCAAAAATAGCAATGGAAAAACATCCTTACAAGAAACAAGATTGAAAGCCAAATCTAAAAGAGATGCGGGTATAAGATTGACATTGCTATTTATGTATTATCAATATAAATTAGGTATTGAAGAAGTTCAAAGAATAGATTTAACTAAAATTTTAAGAGATGCGAGCTTAGAAGGTTCCAATTGGCGTACTTGGTTAATTAATAATAATTTAGTAGGTGTAAAGGAAGATAAAGTTGAACTAAAGGCTCCGGGAAGAGATGCGGCTAAAGAATTTTTATTAGAAGTCCTAAATCCTGAAATAGAAGATAAATGGAAATTAGGTACTTCACGTACAAGCAAGAGAGGAAAAAAGAAAGAAAGTAATGATGAAACTGAAATTTGATGACTTTTGCAAAGCTTCTAAAATTGCATTTCAAAAGAAAAAAATAGATGCTGCTGTTTTAATAATTTGGTATCACCAAAAGGTATCAAATAGAAATTCAATATCTATAAATGAAATAAATAATTATTTTAAACAGGCTCACTTGCCAGAATATAATAAATTTCGATTATCAGAACATTTAAGATTAGATAAAAGAATAACAAAGGGTGAAAATGGTAATTATAAACTCAATAGAGCTATTCTTGAGGTATTAGACCAAAAATTCAACCATTTATTTGAAGATGAAACGAAAGTTCAACTCCAAATATCTTTAGAAAATACTCCTTTTTTAGAAAATATAGATATTGAAAATGCTCATAAAATGGCAGAATTGTATCTAATTATTTTTTGTTTTGAAAATTCTGCAAGGCATTTTATATTAAAAATATTTTCATCAAATTTTGGTGAGGACTGGTGGAATATTATAAAAAATACAGATTTTAAAAAGAAAGTAGAAGAACGCATGTCGCGTGAGCAAAAACTGAAATGGATTTGCCAACGAGGGACATCCCCTCTATTTTATTTGGATTGGAGTGATTTATTAAAAATTATACGAAAATACGAAAATTTATTCACACCCTTTATTGCTGATTTAAAATTCATAGAACTACGATTTGAAGAGCTTGAAAGAGTTAGAAATATTATTGCGCATAATGGTATTATACCTGATAAAAATGATATAAATCGATTAATTTTATATTTTCAAGATTGGTGTAAACAACTTAAGGAGCTTTCCATCTGATTATTTATAAATAATCAGATTATGACAAAACTTGTCTTTTCATTTCATAAATACTCTTATTTATTAAACAAACCTAACCTTTGAGCAAAATTTACAGCCTCAATCGAATTATTGGCTTTTAGCTTTTGCAATATATTCTGTCTATGGCTATTTATGGTATTTATACTAACTTTTAAAGTATTTGCTATCTCTTTACTTAACAAGCCTTGCTTCATCAAACGCAAAACCTCCAACTCTCTATTTGTTAAAGGTTCATCCAATGTATCAGATAAATCTATAAAAATCTGTTCTCCAGTTTTAAAGTTATATAGGTGGCTTTTAATAATTTCTGATTCATGGCTTGCGTCAACATCAATAACTGACAACATAAGCCAAATATTGCCTGATTTATCTAACTCAACAATCTGTTCCTGCTCTATTATACGGATATATTCACCTCGTAGATTCCTCACCCGCATTTCATGAATGGCTTTATAGTTCATTTTTTCTTCATTGGAGAACGAACTCAATATCGAATAGATTTTCTTTCTTACAAGTAATCCGTAGTATATATCATCCGGATGTATAACCTCTACTACTGGCTGATGCCCGTCAATAAACAATCTATGGGAATCAAGCCCATATAATTCAGGAATGTTATCAGAAACAAATACAAATTTTTTAGTGTAGCAATCAAACGCCAACACAATACTGTGCGTAACTTCCGAGAGTTTTTTCCAGTCCTTTTTCCTTTCTTCGAGAATGGAATAGTCTACCTCATCAAGTAGTATGTTTGATGTCGGGAGTAAGTTTATTATTTGCTTCTCAATTTCCTCAATTATCATATTTTAAAAATATCTGATTATTAGATATTTGCACGTTCTCTCATTATAAATGACTATTGCCTTTAGAGTCTATTGCTTCTATCTTTGCACAAAGATAATGAAATCAGTATAAGTATAAGATAAATAGAAGTTTAATATTTTAATTCATGTAGTATGATAAAGAAAATTTGTTTAATGACACGTGGCGGAAAAGAGGTTGTAGGACGTAGAGTAGTTGTTACTTCTGAGTTTGAAGCTAACAGGGAAAATATTTGGTGTAAAATTCAGGATATTGATACCTTAAGAGAAATTTGCAAGCCAAAAGCCAGTTTTGTATCTTATGATAATACTTCTCCTACTTGGAAAGAAGGAAAATCTTTTTGCTTTAAAATGTTCCTACATGGATTTATTCCAGTAGGAAAACATACAATAAACGTAATCAAAATGGATAAAAGCACAGGAGAGATAGTAACAAATGAGTATAATAAAAAAGTAACTATATGGAATCATTATATTAACATGGAAGAAATTTCTCCTAATGTAACAAGATATACAGATATGGTCGATTTATATGCAGGTGGTTTAACAGCTCTTGCCGCTTGGTGGACGCTTAAATTTTATAAACATAGGCAGAAAAAATGGCAGAAGATAGCAAAAAACTTATAAAACAATTACACTTTGTCTTCTAAGAAAGATTATGCCAAAATGGGATTTAACAGAAAAGCAAATATATAAATTGCTAAAGCATCCTTGCCAAAAGGAAAAATCTGTGATAGAAGAAATAACTTCTGCATATCTTGAATTTGTTGAAGATTTATTCGATTATCTCAATAAAGAGCATGATAATAAAATACGTATCAGGCAATTAAATATGAGTTATATAGATTTCGGAACAATAAAAGCATTAGAAGAAACTTCTCCTACTGAAAATAGTAAACTGAAAATTATATATCTTGATAAACTCTTGTCTTTAATAAATATGGAACAAGAACTAATCTATCGCCAAATGGAATATCCAAAATTTTTCATCAATATAGAATCTGATTGGAAATCTCCATTCTACTTAAACAATGAGGTAATTAAAATCGTAGATATAATGGAATTGGTTTGTGGTATTTTTTACATCAAAGATGGAATAGTTCGGATTGATAACAAGGGCATCTTTTTAAGTGATGTTGCCTGGATTTTTGAAAAGATGTTCAACATTAATTTTGGAGATATATACAAAAAAGAAATTGCGGTTATCAAAAGGAAACCTACTAAAATAACAGAATTTTTAGATAGTTTGAAAGTTGCTATCGTAAAAAAGAGCAGAGATAATGGTTATAACCATTTGTAAAAATGAATCTTCTGTTATATTGATAATCAACGTGCTACAAATGATTTATGGGGGATTAGGTGTACCATTCCCCCATTTTCTTTGCTTTCCTTTTCTGAACTTTGCTTCATCAATCGATTGGTAATCATTTATGTATAACCTGAAAAATGAAGCAATATGTATGTAGATAATTACGAGTTCAAAGACTGGATGCAAAAGCTACTTGATAAACTGGATGAAGTAGGCAAAGATGTAAAGAGTTTGCAGACCAACCCCGAAGTGATGCCGAATGACAAACTTTTGGATAATCAGGATTTATGCCTGCTGTTCAAAGTTAGTACCCGGACATTACAGAGATTGAGAAGCAAGAAACTACTGCCCTTTATGATGATTAGCGGAAAAGCCTACTATCGGGCTTCCGATGTGCGTGAGTTCATAAAGGAACGGTTCGATGTGGGTACGCTTCGAAAGTTCGAGAAAGAACACGGAAGTGAATAAGTAAAAGCGAAAGCATCCCGAAGCTGTACACGTGTCAGTTTCGGGATGTTTTTTCTTTTGGCAAGTATGTATTTATTTCTCTGCCGATATTATCCCCTCTTCCTTATAAGATGCTTCAAACTGTTTGGTAAGCGCAATAATCTGCTGGTTAGTCTTTACCAGTTCAACAGTGTATTGTTCCAATTTGTAAAGCAGGGCAAGTGCTTTCTTTTCCGCAAAATTGGAATGGAATTCTTTCACCGTTTGGTTATACAGTATACCTATGCTCCTGAATTGTGAAAACAGTTGGGAGAGTTGAATGTAATAATCAACCTTGCTTTTATCAATCCTAAGCACCTTAAACGACTTCCCAAAGATACAATTCTTAATGAAATGCGCCTTTACCTTGTAGCCTGACTGGTCGTAAAAGGCTAAGAACTTGGCGTTCTCCATATCGTCCAAATTCAGTGAATAACGGTGTGTTCGTGGGTCAAGTTTAGGCTTGCGCCCACCTTTGTTAAATGGCTTCTTTTTCTGTTCCATAATGATAATTATTTACTGGTTTTACGACTTCGGAGTAAAACTAATCACCTGAAAAGGTGGCAAGGTTTTGAGGCACAAAAAACGAAGTGCGGACCTTAGAACAAAAAGAATGACAGTAAGTGTAAATATATCAAAAAAAGATGTAACTTTACAGTCACAAGTCTGTTCCTTATAAAGGAAAACGTACAAAAAATGGCGTATATTATTAATTGGTTTAATTGAAAGTATTTTTATGGAAAATGGCATTCTCCATTTTATTTTAGATTGTCGATCCCTCTTGAAAAAGTGGAGTACGTAAAATTGGATATTATGAATAATACATAACCCAATTGCATAATTATTATCGTATCATTGTATGTATGCAATGTTAACAGAAACGATTGCTAAATGATTTGAGAATTAAATTATTGAACCGTCTGATATGCAACAACTAACAATAGCACTACGCGCTCTTTTTAGCAAGATTACAGGTGATGAGATCCTTCGGAATGCAGGGTTTCTTCGCAACAAGAATACTTGTATAATGGATATCATTCACTATGATAGTAGTATAAACGAGTCAGTAATCAATCAACTTTTGCAGGAGGCCGATGAGACGACATACTCTATAGACCAACTTATTATGACAAGTCAAATGGTAACAAGAAAGTGGATGATGCCTGACACGAACTGTCTTCCTGTGCAGTTTTCTAAACAGGATTCAGTCTTCAATATGTTACTTCACTTTGCTGTATCTACACTTATCATTAAGGATGGTGACCCTGTATGTAGATATAGACACCTGTTGAGATGGCATAGCCTGACTACGCAGTTGGGTGAGGATCTGTTTACCACTGCGCTATTGGCAGCATACAATATGAAGACTGGTTATAATCGTACATATTTTGACTGGGACGCATTCCTACGTCATGACAGTAAGGAACTGAATGATTTGTTTGACCGCCCGATGGCGGAACTGCACATGCATCTCAAAGGCTCATCTTACAACGTTGATATTAGTTGGTTATGCCTTATGAACAATATCGAAAAGATGTCTGACAATTTCGACAAGGTAAAAGACAACAGGAAATACACAGACTGGGACTTCCAACTCTATGAAAAGGTAAGACGCGCTGCTGTCATACGTTATTATCTTGCAGGAATAGTTGGTTGTGTTAGCAATACCATCACAAAAAGCCAACTTTATGATCTCATCAACCATACCGATTCATACGAAGAAGCAGATGACGCACATAAACCAGAAATTCCAAAGGATGTAAAAATCTGCTTTCTGGATTTCTTGACAGAAGCTCACGAGAAGAATGTCAAGGAGGCTGACAAAAATAACATACCTAAAGAGCATGTGATTGACTACATTCCTGTTAATCATTATAAAAAGGAACGAGTTGCAAATCTGGTGATGTCATCCGAGAGAAAGTTTATGTATCTCATGTTCAAGAAAATTTTCTCAAATGATACAAATCTTGATGCAGATACAGCAACCTTATTCTATGCTTATCTGGTTTACAAGGACTATTTCCGACATACCATACTCCAACTCAATAAACGGGTAGGCTTCGCTAATTTCGCAAATTATGAAGAACTGAAAACATCCTATATAACTCCTCTTTATAACCATTTGGTCTATAAGGCAGCTATAGAAGGCTTCCTTGGAAACGACAAAGACAGATATATAGAGGCACGAATAGTCCCAAAGTCAACTCCAGAAGAAATATCGTCTTCTCTCAAAGAAATTTATGATAGTATCGAAGAACCCAAACGAGATAGGTGCAGTATAATCTTCCACTTCATTAAGAGGCGTGACGAATCTTTCACAAACGAGAAAGCCATTCGCCATAATCAACTTCGTGACGATGTAAAGAAGCAGGCATTTGCTATTTATAGATTTAGACAACAATCAAAAGAGCATGAGAACCTGATTGGAAAAGTTGTAGGTGTTGATGCTGCTAACTCGGAGATTTATGCTCGTCCGGAGGTTTTTGCTCAAGCGTTCCGTTTCCTGCGCGGGCATGATGTTTATTCCTCTGAACTAGATCGTCCTAATGATTTGAATGTCACTTATCATGTGGGTGAGGATTTCCTAGATATGTGCGATGGATTACGGGCCGTAGAGGAGGCTTTGCTTTTCCTCGGATTACATAATGGAGACCGATTGGGACATGCACTCGTGCTTGGCACTGACGTACGTTCTTATTATCAAAAGAGGTATGATACCATTTGTGAAACGAAACAAGTTATACTGGATAATGTAGCTTGGCTATATCATAAATGTTTAAGACTTCTTGGCTATAAACCAATCTGCGGTTTTCTTGAGACGATGTTTCATAGGTATTTCAGGGATTTATATAATCCTGAAAGGTCTGAATCAACCAACATTATAGAAGATATTTTCAGTTCTAATGACAGCTTAAGACATTTGGATGATATTGAGACTTATTATTTGTCGTGGTTGTTACGTGGAAATTCCCCTACTTTTGGAGTGGATCTTTCGCCGGATATTTACAATGCTCTTCCGCAAGATAGCCTTGAAAGGAAGTGGGCAGATGAAGCAATTAACCATCACAAAACAATCGAGTTGGCTTGTAGAAACGAAAAAGCCCGGGAATTGTTCGACTTATATCATTCTCGCCGAACAGCAAAGAACAGTGAAGAAGTGGACTCCTTTATGATTCCACAAAAGTATCGGGAAGACTATTACACCCTTCTTGAGGCATTACAGCAAGATTTGTTAAGAACGATAGAGAAACGCCATATTGCAATTGAGTGCAATCCCTCATCCAACTACAAGATTGGAGAAATGGACCGATATGATAAGCATCCGATTGTCCGTTTCTTTAATTATGGTATTGATACACCATACCCATCTCATGATATATCGGTTTCAATCAACACAGATGACCAAGGAGTATTCTCGACATCGCTTGAGAGAGAATATTCACTTATGGCTCTTGCAATGGAGCGTAATGAACTTCAAGGATATAAGAATTCTCCAAGAGCAGTCTTAGATTGGCTTGATAGGATTCGCCAGATGTCCCTGGAACAACGATTTGACCAAATTAATGCAAAATAATTATAAATATAAATATTATGGCAAATAAGTTTTTTAAAGAGTGTTTTTTACAAGACATCTATCATTATGAAGCATTGGAAGTTTGGGAAGAGCTGGAAATCGGTGAGAAACTTTCTCTGGGTAAAGATGAAAATAAGGATAAAAAAGTAGTATTAATTTATGGGGGAAAGCGCATAGGACGACTAAGCGATGATGATGCTAAACTTATATACGATTTCATCGAGGCAGGACGCAAAGATGTGTTTGTTGGAATTGTTAGTTTTAAATCCGGCGAAACGGCAGATGAGAACAAACGTTTGAAGGTCGTAATCAAAATAAGAGAAAATTGAAACAAAGCCGTAGGTAATAAAGCAGAAGGAAAATAGCACAAAATTAACAAATAAAGCCTAACTGCTAATTTTCGCAGCCGATTTTGGCAAAAAATCGAAGAAAAGGCTTACCTTTGCAAATAAATATACATACGTGCATGATGTACGAGGAGCAGAAACAATTTCTCAGCAAGCTATTGACGGTCTCTTGCCCGTCTGGATCAGAGGAACAGGTTATAGACTTGTTCCGTGATTCCGTTTCATCTTATGTCGACGAGATAAGCACAGATGCTATGGGAAATTGCATTGCCCACAAGAAAGGAGAAGGTCCTAAGGTAATGATTACAGCTCATGCTGATGAGATAGGCCTTATGGTTCATTATATCGATGAAAAGGGCTTCCTCTATTTCAAAGAAATCGGAGGTGTGGATACGGCTCTCTTGATGGGGAGAAAGGTTCTCGTACACGGCAATGACGGTTCGGTCATAGGCGTTATTGGTAAGAAGCCTATTCACCTTCAAGACAAAAAGAACCCATCACTGGAAATTAATCCAGAAGATTTATGGATTGATATTGCTGCTCGAGATGGTAATGAAGCAAGAGCTAAAGTATCTATTGGTTCTATAGCTACCATATTAGCGGATGTCTCCTATCTGAGCAATACAGTTGTTGCCAGTAAAGCACTTGATGACAGAATTGGCATCTTTGTTTTGACTGAGATCGCACGTCAGTTGAATGCTATAAAAGCAGATGTCTATTTGGTCGCTACCGTGCAAGAAGAGCTTGGGGCACGTGGTGCACAGGTTGCTGCTGAAACAATCAAACCGTCCATTGGAATAGCCATTGATGTGACACATGCGACAGATTATCCGACATCAAATGCAGTACATGATGGAGACATTCAAGTAGGTAAAGGTGTCGTAATCTCTAATGGCCCTAATATGGACAAAACTTTGACATCAAAGATAAAAAAGATTGCTGATGAAGCCAAAATTCCATACCAGATGGAGGCAATCGCACGGCCTACAGGCACCGATGCAAGAATGATACAGGTTTCAGGAACGGGTGTAAAGACGGGACTTCTAAGTATTCCTTGCCGATATATGCATACACCTAATGAGGTAGTGTCACTGGACGATGCCGATGCTTGCATTCGTCTATTAGTAAAATATTTGCATAGAGTTAATTAACATAATGTCTAATTTTAATGTTTTTCAAAATGAAGAAGAAAATAACTATTTCTTTCAATTGGGAAACCAAGAAAGCCCGCAATGCAGAGCGCGTTGGTGCCATGTATTGCTTCAAGCGTTGCGATGTAAACCAGAACTAATCCCCTGATCAAGGATTAAATTTTGTATATGTTGGGATCCCATTGGATTGGGCTCTGAAGTTTAAACTTCGGAGCTCAATCTAACTAAATCGGTTTTAGAAATTAATGAGACAAAGTGGAAGTGTAAATAGTGATGACCGCTTCTTTTTTCCGGGGGAAGTCATCTATCATAAATGCGACGAAGGATGGTTGGCCATATGTATAGAGGCTGCTAATTGGATAGTGCTTACCTCTGATTTGCAACGTCAGATATTAGAAGATTTAACAAAAGGAAGTACAATAGGCCATATCCTTGAATACTTATCTTCTGACGAAATTATTCAGTTGCAAAAGTTATTGGCAGCGATAACAGCTCGTGAGTTTGCTCGGACGGACAAGGCTCCTAAATTGCATCTATTAGAAGGCAATAAGTTACTCAATTGCTATCTTACCAATGCATGCAATCTTAGATGTGAGCATTGCTTTATGAGTTCAGGGGTTAGACTTAAGAACGAGCTTTCAACAGATGAGTGGAACCGAGTTCTTTCTGAATTTAGAAATTGTGGTGGAGAAAGCGTAACATTTTCCGGAGGAGAACCCATGATGCGCCCTGATCTTCAACAGATAGTCATGAATGCTCACAATATAAATTTAAATACTACTATACTTACCAATGGCATACTTTGGACTGATCGTCAGATACACCAATTGTCCCCATATATCACCGAGGTACAAGTTAGCATTGATGGATTTGACGAAATGAGCAATGCAAAAATACGGGGTGAGGGTAATTTCAATAAGCTCATAAACACAGTAGTAGCATTTGCCAATGAAGGAGTGCAAACATCTGTGGCAACAACATTCACATTTGCAAATCTTTGCGACAATGCTGATAAGAGATATAAGCAAATGGTAGAGGATATTAAGTCAAGATGTGATAATCCTGTATTCTTCAAACTGAGTAAAAAAGTTCTTCAAGGAAGGAATACTCATTATAGTGAAGAAGAAAATAAAGCATTCTATAATCGGATTCTGGAAATCGAATGCGCTGTAGATCCTAATGCACAGTTAGAAAATTTCATGGAAGGACACACACCGAATTTGGTAACTCGTAATTGTGGTTTTGGAGGAATCTCTATTGGTGCCGATGGTGAAGTTTACTATTGTAACCGCATATCTGAGGTCGAAAGTTATGGAAATATTCGAAACCTTCCAATAAAACACTTCATGTCTCTTGGGCATGAACTGCACCAACGTACATCGGTTGACCATCTTGTGCCATGCAAGAATTGCTATTTACGGAACATTTGTTTTGGAGGATGCCGAATTGACGATTGTAGTTGTAAGGGCAAAGTCAAAGATTTAAAAGGAAATATTATTCAGAACAAATGCAACAAAGAGTTCAAGCAACGACTCATTCGCAGAATGATTGAATCCTACTTCTATTACTATACGTTTTAGTCAGCATGATCATAATAAATGGCATATCGTTATTTTTGCATATACGAAAAACTCGTTGGAGAACACTATAAATTGCGTGTTGAAGTAGCATTGGATACAGGCGGAAAATCCCTCCTGCCATTTAAGCGGAAAATGACATTGCTTTATCTCCAGAATGTTGCCGATAATCAGAATCAATATGATTTGATAAGCTTTCTTTGCCAAAGCGGAACGGCAGCACAGTCTCCATTTGAGATTAATAATGTGTCTCTACTATCATATAACACGGTTGTTGACATTTTGCAGAGACAACCTTTCTCTTATTTCCAATCCTCTCCAAGAGCAAGTCTGTCACGTATTTCTTGCCCTTTAGAGATCAAAAGGCATCTACAAATACCAGTCGGAAAACTGCTTCATGGTGAATTATATATAGATTCTATCAATTCTTGGAATACAGGTATTCGTGTTATGATAAGATATGAAGGCGCTATAAATAGTTTCTTCCCTTCGTTCAATGAAATACCATTTGTTTTGATAGACGGGTCATTAGCTCTACGAGATTATGAGGCTGAGAAGAAATTACTCACAACTCTTCCTCTCAGCTACTCCCCAAAGGGCCTGTTATCCATAAAAGACTCGAATACCTCAATCCTTTCTGATTTAATTGATAAAGGCTGGAAACTGTTCGTTCCCAATCAGCAAAAGGGTCATTCTTCATTATATAAGCATACTACAAGTAGTGGTATTATATGGTTCTCTACAGAAAGTACTGATAATAAATATCAGCTTCAAATGCTTGATGCTTTCCTGAAATCTCGAAACTATATAGAATCGGATGGTCAGATTGCGATATTCAATAGAAAAGATGTACTTCAACAGGCTGATGACAAGTTCGCTTCACAAATTGGGGCTTCTCAGGATGTTTTAACATTGTATTCTGTTCCAAAGAATATTTCCAAACTTGACATTGAGACACGACTAATGCAAAAGCTCCATGCTACCCTTCGTCAGTATCAACTCGATGGTGTTTTGTGGCTTCAACAGCAACGTGCAAATGATTGTGGCTGCCTGTTAGCCGATGAAATGGGACTTGGCAAGACCATACAGGTAATTGCGCACCTCTGTTGCCTTCCATCGGAATCCAAGCATCTTGTCATTGCTCCGGTTTCATTATTATACAATTGGCAAGAAGAAGTAACACGATTCGCGCCTCAGTTGTTAGAACGTATCCAGTTTGTCAGCTATGATATGCTTCGTATTCACCTTTATAATTATAAAAATAAGGTATATGACACCATTGTCATTGACGAGGCCCAAATAATCAAGAACAGAGATACCAAACGTTACAAGGCCATTGCACAACTAAAGTGCTGTCATCGCATTATTCTCACAGGTACTCCTATTGAAAACTCAGTCGAGGACATATGGTCTCACTTTATGTTGCTCAATCCTTCCTTACGTACTTTACATGACAGACTTTGTAAAATTTGCGCCAATAGTGCCGAAAAGGTGTATGTTGCTTTAAGTAGCAAGTTGTTACATCCCTTTATTTTAAGAAGGACGAAAGACGAAGTGCTGACCCAACTCCCCTCACGGACAGAAAAGAATATATATATCGAGTTGTCTCATGAGGAAATGCGAATATATGAGAACATCCATCAAGCAGTTCTTGCTGCTCTAAGAAATGGGATTTCGGGTAGAGTAACAAGTATCGTTTTAGAGGCTATACTCCGTCTTCGTCAAGCTTGTGTGTCTGCGAATATGCTACCTGTGACTCTGACCCAATCGGGATATATAGAAAGTACAAAATTGAATCTCACTTTAGAATATGTTAGACTGTTCAAATCTGAAGGACGAAAGGTTCTTATTTTCTCTCAATTTGTAAAAGCTCTTCAAGAGTTTGAGATAATACTTTCTAAGAACGATATACACTTTCGAAAACTCTATGGAGATACAACCGACAGAAAGACCCCTATCCAACAATTCCAGAAAGATAAGACAATTGACGCCTTTCTCATTAGTCTTAAAGCAGGAGGCGTAGGTCTTAACCTAACAGCAGCAGATCGCGTGATACTTCTTGATGACTGGTGGAATCCTGCCGTTGAAGAACAAGCTATGGGACGAGCTCATCGGATAGGTCAAAAACACCCTGTTCTTGTACTTCGCTTTGTTTGTAAGAATACGGTAGAAGAAAAGATTCTTCAATTGCATCAACAAAAAAGACAGATAACCGATATATTTGAAAGACAGACGGAAAAGCTGACAATTGATGATATTAGGTCTCTTGTTGAATAATGCTAATTCCCACTAAAAAGTGATCAATTTTAATGTATTGTTCGAACTGCCCAATATCAGTTGTATTGGACTATATCCGTGGTTGAGCTCTGTAATGGCAATCCACAAGTGTCGAGAGTGTCCTCAAAATGGGATCGCTCAAACTTTTTTCAGAAATAAGGAAACCCCGACAAATGTAAGCCTCTGGTAAAGAACGACATTGTTAACAATAAAATGCCAAAAGCATAACGATTATCAAATTAATTTTTTATCTTTACACCAAGAAATCATCCGCTAAAACGATGCGCAAAACGCGGAAGCCTGACGGTGGAGCAATAGGAGGAGATTACTCTTGAACTATTTCTGAAAAGTAATGATATACAGCCACTTGTAGATATGTTACGATTTCTGGTGGTTACGAAAGAATATTTGGAACATGTCATGATCAAACTGACATTTCTCGTTGGTCTTGCTTTTCGCAATGGTATGAGGAAGCGGATATTACATGCCTTGAAACAGGTTAACGGCGATTGGATTGTAGTTGCCGAACCGCTTGGAATAGGCCGGACTATATTATATAGCAAATTTTAAAAGTACGGACTTGGATATAGATTTTTACAACCATAGCCAATGATTTATTGATTTTTACTATTTGCAAAGGTGGGCTATTCAGTAAATGTCCCTAAACAATACAATGGCATATGAAGATGATAGCGCATAATCTCTTCATATGCCCTTTTTATTGTCATTTTTCTGTATTTTCTCCTATACTCTTATCAGCCAAGACATGACACTTCAGAAGAAGTCTGGTGACCTCTTCTGATTCTTTCAATAAACCCATATCATGCAGTTTTCTCCGTTCTGTTCCTGATCTTGTCAATCATCCGTATGGCATTTGCCGTATGTATTCCGAAGAAAATCCACAGGATTTCCGTCTTCCTGTTCCTTGCCTTTATCCTTGCGAGCGAGTAATGTTGCTTTTGAGTGCCGAAGCTTCCTTCAAGCCGGGTGGCCCTTTCTTTTGAGAGTTCACTTCTGAGCACCTTCCTCAAAGGCTCGTCTTTTGCCGCCTTTCCCTTGCGCACAAAGGAAGTGGATATTCCATATTTTGTACAGAACTTCTTGTTGGCATTATTGGCATAAATGGAATCGGCAGCCACACATCTTACCCTTACATTCATGAGCTTCCGCTGCATACGGATACACTCCTTCAACCTTATACCCTCATTGAACGCCTTGAACGAGAGATGTTCGATGAACGATATGCCGTCTATCTGTATGTTGTTGACCTTCGCACCGAACTCGACGGATTTGGTTTCCTTGCCTCTGACGATGGGACGTACATAATGGCGGTCAATGCTGACGATGCGGTCACTGACTTTCCGCCCTTCAAACATTTCCTTTTTCTGTACAAGAACCTTCCTGATTACGGAAAGCCGTTTCTGGTAATCCTGCGTATAGCAGAGTGAGGCGCCATACTCCTTGTCAATCCCGTCTCTCTGCATGATAAGCTTCTCTAGGAGCTTGAACATACGCCGTTTGAGCATGCGCGTCCTTGAAGCCTTCCGCTTCCTTTTCTTGCTGTAGGACAGGTAGGCGGTCGAGACGTCCTCGTATTTGTTGCGCGAACTCCTTATGCCAAGATCACTGCAACGCCGGCAGATATGCCTGTGAAGCCACACGATACTTTCCCACAGGAGCTTCATGTCCGTGGGAAAACGCATGTGGCTCTCATAACAGGTGGCATCAGTCATGCACACGTGAAGGTTATCAAGATAAGGTTTCCAGTGTGAAGCAAGCACTTCTTGAGGGGAGTCAATGTCAAGACGGGAGGTTATCTCATTACGGATGGCACTGACTATCTTGTAGTTGGTTATGGGGCAGAGCGGATCTATCATGACTCCGCAGAAGAACTGATAGTGTATGTTGCCGTTAAGATGTGCCACCAACTGCCTGTCGGAGAAACCGGTATAAGCCTTCAGCACCATAAGGGCGATCTTGGCGGAAGGACTGAAAATGTTCTTGCGTCCAAGACGTTGCTCCGACAGACCTGATTCTTTGGCTATACGCTCAAACGGGAACACTGAATGAAGCCTGCCAAGCTCACTCTCATGAAAACTCTTGCGATATTTTCCAGAATATCAAATTCTGTAAAGCCTAATGTAGGCTGAATCTCGGAAATATTTCGTATTTTTGCCATATCTTAGTTGGGGTATTTCCCCCGTTTTGGCTGCCAAACCGTATTTTCGGGGGAATATCTAAAGATACAAAAAAGCCAGCTAATTCGCAATACTTTATGTATGAATTAGTTGGCTAATTTTATAATATTTACGGAATGTCCCAAAGGTGTGTTTTTTCAAAAAAAATAATGTTACCTTTGCATTTAGGAAAAGTGTTCTTTTGAATTACTGCAAAATGAGGTAAAATATAGAGATTCGCTTGTTTCTAAATCGTTACCTGTTAAGCGGAAGTCCCTTTGTAAACAATTAGTTATCAATGGTATATGTAATTCGCAATGTCTTGCAACATGAGTAGTTAGCCGTTTGGCTATGCCGCATACATCAGCAATTTCTTTCAGATAAGCATTCATGCGCTGATTACTGATTACGGGTAAAAGTACACCTTTTTTTATGCACTCTGCATTATCTTCATATTTTCTTAATATCCTTTGGGAAATAGACAAAACTGGAATATTACACATCTGATTGATTTTCTGTCGTGCCTTGCGTATCCACAAAGCACCGTTATTGTCTTTTATTAGGTGTTCACGGCTTAACTGCTGTACATCCACGAAAGCAAGTGCAGTAAAACAGCAAAAGATAAAAATATCTCTTACCTGCTCCAGCCGTTTGATAGCAAATTCCTTGTTCATCAGAATATCCAGTTCTTCACGTGAGAGAAACTCTACATTTACTTCCTCCTGCTTGAAGTGGATGCCGTAAAACGGGTCTTTCTTTATGCAGTCGTTAGCCAAAGCAATACGAATAACTTTTTTCAAGTTCTTCAAATGTTTCAATGCGGAATTGTTTTGGCAATGCTTCTCTGTTTTCAGCCAAAAATCAAAATCACGGATAAATTGCCCGTCCAGTTCTGCTAACATTATATCATCACGGTGGTAACAACTGCGGATATATTCTTTCAGGCGGTTTATGGAAGTATCGAACTTGGTAACGGTGCTTTCTGTATATTCCTTGCCAATTAAGGCACGGCATTTCTCGTTATGCTCCGCATAAACTTCCAACAAGCTGCGCTGCACCTTATCCCGTCCGTAGAAACAATCCTTTATTATATCGGCTGTTATCGGTTTGTTATCTATCTCCAGTTCGCGGTGTATCTGCAATATTTTGGCGCGAACCGTATTGATATAGTGGTTCAGTTCGGTGGCTACACGGTCTTTTCCTTTGGAACATTCCTTTTTCTGATTCCATAAATTTACAGGAATGCTCCGTTTAATCATAACTTCGGCTACTCGTTTGTTTACGGTGATGCGCATACAAATAGGAACTTCACCGTTTTTCAGAAGTTTTGCTTTCTTAATGATGAACAATACGCTTAGTGTGTTTCTTTTCACTGCTCCCATAATTCTTTGATTTTTAAATGGTACAAAATTAGTTTGCTACACTCAAAAACCAGCTACGCAAAAAGCTGACAATCAAAGATAAATGCGTCAATTCGTGGGAGCAAAAACGGTTTTCAAAAAGTCCCACGAATAAGCCACGTGAGAACTGCCTTAAACGGCTCACCCGATAAACCTGGGGGATTAAGCATACAGCTTTGTAAGTCTGAAAAGA
>OKPF01000033.1_pt1 | contig 98934 bp, 91 predicted proteins | sample 1612151 | NCBI WGS metagenome assembly OKPF01 (sample SAMN04436779, study PRJEB24849) | human gut metagenome | biome: human gut; feature: NICU; material: stool | host: Homo sapiens | place: USA: Saint Louis, MO | collected 2011-05-07 | reverse complement strand
TCCGTGGCGGGGTGAGTCCTCGCCCAAGAAAAGCAAGTTATCCTTGATCCGCCGGTTGGACGATTACGACGGGTGGCTCAACCATGAAATAAGTTAACAGTAGACAAGTGACAGTTGACAGTTTAAATCAAAAATCATAAATCAAAAAGAAATGTCTTCCCTTCCTTCCGGCGTTCGTTTGGTGCGGTTGCTGAACGAGCATTTAAATGATATCATGAACCGCGAGCGTGCGAACCAAAACTCGATTCACCTGTATTGCACGGGTCCTTACTGGGTGGCATTTGAGCGCTCGGCCTATCAGTTGCGCCATGTGTTCCCGGACAGCGAGATTACGCCAATGCGTTTGCTCGGCTACCCTTTTCCTGTGGTGATGGTGTCCGTTACGGATCGTTCGCTCCGCTCGTATGCCCGCAAGCACATCTTGCGAAGAGACGACATAGATTACAAATTATTAACAGCATCCCAACTCTCCCATGAGGACTACCAAGCGTGGCATGCCGGCGAGGTGAAGGGGTTGCCTTCATTAAGTGAGATCGTATGAGTGAGGTGCAAATTCTATTATTGTTATTACTGTCCGGATATCTGATCTCCGTGTCTTTGGGCATGGTGATCATCCCGAGGATCTTGGTGATCTCCCACAAGAAAAGACTGTATGATGTCCCGGATTCTCGAAAGGTACACACGACCCCGGTTCCCCGCTTGGGTGGCCTGTCGTTTTTTCCCGTGGTCTTGATGTCGTTTGCCTTGGTGATAGGCTTTCGCCTTTATCTGTGGCCCTCGGATCTGTCTAGCTTCTCGATCGAGATGCTCCATGAGTATCTTTTCTTGTTCGTGGGCATGACACTTCTTTATCTGGTGGGTGTCTGCGATGACTTGGTCGGGGTGGGTTACCGCTACAAGTTCATCGTACAAGTCGTGTCGGCCCTCCTGCTGGTGTTGTCCGGCAATTGGCTCGATACGCTGGGAGGCCTATTCGGGATCTATTCGGTCCCGGCCTTGCTGGGTGTGCCAGTCACGGTTTTCGCCGTGGTTTATGTGACAAACGCTATCAACCTGATTGACGGGATCGATGGTCTGGCCTCCGGTTTGTGCTGTATCGCCTTATCGGTCTTGAGCGTGTTCTTTTTCATTCAAGATCAATGTGTTTATGCCTTGCTCGCTATCTGTACGCTGGGAATCCTCATGCCTTTCTGGTGCTACAATGTCTTTGGCAATGCCAACTGCGGGCATAAGCTCTTCATGGGCGATGCTGGGAGTTTGACGTTGGGCTACGTGATCAGTTTCCTGATCATTCATTTATGCGTATCGAATAGTACCTCTACGGAGCGTTCGAATCCTTATTTGGTGATTGCCTTTTCCACGGTCTTGGTACCGTTGCTGGACGTGGTACGTGTGGTGCTGCGCCGCCTTCGTGAGCACAAGAACCCGTTCTTGCCGGACAAGAACCATTTCCATCATAAGTTGTTGCGCACGGGTATGCGGGTGCGGATGGTGATGGTGACGATCATTTGCGTGTCCGTTTTCTTTATCGCATTGAATATTGTATTGGCTAATCATTTGAATGTCAATTGTATATTATTTTTAAACCTGTCTCTATGGACGGTTCTTCACTTGGTGATCGATTGGCTGATCGCCCGGAATCGGCAGAAGAGGGAATCGGCATTCGACAAGAGGTTCTAGACAAGGAAAGCCGGGAAGGGCAATTCCGTCCTTCCTATAAATCAAAATACCATGAAGAAAGTATTGAAAGGCTGGCTCATCGATAATGCGGTGACCACCGACAACAAGACGGACAAGATCTTGTTACTGGCCTCGGCCGGAAGTTTAACTTTGGATGACGTGTTGGAGGAGATGTACAAGCAAGACACCGGTCTACGCCCGGAGACGATGCGTCACTCTGTGACCCTCTACCATCGGATAGTAATGGACTTGATCTTAAACGGCTATAGCGTGAACACGGGTCTGTTCCGTGCCGTCCCCCAGTTGAAAGGCGTGGTTGAGGGCGGCGCTTGGAACAAGGAGAATAATTCCATCTACGTCTCTTTCACGCAAGACAAGGCTCTGCGCGAGGCGATCGCCAAGACCGTGGTGGAGATCCTCGGCGAGAAGTCTAACATCATGTACATCTTGGAGACCGAGGATCGTAAGACGGGCTTGAAAGACGGCAGCGCCACTGCGGGTCACAACTTCTTCGTCCGTGGGGCGATGTTGAAAGTGGTTGGCGACCACGAGTCGGTAGGTGTTACGCTGACCGACTCCAAAGGTGCCACCACGAAACTGACGGATGACCAGATCACCATCAACAACCCTTCTTCGCTCACGTTGCTCCTGCCGGCTGATTTGGCGGAAGGTGAGTACACGCTGACTGTGACGACGCAGTATGGTAGTGCGGGTCACATACTGAAAACGCCTCGTAGCGTAAGTACGCAAATTTGGGTGGGCGGAAAGCCTGCTGATGGCGGTGGCGATAGCGAGAGCCCGGATGAGATCTGACATATTTGGTAAATCGCTATTACCAGTACAGATAAATCACTATTACCTGTACTGGTAAACCACCTTTACATGATAAGGTAACAGGGATTTCTCGGTTGAGTATGCTTTGGAAATAGCTTGTACATTGGTGAGACCACGGTGTGATCTGATAATGGGTGTAGGAATTATGTGAATAAAGTTCCTAATAACATTACATTGGACACAGATAATGTTAAAATCAAAATTGATTGTTAATATGACTAGGTTTAGGGTACTGCAAAGAGCCTCCCCTAGAGTGTACGCCTTGTATTGAGTTTGCATAATATTTAAATGATTTATTAATAGAGAGATGAGAGAACGTATTGTTGCCTTCGACTATTTAAGGGCTCTTGCTATTACCGGTATATTGCTATGCCATTTTTGTCATAATTATAATTCAATTTCATTTTTAGGACATTATTTCGGAGGTGTCTTTGTAACATTGTTTATCGCAATGTCTGGTATGCTATTTGGTATTGTATGGAATAATAATAGCCGGATGGAATATGATATGTCTTTTCTGAAACAAAGATTTTTTAAACTTTCAGTTACATATTATCCATTTCTGATTTTAATGTTTGCATTCCTTTATTTTGTGGATGATTATCATTTCAATGTAAAAAATCTGTTCCTAATAAATATGTTTCATTTTTGTTTTTTTATTAGTTTTGAGATATATTTGATGTTTGAGGTTGTTAGTGAAGGACGTTATTCCTTAATGCGTATTATAGATAATCCTTTTTTTGCTTTTGTAGTGTATGTGATTTCTAGTGTATTATTGGGTTGTATATTGCATTTTGTTGTAAAATACATAAAAAAATATGTGCTTTAATTGCTCTTAAGTCATGAAATATTATTCTCTGCATTGTCTGGTGTGTCTTAATAAAGTGTGTGCTTTGGATTGTTCGATTACGATTTTATGTCTGCAAATTCCGAAAACAATAAGCGAATAGCTAAGAACACGTTGTTCCTCTACATGCGCATGCTTCTGATTATGGGGGTGACGCTGTACACCAGTCGGGTCGTGTTGAGGGTTTTGGGTGTAGAGGATTTCGGCATTTATAATGTGGTGGGAGGGGTAGTTTCCATCATGAGCTTTTTTATTTCTAGTTTATCTAATGTTACCCAACGATATATGAATATAGGTTTGGGAAAACAAGACTTAATGGAGACAGGATGTGCTTTTAGACAGAGCCTAACCCTCATGTGGCTGTTATCCGTATTATTATTGCTGTTTGGTGAAACATTGGGACTTTGGTTTGTATACAATAAGTTAGTGATACCTCCAGAGAGGTTAGGTGCTGCCGTTTGGGTATATCATTTTTCATTGATCTCCATACTTTCCGCTATTAATCAAGTCCCATTAATGGGGGCTATAGTTGCGCATGAGCGAATGAATATATATGCCTATCTTGGTCTTTTTGAGGCTTGTGCTCGATTATTCATAGTCTATTTGCTTGAAGCTTTTGGAACAATCGATTCGTTGATATTGTATGGTTTGCTTATGGCTATAGTTTCTGTCTTCGTCTGGCTAATTTATGCGATATATAGTGTAAGGTCATTTACCGAATGTAAATTTAGGTTTTATTGGAATTATAGTTTGGTCGCAGAGATGTCAAAGTTTATAGGTCAAAATTTATTTGGCTGTTTCGCTTGGTCTGCAGGTGTACAAGGAACAAATATCCTTTTAAATATATTCTTTGGTCCCGCTGTAAATGCGGCACGAGCGGTTTCTGTGCAAGTAAGCGCAGTTGTTACACGTTTTACTGAGAATATGATGACAGCGGTTAAACCTCAAATAATTAAATCATATGCTTCCGGTGATTGTGAATACATGGTGACACTAATTGAGAAAAGCTCTAAATATGCTTATTTCTTAGCGGCCTTGATAGCTATACCTGTAATGGTTGAGATAGAGTTTATACTGGAGGTTTGGTTAGGTGAGGTTCCAAGCCATACTATATCATTCACTCGTCTTGTTCTGTGTGAATCCTTGATAGGAGTATTTATACCACCTCTATGGATGGCGGCAAATGCAACTGGACATATAAAAAACAGTCAAGTATATGGTAGAATGTTCACGTTGGCGATATTACCTATAAGCTATCTTTTGTTAAGATTGAATGCTAATCCGCTTGTCCCATTTATTGTTGCGGTTTTAGCAAATGTAGGATATTGGTTTTATAGTTTGTGTGATATTCATAGGCAAATACAGTTGAATATGAGAAAATACTTTCGAGATGTTGTTAGGCCTATATTAATTTTTACATTCTCATTGGTGTTAGTCGGTTCTATATTGATGTTAATCGAACCTAATGATTCAGTTTTTCGTTTCTTGATAGTTTTTTCGCTTTCCGTATTTATTGGCTTTAGTGTTATTTATAGTTTGTTGCAATCAAGTGAGCGTATGATATTGCATGCGGCTCTAAAACGATTTGTTGTTAAATAGTTGTTTTTGTTATTAATAGAGTAAAAATAGTATATAAGCAATGTAGGGTTATTGAATCATGTTAAGTAACTAGAATATATTTGATGTAATTTGAATTTAAATTATTTATATATGACTTGTGGCAATAAAAAAAGAATTCTGTTCGTGATGCAAAGCCTTTATGATGGTGGAGCGGAAAAATTATTGGTGGATATGCTTAATAATTTTGATTATAGTAAATATGATATAGATCTTTTGTTAGAACATGATTTTGGAAATTATGCAAATCTAGTGCCTTTAGAAGTGAGAAAAATAATATTATTCTATAATATTAATAGACCCTTATTAGAAAGAATGATAGGAAAAATAATGTCCTATTTTGGTTTATATTATTTTTATATATTATTTTTTAGAAGACAGATAATAATTGATAAGATGAAAGGTGAAAAGTATGATACGATAATATCTTTTTTAGAAGGACGGAGTTTGGTGTATCATAGCTTTATATTGAAGCAAGGAATTAGGCATTTATCTTGGGTGCACGTAGATCTGTTTAATTTCCATTGGACAAAAAGGTATTTCAAAAGTAATAAGCATGAGAAGAAATGTTATGAATTAATGGATGATGTGATCTTTGTGTCTAATGATGCGAAAAATAAATTTCAACAACTTTTTAATGTGACTACATCCACAAAAGTAATATATAATTTGATAGATTGTAAGACAATTGTCTTGCGGGCAAATGAGTTTAAAGTTGAGAAAAGGAAATTTACGGTTTGTCTAGTAGGAAGATTGGTTAGACAAAAACAATTTGATAGTATTATAAGAGTTGCTAGAATTTTTGTAGATAATGGATATGATATAGATTTTTGGATTGTTGGTGCAGGTTGTTTGGAGTCAGATCTTAGTAAAATGATCCATGATTTACATTTGGATGATAATGTACACCTTTTAGGTTATAAGCCTAATCCTTATGTCTATATAAAGTGTGCGGATTTATTTGTGAGTTGTTCTTTGGCAGAGGGATTTTCTTTAGTTGTGGCGGAAGCATTATGTCTGGGAAAAGCAATTGTGTCTACAAAAACAGTTGGTCCAGTAGAGCTTTTAGGGTCAAATTCCGAGTATGGGGTTTTGGCAGACAATGATGATGAATCTCTGTATAATGCAATTAAATTATTTGTCAATGATTATAATAAGGTCTTTGTCTATCAAGATAAAGCAGCAAAACGTTCTTTGATGTTTGATGTTGAAAAAACAATGAATGAAATATATAGTATTTTATGACTGGCTCATTTGTTATTAAGAAGAATAGAATTTTAGAGATATTGTTCTTTATTATAATATTTCTTGTTAATCTTAAAATGACACTAAATATATCAGACTTTGCTACAGCTAATTTATCTATACTTATTATTGGTATTTCTTTTATTTCGTTGCTTTTTACAAAGATAGATGATAATATTTATTGGATAGTTCTATTTTTTATACTTTCATTGTTTCGTGTGGAAGCATCTAAAATGTTGTTTGTGTCATTGCTGGTATCAATATCTAGGAATCTTTATATTGATAAAATGGCTAAATATTCTTTTTGTCTAACTGTATTATTCTTAATTATAAATTACGGTTTATTGATTTTAGGAGTGTTGCATGAAGAATATTCTGATTTTTTCTATAAGTCTGGAGGCGTTGTTAGTGATATGGGATATGGAAATCCTAACCTGTTTTCATTGTATTTGTTTTTCTTGGTTATTTTTCTTGTGGTTTTAAAGAAAGAAATTAATACATTTCTTGTCGCTTTTATAGTCTTTGTTATATATGAATCATTTTATTCTCGTACGGTTCTGTTCTCTGGCTGTATTCTGCTTGTTTTATCTTTTGTTCAAAAAACAAATTTAAAAAAATGTTTCTTTAATAAATATATATTGTTGTCTTATCCATTTGTGATACTATTCTTTTTTATTGTTGTTTTGTTTAATGAATCAGAGTATTCTTTTATTCATGAAATTAGTTCTGGTAGATTAAGGTATTCTTTGCTCGTATTTGGCGAATTAACTCCGAATAATTTGTTGATTGGTGCAACTAATATTGATGAGTCTATTATAATAGATGTTGCGTATATATCATTGCTGCTGTCTTCTGGAATTTTTTCTTTAGCATATTTGTATAATCTATATTGTAAGGCTGTTTCTAAGTTTGATTATAATTTGATTCTCATTCCTGTAATGCTTCAATATTTATTTTTGAGTTTGTCCGAAAGTGCTATTATTAATACATATCTTTGGGGAGGTCTGTTTTTTTGGATAGTAATGTCGGGTAAGTATTCTTGTGGTAAAACCAATTAATTATTTATATGTTTTTTGATTTAAAGAAAAAAATATCTTATAAAGAATGGAATGTGGGATTTTTTAATGCTATTCCAGAAGATTTAGTCAGTGATAATATTGATTTGTCTAATATCACTTGGTTAAGGAGAGACTCTAAATTTCATTGTTATGCAGATCCATTCATTTTAAATGTATCTGACTGCACTATTGATTTGCTTGTAGAAGATATCTTGTTAGGTAGTAAAAATGTAGCAACAATATGTCATTTGTCTGTCGATAAATGTACAGGTGAAATAATTGAAAAATATACGTTGATAGATGATAATATACATAACTCTTATCCCTTGATTATTAGAGGTGATACTCTTGATGAGGTTTATATTGTTCCTGAAAATTCGTATTCTACAGAACTTAATGTTTATAAGTATAATACTTTGTTACATTCTTGTGAACATTTCAGTACTATGCTTCCTGTTGCAGTTGCGGATGCTACAATCTTGCCTTATAATGGAGCCTTTTATCTTTTTGCAACTTCAAGAAATGCATATAATAAGGATTTGTATATGTGGACTTCAAATAATAGATTATATGGATACGATTTGTCTCCAATATTAATAAAATCTAATTTGTTTGGGAGCAGAATGGCTGGTGATTTCATGTACGTAAATAATACTGTATACAGACCAGCTCAGGATTGTTTACAAGGGTATGGTAAAGGTATTATTCTGTATAAAGTTGAGGATATTTCAGATAAGTCCTATAATGAAACAAAAGTAATATCCCTTTATCCTGATTCCTCGTCATATTACTCGGATGGTTTGCACACGATAAATTTTTATAAAAGCATATGTGTTATAGATGGTTATAAGAATCACTATATTCCTTTTCAGAAAATATATCGTAAATTATTTGATAAGTATAGATCATGAATATCTTGTTTATTAGTTTATTAGATCCTTCTGAATCAGGTAGTGGCAATCAAAAAGTCACTTTGTTGTCTGCCAAATATTTGTCTAGTGTTGGAATTCATTGTTTTATAGCTTATTTTAAAGATTCTGAATATAGTTCCTCTCAATTAGTCTTTGATGCGAAATTTAAAATTGATTATAATGATTTAGATGGTTTCCGTTCTTTTCTTATTGATAATGAGATTTCTATTATTCATAATCAGGCATCAAGAGCTGTTAATATGAAATTCCTTGGTCAAGCTGTTGCGGGATTAAAAGTGAAAATTATATCAGTTTTGCATAATCTTCCAGGAACAGAGAATATTAGATATAATAAGCAATCTCTTTTGTTTCAAGTTCTTAATAGGCGGATTTCTTTTAAGTGGCTTATTTATCTTTTATTGTTATTCTTCTACCCTATTACTCGTTTTCTAGTTAAATATACTACCAAAAGGAAGTATAAATCTATCTATAAATACTCAGATGCTTTAGTTCTCCTATCTGATGCTTATATACCCATTTATAGATCTATTGCTAATTTGAAGGATTCTTCTAAGATGGTCTCAATTCCCAATTTTCTCTCATTTGATTATGTTGAGCGTAACTATTCTAAAACAAATGAATTGCTAATTGTGGCTCGATTTGATGAAATATCTAAGCGTATATTACTAGCATTAAAAATTTGGAAACATTTTTTATCTACTTATGACGTGAGAGATTGGTGTTTAACTATAGTTGGTTATGGAGAGTGGGAATCTGTTTATAAAGACTTTATAAATAAAAATGATATTGTAAATGTGAAATTGGTTGGGCGTGATGATTCAAAGAAATATTTTGAACGTTCGTCAATACTAATGTTTACCTCTTTATTAGAAGGTGCTCCACTAAGTCTGCTTGAAGCTATGCAGATGAAAGTAGTCCCTATTGCTTTTGATGATTGTATGGCTATTCGAGGTTTCTTAATTAATGATGTTAATTCAAAAGTTATTAAGTCTTTGGACATATCTGAATATTCTCGCTCGATTTATGACTTAATTACTAATGAAAAATTGCGTTGTAAACTTTCAGAGAATGCTTTTAATTGTCTCCATTATTTTACTGTAAAAAATGTTATGCTAAGGTGGGTGGATTTGTATAATAGTTTGTTGAAATAATATATAATTATGTGTCACGAAAATTTTATTATTGGATACACTTCTGGAGTGTTTGATATGTTTCATATTGGTCATTTAAACATACTAAAACGAGCTAAGGAATTGTGTGATTTTTTAATTGTTGGTGTTAGTACCGATGAATTGGTAAGAGAGTATAAGCATAAAAGTCCTATAATCTCTTATGATAATCGTAAGGCAATTGTTGAGGCTTGCAAATATGTAGATAAAGTAGTTCCTCAAGTTAATCGAGATAAAATGTCTGCTTATCATCGTTTGCATTTCGATGTGATGTTTGTTGGTGATGACTGGAAAGGTAATTCTTTGTTTCAGGAAGTAGAAGCTGAGTTGAATAAGAATGGAGCTAAAGTTGTTTATTTTCCTTATACTAAAGGTATTTCTTCTACTATATTGCGTGATAAACTAGTTTAAATTACTACTATGAATGTTGATATTAAAGATTTTCAATATAAAATATTAGAAATAGCGTTTTATTTTGATGAGTTTTGTAAGAAATATGATATAGAATATTATTTAATGGGTGGAAGTGCTTTAGGTGCTGTTAGGCATCATGGCTTTATTCCATGGGATGATGATTTTGACGTTTTTATGACTTTTAATAATTATCATAAGTTCCTTCATTATGCTTCTATACATCTTGATACAGAAAAATTTCATCTTCAAAGAGAAAATTCTACTGAGTGGCCTTTGTTTTTTTCTAAGTTAAGAATGAATGGAACAACTTGTATTGAAAAAGGATATAATAAAATGCATCAAGGTATTTATATTGATATAATGTGTTTGTATAATGTATCACCTAATAAGTTTGTTCGTTATATTCAATATTTATCCGCTCAAATTTTAAAAGCTACATCTCTTTATTTGGTAGATTACGATTCTGATAGCTTTTTCAAGAAAGTATTTATTAATTCTTGTCATTTTGTTGTAGGTACTACAGCAAAAAACTTTTTATTCAAAATATTGAATCACTTTTCAACTAAAAATACGTTACTTGTTGGCCATTTTTTTGGAAAGGCTCCGTTTCCCAAAACGAGTTTTCCTCGTAAATGGTTAGGAATTCAGCGCTATGTGAATTTTGAGAATCTCCTTTTACCTATTCCTTTTGAAGCGGAAAAATATCTTTCTCTTAGGTATGGTAGCGATTTTATGAAAATCCCTAATTCTGATATTTTTACAGAATATCCTATTCATGCAGTTTTTGTTGATATACATAATGATTATACAATTTATAAAGACAAGTTTAATTCTTAATTATCTTAGCTTTAGCTGATTACTTAACTGAAAAATCTTTTCTTTATCATGAAAGTAGTACTTCTTGCAGGAGGTTTCGGTTCTCGTATATCTGAGGAATCTCAGTTCAAGCCGAAGCCAATGATTGAGATTGGTGGTATGCCAATCTTGTGGCACATTATGAAAGAGTATGCCTATTATGGTTATACCGAGTTTATCATTTGCGCCGGTTATAAACAGGAATATATTAAGGAGTGGTTCGCCAACTATTTCCTTCATAACTCTGATGTGACTTTCGACTATCGTGGTGGCAACAACGAAATGACCGTTCATCAAACTAATATGGAGCCTTGGAAAGTCACAGTCGTTGATACGGGCTACAACACTATGACTGGAGGTCGTATTAAGCGTATCCAGAGATATATAGAGAATGAGACTTTCTTGATGACATACGGCGATGGTGTTTGTGATGTAGAAATTGATAAATTGGTGGAGTTTCATAAGAGCCATGGCAAGCTTGCGACCCTTACGGCCGTCAAGATAGCACAAGATAAAGGAGTCTTAGATATTACTAAAGATCAAGCCGTAAGGGCTTTTCGGGAAAAGAACGCCTCTGATGGCGCTCCTATTAATGCCGGCTACATGGTGTTGGAACCCGAGGTTTTTGATATGCTGGAAGGGGGTGACTCTTGTGTCTTCGAAAAGACCGCACTAGTCAAGTTGGCGCAAGAGGGTCAGTTGATGTCTTACATCCATACTGGTTTTTGGCAGTGCATGGATAATATACGTGAGAAATCTATGCTTGAAAAACTGCTTGCCGAGGATAAAGCTCCTTGGAAGCGTTGGGAGCGCTCTGTTCCGGAAATACCAGATTACGCAAAATAATAAGTTATCATACGAATGGGAAATATATTGGATTTTTATAAAGGCAAGAGGATTTTCCTTACAGGCCATACCGGCTTTAAGGGCTCTTGGATGTGTAGGATGCTCGCTAATGCCGGAGCGATCGTTACAGGATATTCACTGAAAGCCCCAACAGAACCATCGCTATTTCGAATTGCCAATATTGAAGATGACATACATTCCGTGATTGGCGATATACGAGATTATACCTCTCTAAAGAAGGCTTTTGATGAGTCTCAACCAGAAATTGTACTGCATCTTGCCGCTCAGCCCATTGTTAGAGATTCTTATAAAGATCCTGCCTATACCTACGAGACAAACGTGATGGGTACCGTGAATATTCTTGAGTGTGTTCGCAATAATTGTTGTGTGAAGTCTTTCTTGAATGTCACTACGGATAAAGTGTATTTGAATAGGGAGTGGAGTTGGGGCTATAGGGAGAATGAGGAATTGGATGGGTATGATCCTTATTCAAATTCCAAATCCTGTTCGGAGCTGGTGACTCATAGCTACAAGCGTTCTTTCTTCACAAATATTGATGGTCTGCCTATTATTCCTATTTCTACTGCTAGAGCGGGTAATGTGATAGGTGGTGGAGATTTCGCCAATGATAGAATAGTACCTGATTGTATCCGTGCGGCTGTAAAACATGAGGATATTGTTGTGCGTAATCCATACTCTACCCGTCCTTATCAACATGTTCTAGAACCTTTGTATGCTTACCTGCTGATAGCGATGAAGCAATATGAGGATATCGGTTTTGCGGATTATTATAATGTAGGTCCCGATGATGTGGATTGTTTTCAAACAGGCGCTCTTGTTGAGCTATTTGTGAACAAGTGGGGCGAAGGTATGAGGTGGGTGAACAAGTATGACGGTGGTCCTCACGAGGCTAATTTCTTGAAGCTTGATTGCTCTAAATTGAAAAAGACTTTTGGATGGAGCCCTCGATGGAATCTGGATGAGGCAATGGAAAAGATTGTTGAATGGAGTAAGGTTTGGCTAGCAGGTGGGGATGTTCGTGTTTGTATGGATAAACAGATAAATGAATTTTTAAACGTATAACGATAATATGAAGAACGTAATCGTCACAGGGGGCAATGGTTTTATAGGTAGTTCACTTATAAAGAAATTGATAGAAAAAGGTACTAGGGTTGTTGCTGTTGATATTACCTTTCATGGCAATCGTTTGCCTGATTCAAATCTTATTACGAGGATAGAATCAGGGGTGAATACATCTCTAGTCGAAAGACTGCCAGTAATTGAATATGACTCTTTCTATCATTTTGCGTGGAAAGGTGTAAATGGGGCTGATAAAGCAGATCCTACGGTTCAATTATCAAATATTCAGATGGCAGTAGATTGCGCTAATATTTGCAAGAGGCTAAATGTGAAAAAATTTCTTTGTGCGGGTACTGTAGCGGAGAATGTAGCATTTAGTTTGTCGCATCTGAAAAAAACGACTGGTGGAATGATGTATGGTGTGGCTAAGCATGCTTGCAGAATAATTTTGGAAGATTATTGCAAGAATATCGCTCAACAGTTTGTGTGGATGCAGTTCTCAAATATATACGGTGTAGGTAATAAAACGGGCAATTTGGTTAGTTATACGTTAGGTGAGTTGATGGCTGGTAAAGAAGCAGCATTTGGTCCTGCTTTACAACCATATGATTTTATTTATGTGGATGATCTTATAGAAGCTGTATATCGTCTAGGCTTTAAGGAAACTAATAAGCCATTCTATTATATAGGCTCTGGCAATCCTAAAGTCTTGAAAGATTATCTTATTCGTATAGGAGAACTAGTTGGTTGCGCAGATAAGGTAGGGATAGGAGTCCGTGAAGATGATGGTGTAAAGTATACAATGGATATGTTTGACAATAGTAACTTGGTTAGTACTATTGGAGAATATGCGTCTATAGACTTTGATAAAGGCATTAATAAAACTATTAATTGGCTTAAAAACTCTTTGATGTTATAGCGGAATTAGTCATGATACAGAAATTTGAATTCAAGGGACTTGATATGAAGGGGGCATATGAGATAACTCCCTTCTATGCCACAGACGAACGTGGTGGCTTTATAAAGGATTACAATATTGATGCATTTAAGCAAAATGGTATAGATCATGAACTTAAAGAGGTGTTCTATACCATTAGTAAAAAGGGTGTAATTCGTGCGATGCACTTCCAGCTTGTTAAACAGCAAGCCAAGCTTGTTCGTTGTATAAGTGGCCATGTGTATGACGTAATCATAGATCTTCGCCCTGATTCGCCAACATTTGGTAAATGGCAAGGTTTTGATCTGACCGGAGAGAATCAGAAGGCTCTATACATACCTCAGTATTTTGGCCACGGCTATTTGGTGCTGGAGGATTCTGTCGTTAGCTATAAATGTGGTGAGGTGTTTTATGGTGAAGGTGATGCCGGCATAATGTATAATGATCCGGATATGGCTATAGAGTGGCCTTTCGATAAGATTGGCGGTATTGAGAAATTGATCATTTCTGACAAGGATAAAAACTTGATGAGTTTGAAGGAATATATAGAAAAAGTACAATAGCTGATGGATAAGCGACTTTCTATTTATGTTAGTTCTCCTGATTCGTATTCTGATGTGCTTGCCGTATTTTTAAAAGGGTATCGGAGATATTGGAGTGATTGTCCCTATGAGTTTATTCTAACCACCAATACCAAATCGTATGAAGGTATTACTTGTATATGCAATAATAAGCAAAATGATACTTGGGTTGAGCGTACTATAGCGGCTTTGCCAGTTATAAAATCGAAGTATGTAATGTTGATGTGTGATGACATTATCTTGAGTGACAATGTTGACAATTCATTAATAGAGCGGTTACTTGACTATATGGATAGCCACGAGATAAGGTATTGTAATTTAGGCCCTACTCCTAAAGGATCTAAAATTAAATCTTTTCCTTTATTGCGTAGTGTCAATAAGCAAATCCCCTATGCTATCAATCTTCAATTTGGAATATTTCGAAAGGATCTTTTTGTTGAGCTGTTAGGCGATGGCTCTCTTAGTGCATGGGATATTGAAAACTCAATAAATGAACAAGCCGCTGTTGCTCCATCAGAGGATTATAAAGATGTGGTGGCAGTTTCAGAATATATCTTGCCATATATACATGGAGTATATAAAGGTAAATGGATTAGGCATGCTGTTGAAAATTTGAGTAGATTGAGCTTGTATATAGATTCTGGTAGAGGCATTGTTCCTCTCTCTCAACAGATAAAGATTGATATGACTAATTGGCTTCAGTGGAAAATATCACCTAAGCAACGGAGAGCGCTAAAAAATGTCTTAAGTAGAGTGGGTATGAAATTTGCAACGAAGAGATGAGCTGGTGTAATGTGGTTATGAAGAATGTTTATGTTTTTTAATTCTGTAAATCAGAGAGTTGTTTTTTTTATGAGGCAGATTAGGATCATGAGAATGAGAAAGATAGATTTGAGACGGTTCTTTACGTACAGACTCTGTAAAGAGTCAATCTTCAAGTGTTCCGGATACATCTTATATGTACATATAGAAATTTTTCTTATATAATACTTTTCCTGAAAGTCTATGTTATTTTCCGTATTACTTTCTTTATATCATAAAGAGAGCCCACTATTTTTACGTCAAAGTCTGACCAGTATCTTCACGCAAACGCTATTGCCTATAGAAGTTGTCTTGGTGGAAGATGGTCCTTTGACGGATGAGCTGTATGCGGTCATAAAAGAATTCACAAGCCAGCATCCTGAGTTAAAAGTGATTTCTTTGCCCACCAACCGAGGTCTCGGCAAGGCTCTTAACGAGGGGCTGAAGCATTGTTCGTATGACCTTGTGGCTCGTATGGACACGGATGATATCGCTAAGCCGGATCGTTTTGAGAAGCAATTGGCGATATTTTTGGAACATCCGGAAATTGATGTAGTGGGGGCTTGGATCGATGAGTTTGAAGGGGAGGTATCAAATGTACTTTCCATGCGGAAAGTGCCGGAGCAGCATGAAAATATCTTGAGGTTTGCCAAGGGAAGGTGTCCGGTGAACCATCCGGTGGTGATGTTTCGGAAGTCGGCCGTGCTAAAGGCTGGAGGATATAAGCATTTTCCTTTGTTCGAGGATTATTATCTGTGGGTACGGATGCTGATGAATGGTGCCCGGTTCTATAATATACAAGAGAGCCTGCTCTTTTTCCGCTTCTCGCCGGATATGTTTCGGCGGCGGGGAGGATGGCGGTATGCCGTAACGGAAGTGAGGTTGCAGACGCTGTTTTACAAGATGGGTTTTATCGGCTTTTTCTCCTTGCTAAAGAATGTCTGTATTCGCTTAGTGACCCGTCTTCTCCCTAATGGCTTGCGTTCGTTGCTCTATAAGAGGCTCATCCGGGGGTAAATAGCTTTTTGTCCTCATCCACAGTATCGCTCACGGAAGGTGTCTCAAATATCAAATAACATTTTATCAATAGTCATTTTTATGGCTGGCAGATTATTTTTCATCACATCAAACACTATAACAGCGTCTATATCGAAATAATGATGTGCTATAATGTCTCGCATTCCCATAACTCCTTCCATGTTCACGGACAATGTCGCTATCGCTATAAACCATTGGCAGTACTTGCTTGTTTAATAGCCATTATTACGTTAATAAAATAGAGAATATGAGAACAAATGATTCAAAAACATCCGTAGACTCTAAATTGGAGGAGATGGAGGAAAAGTATCCTGTAGAGCAAATCGCTGTTAAAAATGAGAAGAAAATAACGGCCAAGGATGTAAAGGAGGCTGTGAAAGAGATTAATCCCGATACGGACAGCTTGGGTAGCAGAGGGTAAAACGTATTTTAATTTGCTTAAAAGAATAATTATTAAGATTTATAGTATTATCTTTGTGGTTGCGGTTTGTAATAAACCGAGGTATAAAGATTGGTAAATCTAGCAAATTAAATAATAAAGATGTATAGAACAAGAACTTGTGGCGACTTGCGCCTTGCGGATGAAGGTCTGGTGGTTACACTGGCCGGTTGGGTGCAGAAAACCCGCAAAATGGGAGGAATGACATTTGTCGATATCCGCGACCGTTATGGTATTACTCAGTTGGTATTTAATCAGGAGGTTGATGCAGCTCTTTGCGAAAAGGCGAATAAACTGGGCCGTGAATTCGTGATTCAGGTTACGGGTACGGTTCGTGAGCGTTCCAGCAAGAATGCGCATATCCCGACAGGTGATATTGAGTTGATCGTTTCTGAATTAAATGTCCTGAACACTGCGCTTACCCCTCCGTTCACGATCGAGGAGGAGACAGATGGCGGTGATGACTTGCGTATGAAATATCGTTATCTGGACTTGCGTCGTGCTTGCGTTCGTAAGAATCTGGAACTTCGTCATAGAATGGCGTTCGAGGTTCGCCGCTATTTGGATGAGCAAGGTTTCTTGGAGGTAGAGACTCCGGTTCTTGTAAATTCTACCCCGGAGGGTGCCCGTGACTTCGTGGTTCCTTCCCGTATGAACCCGGGACAGTTCTACGCTTTGCCTCAGTCTCCACAGACCTTGAAGCAATTGTTGATGGTTTCCGGTTTCGACCGTTATTTCCAGATCGTAAAATGTTTCCGTGACGAGGATTTGCGTGCGGATCGCCAGCCGGAGTTCACGCAGATCGACTGTGAGATGAGCTTCGTGGAGCAAGAGGATGTCTTGAATATGTTCGAGGGCATGGCGAAACATTTGTTTAAGGTAATCCGTGGTGTCGAGTTCAAGGAGTCGTTTATGCGTATGACTTGGCAAGATGCTATGAAACAATATGGTAGCGATAAACCGGATTTGCGTTTCGGCATGAAGTTCGTCGAGTTGATGGACATCATGAAAGGCCATGGTTTCTCCGTATTCGATAACGCTGCTTACATAGGGGGTATCTGTGCGGAAGGTGCTGCAAGCTATACCCGTAAACAACTGGATGCGCTGACTGAATTCGTGAAACGTCCGCAGGTAGGTGCTAAAGGTTTGGTTTACGCCCGTGTGGAAGCGGATGGTAACGTGAAATCAAGCGTAGATAAATTCTATAGCCAAGAGGTTCTTCAAGAAATGAAGAATGCGTTCGGCGCTAAGCCGGGTGATTTGATTTTGATCCTTTCCGGCGACGATGCGATGAAGACTCGTAAGCAACTTTGCGAGTTGCGTTTAGAGATGGGTAATCAATTAGGCCTTCGTGACAAGGATAAGTTCGTTTGCTTGTGGGTAATCGACTTCCCGCTGTTCGAATGGAACGAGGACGATCAACGTTTCTACGCTATGCACCATCCGTTTACCTCTCCGAATCCGGATGATATACCGTTGTTGGACACGGATCCGGGCGCTGTTCGTGCGAATGCGTATGATATGGTTATCAATGGCGTTGAAGTGGGTGGTGGTTCTATCCGTATCCACGACAGCCAATTACAGGATAAGATGTTCAAGCTGTTAGGATTCACCGAAGAAAGAGCGCAAGAGCAATTCGGTTTCTTGATGAATGCGTTCAAGTACGGAGCGCCTCCTCATGGAGGTTTGGCTTATGGCTTGGATCGTTTCGTGTCTTTGTTCGCCGGTTTGGATTCTATCCGCGACTGTATCGCTTTCCCGAAGAACAATTCTGGACGAGATGTTATGCTCGATGCTCCGGGTGTCTTGGATCCGGCCCAGTTGGACGAACTGAATTTGATCGTTGATATCAAGAAATAATCCAATCTGAAATTCCATTCGAATGGGAATCTTATTCCATCTGAATGGAATTTTCTTTTCTTCCGAAAGGAATTACTTTTTCTCCCGAACATAAATCAAAAGATATTTAGCATGGTAAAGGTTAAAGATATATTGAGAGAAATCGAGCATTACGCCCCGCTGCCGCTTCAAGAAGGTTTTGACAATGCGGGTGTGCAAGTTGGCGACGTGAACCAGCATGCGACGGGTGTGTTGCTATGCCTAGATGTTACCGAGGAGGTGCTTGATGAAGCGATCGAGATGGGATACAACCTGATCATCTCTCATCATCCTTTGGCCTTTAAGTCGTTTAAGTCGTTGACTGGCTCCAATTATATCGAGCGTTGCATGATGAAGGCGTGTAAGTATGATTTGGTGGTTTATGCCGCCCATACCAATCTTGATAATGCCGTAGGAGGCGTGAATTACCGTTTGGCAGAGTTGATCGGCTTGCAAAATGTACGGATCTTGAGCCCCCAAAAAGGCGCTTTGCTGAAGTTGGTGACGTTTGTCCCCGAGGCTTATGCCGAGATCATGCGGAATACCTTGTTCAATGCCGGTGCGGGAAGTATCGGGAACTATGATGCTTGCAGTTATAATTTACATGGCGAGGGAACATTCCGTGCCAATGCGGGATGCAATCCGTTTTGTGGTGAGATCGGCGAGTTGCATGTAGAGAAAGAGGTGCGTATCGAGATGATCCTTCCGGCATTCAAGAAGACGGCGGTGACCCGTGCCCTGTTATCCGTTCATCCGTATGAGGAGCCGGCTTTTGATTTTTATTCGTTATCAAACACATGGGAACAGGCAGGTTCCGGTGTAGTGGGAGAGTTGCCTGCCGAGGAAGATGAGTTGAGTTTCTTGTTGCGGATCAAGGCCCTGTTTAACGTCGGTTGCGTGAAGCATTCCCCATTTACTGGTAAGCCTATCCGAGAGGTCGCTATCTGCGGAGGCAGCGGCGCTTTCTTGATCAAGGACGCTATCGCGTATGGTGCCGATGTCTTTATAACGGGGGAGGCGAAGTACAACGATTTTTACGATGTGGAGGACCGGATTCTACTGGCGGTTATCGGTCATTATGAATCGGAAATCTGTACAAAAGACATATTTTATAACATAATATCGAAAAAATTCCCTACCTTTGCGGTACATTTTTCGAATGTTAATTCAAACCCAGTAAAATATTTATAGAATGGCTACAGATAAACAATCAGCTGAAAAGGAATATACGGTTGAAGAAAAGCTTTCTACGCTGTATCAACTTCAGACGATGATGACTGAAATTGATAAGATCAAGACCCTTCGTGGTGAGCTTCCTCTGGAGGTTCAAGACTTGGAGGACGAGATCGCAGGACTGGAAACACGTCTCCAGAACTATCAGGCGGAGATCAAGGAGTTTGAGGCTTCTGTTGTTGAGCAAAAGCATAAGATCACGGAATCTACCACATTGATAGATCGCTATAAGGCACAATTAGATAATGTGCGTAATAACCGGGAGTTTGATAACCTGTCCAAGGAGATCGAGTTCCAAGGTTTGGAAATTGAGTTCTCAGAGAAGAAAATCCGTGAGTTCGGAGAGGCGGTAGACGCTAAGAAAAAAGATATCGCTGAACTGACTGAGAAGCTGGAAGGCCGTAAGGCTGACTTGGTTCAGAAAAAGAGCGAGTTGGAGCAGATCATTTCCGAGACAAAGCAGGATGAGGAGAAACTTCGTGAGAAAGCGAAGAAGCTGGAAGCCACTATCGAACCTCGTTTGTTGACCGCTTTCAAGCGTATCCGTAAAGGTGCTCGTAACGGTTTGGCTGTTGTTTATGTGCAACGTGGCGCTTGCGGTGGTTGCTTTAACAAGATCCCGCCTCAGAAGCAATTGGATATCAAGTTGCGTAAGAAAATTATTGTTTGCGAATACTGTGGTCGTATTATGATCGACCCGGAATTAGCAGGTGTAGAAGATTAATTCAAAAGATCTATAAGTAATGGCTCTAGCTAAAACCGGCTAGGGCCATTATTGTTTTTAATACAAAGATGTTATGATACATACGATACGTTTATATATAGAGAAGTACCGGCTGTTATCCGAGGATCGTCCGGTTTTGGTCGGATTGAGCGGTGGTGCCGATTCTGTGGCTTTGTTGGGCGTATTGGTGCGTTTGGGATATCCGTGTATAGCGCTTCATTGTAACTTTCATTTGCGTGGGGAGGAGTCGGATCGGGATGAGGCATTTGCCTGTGAGTTCGCGGAATCTTTGGAAGTACCCTTTCATAAGATAGATTTCGATACGATCTCTTATGCCGGAGAGAGGCATCTCTCGATAGAGATGGCTGCCCGTGAATTGCGCTATGCTTGGTTTGAGGAGATGCGGGAGCGGCTGGGAGGGCAGGCGACCGCCGTCGCCCATCACCGGGACGATAATGTGGAGACGGTCTTGATGAATTTGATACGGGGCACGGGAATCCGGGGGATGAGCGGGATCCGTCCGAGGAATGGTTTCATCGTCCGTCCTTTGCTGTGCGTAAGCCGTGAGGATATCTTGGCTTGGCTGGCGGATCAAGGCTACGCCTATATGGTGGATAGCACGAATTTATCGGATGCTTATACCCGTAATTTCATCCGTTTGAATGTGTTGCCGCTTTTGGAGGAGATAAATCCATCGGCCCGGAATACCATCGCACGTTCCGCCGAGCATCTTTCTGCCGCAGAGACTATATATATATATGTATTGGAACAAGCCCGGAAAGAGGTTGTCGTATCGGATGATCGTCTTTCTATCGGGGCGTTGATGCGGTTTCCGGCTCCGGAGACGATTTTGTATGAGTTATTAAAAGAATATGGTTTTACCCGTCTGGTCTCGGACGATATTTTCGCTGCCTTGACCAAGGAGCCTGGTAAGCTGTTTTACTCTTCCACCCATCGTTTGCTGAAGGATCGGGATTATTTATGGATCACTTCTTTAGAGAAGAAGGAAAAGCGAACCTTCGTTTTAGATCCAGAAAAGGGCATTAATCATGAACCTATTGAACTATCTTTCCAAAAACTTGTTATAACTATAGATTTCCCTATCGAGAAGAATAAGCGGATCGCTTATTTGGATTATGATAAACTCGATTTCCCTTTAACATTGCGGACTTGGAAAGAAGGCGATTGGTTTATTCCCTTCGGAATGAAAGGACGTAAGAAGTTGAGTGACTATTTCTCCGATCATAAATTTAGCCGGATTGAGAAGGAGCGCACATGGCTTCTTTGTAGTGGCGACGCTATCGTTTGGGTGGTAGGAGAAAGGACTGATAATCGTTTTCGTATAGACGAATCAACAAAGCGTGTGCTAATTGTGAATTTTTTGGGCTAAATCCTCGTTTATTGTAAAAATATTCTTACATTTGCGAAGATTTACTCCGCAGATATGTTACTAATGGTTCAAATTAGCTGAACAATCCGGTTATTACATGAAAATTATAATTTAATAAAGATACAATGATACCATTGGGCGTACGTCGTGTTTGCATATGTGATCCGTGTGTATGTGCCATTTATATTATTACTTCGCAATATGCAGAAATATAACATTCTAGAACTAAATGAAAAACTTCTTCCCGAACTTCAAAGTATCGCGGAAGAGTTGGGAATAAAAAAAGTTAGCAGCTTAAAGAAAGAAGAGTTGGTTTATCGGATTCTTGATGAGCAAGCGATCTCCTATGCCGGCATTCAGGCTGAAAAGATGAAAGAGAAAGAGGCTAAGAAGCCTGTAGAGGGCCGTAAGAGAGGCCGTCCGGCTAAAGCCGCTTCTCCTAAAGTGGCGAAGGCTGAGACTGCCGAAGCTGCAGAGAGTGCCCAACAGGCTTCGGAAAAGCCAGTGGCTGCTCCGGCTGACAAGAAAGAGCAAAAAGAGCAGCCTGAACGTAAGAAAAGAGTCCGTATCGAGAAAAAGGAAAAGGTAGCGGGCGCTATCGCTCCTTCCGAGGATAACAAGGAAGTGGTGGTTTCGAAAGAGCCGCAAACGATCTCTATGGTAACGGAAATCTCGGCCGTGGAAACTCCGGCGGTAGTAGAGAGCCCGGTGGAGAAACCGTTGTTGCCTCCTGTTGTGGCGGAACTTGAAACGGAAGAAGAAGCCGCTTTGCCGGAAAATACGACTCCGGTAGAGGTAGCGGAAGAAACCACTTCACCACAAGCGACGGAAGAAGAGCCTAAGCGCATCGTATTTCGCCATCCGGACGCTAAATCCGTATTGGATCAAATTTTCCCGTTCTCCGCTCCGAAACCCGAGGCTAACAAACCTCAACCCGAGGCCGCTCCCCAGCAGAATAATCCTCGACAGAACAATCGACAGAATAATCATAATAACAACCGTAATAACAATAACGCTAATAACAACCAGCAGGCTCAAGAGAAAATGTATGAGTTTGACGGCATCCTTACAGGAACCGGCGTGTTGGAGATGATGCAAGATGGTTACGGTTTCCTTCGTTCTTCAGATTATAATTATTTGACTTCACCGGACGATATTTATGTCTCTCAATCCCAGATCAAGTTATTTGGCTTGAAAACGGGTGACGTGGTAGAAGGTTCGATCCGTCCGCCGAAGGAAGGTGAGAAGTATTTCCCGTTGGTGAAAGTGGACAAGATCAATGGACGTACGCCGGAAGAGGTTCGCGACCGGGTTCCTTTTGATCATTTGACCCCGTTATTCCCGGATGAGAAATTCATGCTTACGGCACGTAAATCACCGAAAGTATACGATAATATCGCCGTACGTGTGGTTGATTTATTCTCCCCGATCGGAAAAGGGCAACGTGGTTTGATCGTCGCTCAACCGAAAACCGGTAAGACGATGTTGTTGAAAGATATCGCGAACGCTATCGCTTACAACCATCCCGAGGTTTATATGATTATATTATTGATCGACGAACGTCCGGAGGAGGTTACGGATATGGCTCGTAGCGTGGATGCGGAAGTGATCGCCTCTACATTCGACGAACCGGCTGAACGTCACGTGAAAATCGCTGAGATCGTATTGAACAAGGCGAAACGAATGGTAGAATGTGGTCATGATGTCGTGATTCTTCTGGACTCGATCACTCGTTTGGCTCGTGCTTATAATACGGTACAACCGGCTTCCGGTAAGGTGCTTTCCGGTGGTGTGGACGCAAATGCGTTGCAGAAGCCGAAGCGTTTCTTCGGTGCCGCCCGTAATATTGAGAATGGCGGTAGCCTTACGATTCTAGCCACCGCCCTTACGGAGACTGGCTCTAAGATGGACGACGTGATCTTCGAGGAATTCAAGGGTACGGGTAATATGGAGTTACAATTGGATCGTAAATTATCTAATAAGCGTATCTATCCGGCTGTGGATATCACGGCTTCCAGCACTCGCCGTGATGATTTATTGCAGGATGAGAGCACGTTGAACCGTATGTGGGTCTTACGCAAATATCTATCAGACATGAACTCTATGGAGGCTATGGAATTTGTTAAGCAACGGATGGAACAAACCGTTGATAATATGGAATTCTTGGCATCCATGAACGGTTGATAATATCCCATAAAAAAACACTATACTTTTGAGTTCAAAACAATATTGTTTTAGCTCCAAAAGTATAGTGTTTTTCTATTAAAAATCTATCCCCAAGGTTCAAGAAAAGGCGAAACAGCGTGAATGAATTGTGAGTCAGTCGGTTCTGTTTTTTTAGCCTTTCGGCGCAAAACCTCGAAAAGACGGGGTTATACCAACTTCGGACAGAGCAACGTTACCAAAACATTACCACCTCCTTTGCAAGTGAGGATGGGGAAAAGCGGTAACGAACAGTGTAAAATCCGACCTGAACTTCGGGGATTACCTCCTGCAAAGGTACGTCGATGAAAAGAAATAGGCAAATAAATTGCGAATTGTTTCTTTACCATTGAACGACAATGTTTTGCATAGCAACAAATAACCTGACAATGAATAGTTTTGTAAACCGTAAAAAGTCAGAGTTATGCGTAGTACGTTTAAGGTTCTGTTCTACCTCAAAAAGAACGCCCCCAAGAAGAACGGTTCCGTTCCCGTGATGTGCCGTATCACCATTGACGGTACGATAGCCCAGTTCAGTTGCAAATGCGACATTCATCCCGACTTGTGGGACATCAAGAGCAACCGAGCTTCGGGAAAAAGTACCGTGGCCTTGGAAACCAACCGTTTCTTGGACAAGATACGTGTCGGCATCAATGCCAAATACAAGGAGATAGCCGAGCGGGATAACTATGTCACTGCCGAGAAAGTGAAGAATGCTTTCTTGGGTTTGGAAATGCGGCACGAAACCCTGCTGAAAGTCTTTTCCCAGCACAATGAGGACTTTTTCAAACAGGTCGATGCAGGCTTGAGATGCCCATCCACCTACCACAAGTATTGCACGGTCTATAAGCATTTGGAGGAGTTCATCAAGACCCGTTACCGTGTCAGCGACATTGCTTTGAAAGAACTCACTCCGGCTTTCATTACTGATTTCGACATCTTCCTGCGCACCGAAAAGCAATGCTGTAACAACACGGTATGGATTTACATGATGCCCCTGCGCCGTATGGTTACCATTGCCCGGAACCACGGCTGGATAGTCCGTGACCCGTTCGTGGATTACAGCATATCCGCCGAGAGTACAGACAGGGACTATCTGACGAAAGATGAAATCCGCCGACTGTTGGACTTGAAGTTCCGCCGCAAGTCAATGGAGCTGGTTCGGGATTTGTATGTTTTCTGCTGCTTTACGGGTTTGTCCTTTACCGACATGAAGAACCTGACCAAGGACAATCTTCAAACTTCCTTTGACGGTAAACTCTGGATTATGACCAAGCGACAAAAGACGGGTGTGGAATCCAACATCATGCTCTTGGATATTCCGAGGCAGATTATCGAAAAGTACGATGGTATGGCAAATGACAACCTGCTTCTGCCCGTTCCGCGTTATATGACCGCTTGCAAGAACATCAAGAAAATCATCGAGTTCTGCGGTATCGAAAAGGAAATTACGTGGCATACCAGCCGCCATACCATGGCGACGGAAATCTGCCTGACCAACGGCGTTCCCATCGAAACCCTTTCCAAGATGCTCGGACACACGAATATCCGCACCACACAGATTTACGCCAAAATCACCCACGAAAAGGAAAGTCGTGATATGGCGGCACTCTCCGACAAATTGAGTAAGATAGAGCAGTTCAATGGTATTACGATATAATTGAGGAGGAACGATGAAAAGAGAAATCATAACCATTGAGGAGAATGGGAATGTACACGTTCCTACGACTTGCATTTGGATGTCGGCTTGTGAAATAGCCGCCTTGTTCGGAGTATTCTCCGGCAAGGTAAACAGCCATATCAAGTCTATCTTCAAAGAGGGCTTGCTCAGAGAAGATAAGGTGATGCAAACGCTATCGTTTAAGGGCGGTGCCGTGGATTTGTACGACCTTGAGATGATAACGATGCTGTCATTTCGCTTTTCCTCGCCGCAAGCAAAGAGTTTCCGTAAATGGATAATCAGGAAACTGACCGAGAAGAAAAGAACAAGTCCTCCGCTACTCGTGTGCTACAACAAAGACGGCTGGTACAGCTGAATATGAGAACAGGCAGTAAGAAGCATTTTTCTTACTGCCTGTTTCTTGTCAAGGCTTCTCAAACCGAGGGCGGTAATTCTCCTGCAAGAGCCTTTCCACGTCTTCTTCTCTATAAAGAACCTTTCCTCCCAATTTGATAAAGGAGATTCTCCCCATGTTGCGATAGTCTTGCAACGTGCGACGGTTGATATGCAACAGGCGGGAGAGCTCGCCATCCGTCAGGTAACGGTGTCCGCCAAGCAGAGGTCTGTTCTTTTTCCGCAGGACATCTATTCCCTTTATCATGCGGTCGCTCGCGTTGAGAAAGTGCGCAATCTCTTCGTTGTTCTTGGTCTTTACATCGTTGTCCATATTTTACATCGGATTTAGTGGTGATACTATTCATTGGTCATAAAGCGGAGGATTGTTCGAGCAGTTTTCCGACATCCTCCGGCTTGTAGAACATCTTATACCCTATTTGCGTATAGGGCAGCATCCGGTTGCTGCGGTAAGTTTGCAGGGTACGCAAACTGATGTTCAGGATTTGGCAGACATCCTGATTGTCCAGCCACCTGCCCATACGCCTTTCGTCGCATTCCCTACACAAAGCATCCACTTTGGCGGTCAAAATGCGGAAACGCTCCATCATGGCTTCGTACGTTTTCTTCTCGATAGTTATTACTTCCATATTTCTGTCCGTTTTAATGTTACACTTTGTGCAAATGTACTTACGGAGTAAGTGTTCAAAACCAACATTTCCTTTACTGCGTACTTGTGGCTTCAATATGGATGCTTTTGTCGTATGGCTTTTGGAATAAGACTGAAAAATCTCTATTCAGTACATATTTACCATACAATCCGGACGGTTTTAACTCCCGAACTTTGCAGCATAATCAAATTCAAAGCGTCATGGATGTCATAACAATCGAAAGCAAAGCCTACCATGAACTGATGGGCAAGATAGAAAAGATTCTCCGTTATGTGGAGAAAGAGGAAAAGGCAAAGAGAGAGTATGAGAACTGCCTCGTCACCAACGACGAGTTAGCCGAGATACTCGGTATCAGCAAGCGTACCCTCCAGCGTATGCGCAGTACGGACAGAATCAGCTACAAGATGATCTACGGACGTTGCTACTACGACCTGCACGACATTGAAGAGGCGATACGAAACAGAAGCCTCTATTGTAACCCGAAAAATATGGAAGAGCTACGGCATAACTTCGAACTTAAAAGCAGGAGGATAGAGGATGGAACTATTGGATAGAGAGACTTTCCTTGAATGGATGGACCGCCTCATGAAGCGTTTCGATGACTTGAAACGGACGACTCCCGACATACCTCAACGTCCGATGATAGACGGAGAACCACTACTGGATAATCAAGAGGTGTGCATGATGCTTCAAATCAGCAAGCGAACCCTGCAACGATACCGTGCATCGGGTACGCTTCCTTTCCACATCGTTTACCACAAGACGTGGTATCTGGAATCGGAAATCCTTGCCTTTATGCAAACCCATTTTACGGAGAACCTCAAACGCAAGAGAAAGAGACCACCCAAAGGCACTTAAATTCGGATTATACGCAACAGCAAAGCCCCCGTTTTGTCGCAATGACAAGTCGGGGGCTGCTGCTTGAATGAGATTAGGATTAGAATTTCGGTCTGACGATAAACACTTTTTCAGCCAAAGACGGCGGCAGTCCGTCCATTGCGGGCTGTGTAGCGGAAATACTCTGCCCGTTGCTTTCCAACGGTCTGTCGGTTTGAGCCACGGAAGTGCTGACGGAGGGAGCGGTGACAGTCGGCTCAATCGGACGTGACCGTTCCATTTCTTCTGTCTTTCCTTTCTCATCCAGCATCATCTCCGCACTTTCTTGCTCACTCTCTCCCTGCTCGATGGGTTTTAGAGAGAGCTGTATCTTGCGGTCAAGGGCGGCAAGTTCCGTTTTGAGGTCTTTGAGCTGCTCTTCCTTCTTCCAAGAGCCGTTCACTACCTCCTGCAATACGGGAATATCCTTGGCTATCTTTTCCGTGTCCGCCTTAAACTTCTCAATCAAGCCGGGTATCTTCTCCAAGGCGTTCAGGAAGTTCATACTGGCAAGTTGTGGGTCTGTCGCAATCTTTCCGTTGTTGTAACTGTACTTCATTCCGCTTTCGCCCATCACGAAGAACCTGTTCTGTGAAAGGTCGAAAAGGTCTTTGGAGGAGGATTCCGTCTTGACCACGAGATTAAAGCCATAGAGCATTCCGATATTGAAATACTCTCCCCGCGTGCAGGCTTTCTCGTTGATTTCCGAAAGTTTGGCAGCAATGCGTTTCGGGTCACTTCCTTCCACCCCTTTGAGCGTTATCGGATTGAGTGTGTTTCCCTCCTTGTCTTTCTGCACACGGCTTTGGTACAAATCCCAGTCACTTTGGAAACGGGCAATCAGTTCCTTGTTTCCGTCCACCGTCCGCACGACTTCGTCCAATCGGCTTCGGGAGGATGACTTACTGCGAATGAACGCCTGCCGTTCGCTGTCCAAGCCGGCAATCTTCTTTTCCAACTTTGCCTTTTCCAGCAAATCGGTATTTCCGGAGAGGATGGCGACGTATTCGGAAAAATTCATTCCCGACTTCTCGTCCATACTTCCCTCGTCGATGGTACGGCTACCCATCCGGTTGTTTTTGAGCTGTTCGATAAAAAGTTGCTTGTTGTGCAGCAGATTGAATTTATAGCTGTCAAGCGACTTCTCTACGGCATAGATGATGACATCCACCTTGTTGTCCGCATGGAACTTTGCGACCTCGTTCCCCTTACGAACGGCTCTTCCGTCCCTCTGTTCCAAGTCGGAAGGACGCCACGGCGTATCCAGATGATGGATGGCAACGGCACGTTTCTGGGCGTTCACACCTGTGCCGAGCATACTCGTAGAGCCGAAAAGCACTCGGATTGAACCTTCATTCATACCTGCGATGAGCATCTTTCGAGCCTTATCGGTCTTGGCTTCCTGAATGAAGCGTATCTCCTGAGCGGGTATGCCGTGGTCTTCCACCAGCTTGCGCTTGATTTCGCTGTAGGGATTCCATTCACCGGGCTTGTAAGTGCCGAGGTCACTGAATACAAATTGCGTCCCTTTCTGTACGTCAAACTTGCGGTAGTACTCCGCTATCTTGGCGGCACAGTGGGAAGCCTTGTTATCCACATGATCCCCGTACTTTTTCGGGTCAATGAGCCTCAGATCCAAGCTCATCTTCCTAGCCATATCCGTTGCTATGAGCATCTTGGCTTTCTCCTCTCTATCGGAGAGTTTCTCTCGTCCCAATAATTCCGCATTCCCCGTTTTGGCAAATTCCACCAACTTGGCGATAAACTCCTCCTGTTCAGGTGTGGGTGGTATATTGTGCATAATCTCATTCTTTTCGGGGCGGTCTATGCCGATGTCCTTTGCCGTTCGATAGTCCGTTATCTGGGCATAGAACGCTGCCAGCTCCGGTACTTTGATGAAATAGCGGAAACGCTCTTTTTGTACAATTTCGTTAGTAACGGAGAACTCATAATCCACCGACTTCTTGGCGAAGATGGCTGCCCACGCATCAAAGGTCTTGATGTTCTGTGCTTCGAGGGCTTGGGGACGCAGGTACTTGAACAGCAGATACAACTCCGTGAGTGAGTTCGATATGGTCGTACCCGAAAGGAAAGTGGCTCCCAAGTCTTTTCCCGTCCGCTCCTGAATGGTTCGGATAGCAAAGAGCATATTCAAGGCTCTTTGGCTGCCCTCGCTGTTGCCCAATCCTGCCACACGGTCGTGGCGGGTGTTGAACATCAGATTCTTGAACGTATGCGACTCATCCACGAAAAGATGGTCGATACCCATTGTCTTGAAATCCACCACATCGTCCTTTCGGTTCTCTATCTTGAACTTGATTTCATCCAGCTTTGCCCGTAAGTTCATCTGCCGCTTGACAAGCCCTTTCTCCATCGCACGGGAGATGCTGCGTCCTTGCTGACGCAATACTTCCAAGTTTTCTTCCACGCTGTCCAATTCGTCCTGAAGGATTTTCTGCTGTATCTCGTCCGATTGCGGTATCATGCCGAATTGGTCGTGTGTGAGGACAATGCAATCCCAGTTGTTGTTCTTGATGTCGTGGAAAATCCTTTGCCGTTTGTCAGGGGTGAAGTCGTTTTTGCCCGGATAGAGCAGCTTGGCATTCGGGTAAGCCGTTTGGAAGGTCTGTGCTATCTCCTGCACGTTGGCTTTGAGAGCGAGTATCATCGGCTTGTTCGCCAAGCCGAGCCGTTTCATCTCATAAGCAGCGGTGCACATGATAAGCGTCTTTCCGGCTCCCACCTGATGATCGCAAATTCCGCCTCCGTTGAGCTTCAACATCCATACGGCATCCTTTTGGCTGTCGTACAGGCTTTCGATACCCAAGCCTTTCAGGTTGAGATCGGGGAATGTCTGATGAGAGCCGTCATATTTGGGACGGACAAAGCAATTAAAAGTGTCATTGTAGAGTTTCTCCAACCGCTGCTTGAACTCGTCGTTCTGCCCATTCAGCCAGTCGGTGAAGCCGTTTCGGATCTCGTCAATTTTGGCATTCGCCATCTGTATGGCTTCGGTGTCCCGTACCTTGACCTCCTTGTCCCCGGCCATGATTTTCTTGGTGATGTCGGGCGTCGTATTCAGCAGGGCATGCTTCATCAGGGCAATGCCGTCGTAGCGACGATGCTGTCCCCGCACACAGAATCTGTCCCAGATATTGGCATTGTGCATCCGTGCCTCCACGGAATACTCGTCCGCACTTGAATTGTATCGTATCGTCACCTCCGTATCGAAAAGGTGCGAGGCATAATCGGAGTAGAGATTTACGGGAATCCATCGCTCCCCGAAGTTGAAATCCAAGTCCACGAAAGGAATCGGTTCGGGGATGGCATCCTTCAGTGCCTGCAAGGAGGCTTGCGCCCTTGCGTCCTCCGGATGCTCCAAGAGATATTGTCCGATACGCTCCGATGCGGCAACCACATTGCCCGATATGAACTTCTCGGCAATTTCATATTCTCCCTCCAAGGGATTGTAGTAAATCCTGCCGTGCAGCTCGGAGAGCATTTCCTCTTCGGAACTTTCGGGAAGCAATGACAACATATACTCAGTGTCCACCGCTCCGAATTTATTGAGTGAAGCCGAGAGAGCCTCTTGGGCATTGCTCACCTCTGTCACTTCGTGCAGGCTGAACGAAACGGGTTGATGGAAAATATCGGCTTTGAGCGTTTCTTTATCCACCTTCCGTTCCAAGAAAAGGATCTCCCTGCCACCTGTATCCATCAGGATCTGCTCGTGGTTCTTGCGGTCGTTCAGATGTCCGTACAGCCGCACGAAACGGTCGTACAGTTCATTGAGGTTCTGTCGCAGGGATTCATTTGCCACCTTACGTTCCGCTTCATAGTCATAGAGGGCGTGGTAGGCGTCACGCAGGTCTATGTAGAGCAGCATTTTCTGTCGTTCTTGGGACGGGAGGTCTATGGGCCGGAACATTCGGTTGTCCTCCATATCGAGGACAAGCATTCCGACCTGAAAGTCCGAAGCCATCAAAGAACCCTCTCTGAGATGTTCGTGCCATAAGCCCTCATAGGGACGCTGCTGCATCCCTTTCTCTTTGTCCTGCTGCCACCATAGCTCGTTCGTGTCTTTCAGTCCGTGTGCCGTCTCACCGCTTTGGGAAGCCTCGGAAAAAAGGGAAGGTGAAGGAACGGGCTTCTGTTTTGCGGCAGTTTTACGTTTGGGCTTCTCCTCTTGAATGATATTGCCGAAAAGGTCGAGCAGTTGTACCTGAGGAGCGACACTGATTCGGGACTGCTCCATCGGCTGTTCCTCTCTCGGTTGCACCACCTCTTGGTGTGGTTGTTCCTCTGTCGAAGCGGGTGGCGTAAGCGTTGGCTCTTCCTGCTTGACTTCGGGAGAAACGGAAACGGTTACTTTGGGCAGCTCCTGAATGAAAATATGCTTTTGATACAACGCCACGTCCAAGCGTTTGGCTAAATCTGCCCGCAGGATTTTACCCATATCGGTGGCGATGCCTTCCGCTCCGCCCTCATGTTTGAATAGGATGGCAGGTTTACCGTAAGGATCGGTATCCTGCTTCCACTCGGTATGCACGATTTGCGACATACTTCGCAGATAAGTGTTGAACAGCACCCCGCTGGGGCGTTTCTCACTCTTGATGAAACGCTGTTCCTCTTCGGTCAGACTTGTCTTGTCGCTCTGCTTTTGCAGGACGATAAGGTCACTGCCCACTTCCGTTCCCGCATTCTCCGTGAAGAGATTATTCGGAAGGCGGACTGCCGAGACAAGTCGGGTATGGTTCATCAGCCACTCCCGTACAGGCTCGTTCGTTGGGGCGTTCATAACTCCTTGCGAGGTGATGAACGCCAGCACGCCACCCTCACGGAGCATATCCACCCCCTTGACGAAAAAGTAATTGTGCAGGGACATGCGGGCGACCTTTCGAGCAGGTTCGTCCGTCTTGCTGAAAACAGGGTCGAAGACGGCCACATCTCCGAAAGGGATGTTGCTGCTGACCACATCGAAGGAACCGTTGAGCTTGGATTCGATTTCCTCGAAGCCCCGGATGCGTATCTTGTCTTCGGGATGCAGGGCGGAGAGCATCTGTCCCGTGAGAATGTCTTTCTCAAAACCGAAGGTCGTATGCCCTTCGGCTGCAATACCATCAAAAGAGCGGATGAACTCGCCCATTCCCGCCGAGGGGTCAAGGATACGTTTGGGGACGATGCCTGCCTCCTGTAAGGAAGCGGCAATCTCCCGCACTACGGGCGCAGGAGTATAGAAAGCGGTCATCACAGAGTTTTTCAGGCTCTGCACATAACTCTTGTATTGCGATTCGGAAGCGGTGTTGTCCCGAATGACGCGATGCAGTTCCATCACCAAGGGGAAAAGATCCAACTCCGACTTGTTCCATCGGGCGATGTCTTCCATCGTGTTTGCAGGAGAAAGGATACACTTCAGTGCACCGAAGCCCGTATAGGCTGCCAATATCGTGCGTTCTTCGGGTGTCGCCGAGCGTTGTTCCCGATGCAGGGCAAAGACCGTCTTGATAGCTTCTATATTCGCCCTTAGATGCTCTTTCTTATTATAGCTTGCCATCTTCTTCGAGTTTTAGTTGGACAAAACCTGTAATCTCCGTGTAGAGGGAGTTGTATTCGGGCATGTAGGCGAACTCGTCCGAAATCGGATACTTGGCGAATATCTCTTTCAAGAGAGGACGCAGGCGGATGGCGGTCTCCCTGACCGCTTCGAGTGGTACTTCGGCGGAGAACTCATTCCAAAGAACAGAAGAGATGGTATCGTGACGAGAAAAGTGCAGACCCGCATAGAGCGTCTTATTGGCAATGCCGATACATTCAGTTATGGGAAGACCGGTATCGAAGGCTTCGGCATAGGCTTCGGTAGCGGCTGCCACACGCTCTTTGACGAAGGGAATGTCATCGGCTTTTTCGGGATGGCTTTCCCGAAGAAAAGAGAGCAGGGATAGCTCGTAATAGGAAAATCGAATGGCTGTCATATCTGTGATTTTAATGGGTATATAATGCAAAGGCACTCGACGTCCCCGCCGAGTGCCACCACTAAAATCCGCAGTAAAAACAAGATGATTGTTTATGACCGCATCATTCAGTGGCAAAATTAGCAATTTACGGGGATTTATCTTCGGGATTTGCCCGGTTTCTTGCGTTCGGGGAAGACAAAGACCGTCTTGAACTCTCCATCCAAGGAGAGCGAAGCCTCGAAGCTCTTGCCCGATTTGGAGGTAAAGCCCTTGATGATTCCTGTCTCCCCGTTCACCGCCAATTGCGTCAGCTGCTCGTCCGTGAGGCTCTTGCCTGCCACGCTGCGGAAAAGGGTCAGACCGCAATCGGCATCCGAGCATTTGACACATCGGGGATAGAAGACCAATGACCCTTTGCCGCACTTGGGGCAATGGATGTCGCTCTGTTTCTTGGGAAAGAGGATTTTGGAGGAGAGGAGTTCGTCGGTAATCTGTGTGGCATAGCTTTCGATGCCCTTGCGGAAGTCCCGCTCTTTCAATTCTCCCCGTTCGATTTTCGCCAAGTCCGCTTCCCACTGTCCGGTCATCTCGGCATTGCCGATTTTCATCTCCTTGACGATGGAATAGACGGCAAGTCCTTTCTCCGTAGGGACGAGCGATTTCTTTTGGCGCACCATGTACTCGCGGGCAAAGAGGGTTTCGATGACGGCGGCACGGGTAGCGGGCGTGCCGATACCACAATCCTTGAGCTGTGCACGCAGTTCCTCGTCCTCCAACTCCTTGCCCGCCGTCTCCATCGCAGCCAACAGCGAACTTTCCGTGTGCAGGGGCTTGGGCTTGGTCGTTCCCTGTGCCAACGAACTGGCACAGAGAGGAAGTTGCTTACCTTCCTCCCATTGAGGGATGATGATACCTTCTCCGTTTTCCCGACTTTCCCGTTCTTCGGCTTCCGCCTGCTCCTTGTCTTTTTTCTTGCTGTTTTTGAGAACGGCACGCCAACCCTCTTCCTTGATGATTTCACCTTTGAGGATAAACTTCACATCCTCGCAGACGGCAGTAACCGTACTGACATCTTTCACGCAACGGGTGGAAAAAGCTTCGAGCATACGTCCGGCTATCATATCGTAGATGACCGCTTCCTCTCCAAACATGTCTATCGGCTTCTTGCCCGTGATGAGCAGGGCGTGGTGGTCGGTCACTTTCTTGCCGTCCACCAAATGTGCGTTCAGTTCGGTCAGTTGGCGGGCATGGACACCCCAGACGGGGTGGTCGTGCAAAAATGCTATCAAAGCTGGAATTTCGGCAAAGACATCTTCGGGGATATGGCGGCTGCCCGTGCGTGGGTAGGTAATGTATGCCTTTTCGTAGAGTTTCTGAGCCAAGGAAAGGGTCTGTTCTGCCGTGTATCCGTATCGGCTGTTCGCTTCTTTCTGCAGGGTTGTCAAATCATACAGAAGCGGTGGCTCCTGTTTGGTTTCCTTGCGCACAACCGTCTCTACAGTGGCATAAGGAGCCTGTTTGAGTTTCTCGTACAGGGCGGTGGCTTCCGTCTTATCGAACCAGCGGTCGGCAGAGGAGAAGCGGAAGCTCTCGTCACCCTCTTTTACGGAAAGGCTGAGTTGCCAGAATGGCTGCGGCTCGAACTTCTTATGCTCCAAGAAACGGGAGCAGACCATACAGAGGGTCGGGGTCTGTACCCTGCCCAAGGAGTAAGTGCCTCGCCCTGCGGCAATGGATATGGCTTGTGTGGCATTGATGCCCACCAGCCAGTCGGCTTCGCTGCGGGCACGGGCGGCATAATAGAGGTTGTCATACGCCGCTCCGCTTTGCAGACGGGCAAGCCCCTCTTTGATGGCTTTGTCCGTCAAGGAACTGATCCATAGGCGGTCGAAGGGTTTGGCGATGCCGAGATACTCATAGATGAACCTGAAGATCAACTCACCTTCCCTTCCGGCATCGGTGGCTACGATAATGCCTTCGCACGCTCGGAAGAGTTTTTCGATGATTTTCAATTGGGCGACTGCCGCAGCATCGGCTTTATAACCTTTGCCCTCCTTAATCTGACGGGGAATAAGGGTAAAGACGGGAGGAATAATCGGCAGGTTCTCTTTGTGGAAACCTTTGACGCCGTAAACTTCGGGCATGGCTGCCGTTATCAGGTGTCCCAATGCCCACGTGACGGCATAGCCGCCTCCTTCGATATAACCATTCTTCTTGTTGGTTGCCCGAACGACACGGGCAATTTCACGAGCTACGCTCGGTTTTTCTGCTATGATGACTTTCATTTGTTCTTACTTTTTGGATATTAGTGGTGGCGGATTACATTTTCATTCCCTTGGAACGCTTTTTCTCTTCTTGCTTTTGTTCCTGCCCCGTGGTAGGCTCTATCTGTCCCTGCTTGAGCGGCTCCTTCACATGTTTGGTAGCCTCGTTGGTCTTGCCTTCGGAATTAACGGCGACCTGCGTGCGGGAAGCATTGTCTGGAGTAACTTCTTTGGCTTGGGATTTGTCGGGATTCCATTTGAGGAAGTCGAACTTGTTCTTCTCGAAGTTCGGACGTACATAGGCATTGAAAGGCTCTCCCTTTTTGTCGATAAGCCCGGTCATATAGACCGTCTGACCTGCTTTGAGCTTCGCTTGCTCTTCGGGAGAGATTTCACGTCCCAGCATCTTCTTGGGGACACGCAGTTCTTTCTGCTCCGTTTGTTCCTGTCCTTCGGGGGCTTGCCTTTGGCGTTGTTCCTGCTTGGGAGAGCCGAAACGAAATTCAATCGACCGCTTGTCGGCATTGAATTGAAGGTTGGCATTGAAATGCTTTCCCGTTTTGGAGGTCATGCCCTCCACATAGATGCTTCTGCCTTCCGACAACTCCTTTTTCTGCTCGTCGCTCAGCTTCACGCTCTTGATTTCATCGGGGATGCGTACCCTGTCGGCACTCAGGGCGATGATGTCGTTCGTCAGGCGGTCGATGCTCACGAAGCTGCGGGTCGGCTCATCTTTGCCGGGGAAGGTCAGCTCCACGGTACGACCGAGGTTGCCCGTTTCTCTGAGGGCTTTCTTGTCCTCATCGGTAAAGGTATGCCCGAAGAACTCGCGCTCCAATTGAGGTTCCTTGCGGATGGCGTGGACAACAGGGATAAATGTCCCGTCTCCGGAGACTTTCAGAGAAAGACGGGCATCGGTGTAAAGAGAGACTTCTCCGATTTTAATAGCGATGGGAACAAGCGGAGTCTTGCGGTATTGAAGCAGGTCATCAAGATGCTTGCCTTTTTCCAGACTCTCACGGCTTACGCCCATCTGCTCGAACTGCTCCCACTTCACCTTATCGGGGTCAATGCCTTGAAAAGACTGTTTTTGCTCTCCTGCATAGTCGGAAGGATTGACACGGGCGGAGTCCAGCATCTCCTTATTGGAGGGGACATCCGGTGCTTTGAGCATCTCCGAGAGTACGCGTGCGCTGGCAACGGCACTCTCAAAGGGGACTTTGAAGAAGTTCAACGGTGTGGGATGCTTGAACTGACGCATGAAGTTGGAAAGGAAATTCTCCAGCATATTGCTGTGTTTGTCGAACTTCATGAAGCTCTGTTCATGCTCGGCGGTAGGCAGAACGGTTTTCAGTTCGCCTTTCTCATCTGCTCCGGCTACGGCTCGGAGGCTCTCGTCCTTCTGATCCTTGACTAAAAGGACTTCTTGGTCTTTGATTTTTTCGTCCATATTACTATGTATTTAATGACACCAACAGCGGTGCACGGACAAAAGTAAACCAAAGAAACAGTGTATGTTAGAGGTTTGAGATAACTGCGTACTTGTGGCGTCGATATGGATAGAAGTGGCAAAAAAAGAGGTACGACTCAAAGTCATACCTCTACATTCTTTATCTCTTTCAGTTTATTGCATCTTCAACAAGTTACAGTACAATCCTCCTTTAGCTTCGAGTTCGGCGTGCATACCCTTCTCCATAAGCTGTCCCTTGTCCATCACGATAATCTGGTGGGCATTGCGGATGGTCTGCAAATGGTGGGCAATGACCAAGACCGTGCGGTTTCGGATAAGCGCAGACATTGCTTGCTGTATTTTGTACTCATTGACGGGATCGACATTGCTCGTTATCTCATCCAACAGGAGGATGGGAGCGTCTTTGAGGAAGGCGCGAGCGATGGAGAGGCGTTGCTTCTGTCCGCCCGACAGTCCCAAACCGTTCTCCCCAATTTTCGTTTCGTAACCATCGGGCAGACTGACGATGAAGTCGTGTATCATCGCCCGACGTGCGGCTTCCTCGATTTCCGCCTGTGTGGCATTGCGGTTGCCCACCTTGATATTGTTGGCAATGGTGTCGGAAAAGAGGATGACGTTCTGCATCACCACACTTATTTTGCCGAGCAGGTCATCGTAATCCATCTCCCGAATGTCCACGCCGCCGATACGGATACAACCCGCCTGCGGTTCCCAAAAGCGGAGCAACAGATTGGTAATGGTGGTCTTGCCGGAGCCTGACGAGCCGACAAGCGCCGTTACCGTCCGTTCGGGTACGTTGAACGTGAGGTCTTTCATCTCAAAGCCCTCTTTTTCATAGTGGAAACCGACACCATCAAACGAGAGGTCGAAATGTTCCGCCGTTTTAGGTTGGTCGGGATTGACGATAACAGGAGCGTCCAACAAACGAGAAATGCGTCCGTAACTGTCCTTTACCTTGATGTAGTTCAGCCAGTGGCTCTCCATATTGACAAAAGGTTTGTAGAACTCCTTGGATACGATGATGAACATCAGATAAACAAAAAGGGAAGTTTCACCATGCCAAGTCCACCAAAGACCGAGCGTTGCCATCAGAGCGAAAGCCAATTCTATCAGAAAGGTGTATCTACCCACACTCACAGCTGCCAAACGAGAAGTATTCTTACTGCTTTCTCCAAATTCACTAACAGAGTGGTCGAGTCTGTCACGAAACATTCCTTTTCCTCCAAAAACTTTCAGCACGGGTATGCCCTTGACATATTCCACGAAGAGGCTAACCATATCTGCCAAACCGTCTTGTGCCTCCTGTTGCGCTTTCATTCCCGAACAGATGCCCCGATACAAGGAGAAGAGGGCAATAGGAAGGATGGCAATCATCGCTAATCCCATGTGCCAGTCCACCCAGAACAGCCCGATGCCGAGTATCAGCGCCACGATGAAGTCGGCGGACATCCGTGTCCAAAGGTGCCCCACCACCATTTCCATATTGTCCACGTCTTTGTGAATGACGGTGCTTATCTCGCCCAGACGCTCATTGGTGTAGAAGCCGAGCGAGAACATTTTCAGTTTCAAGATGATTTTCTCACGGATGCGTTCCACGAGGTCGAAGCCGGCAAAGTGCTTGCTCATATCGGCTACGGCATTGGATATGGTTTTCAAAACCAGCAGACCACCGAGTATCCACGCTGTCGAAACGAATGAAACGCTTTCGCCCGATATATAGCGGTCGATAAGGAACAGGACGGTGAGCATAATCGCTGTGCCACAGAGGGCATAAACCACGAAAAACAGCGCGGAGATTATCAGATGCCGCACTCCACGGGCGGTCAATTCATTCAATATATTACGTATCATTGTTTATACCTCCTCCTCTTTCAGTTGCCATTTGCTTACCCGTTCCTGTGTTTCCGTCATATTGCGATATAGTGGGCAGTTGTCCATCAATTCTCCGTGTGTTCCTGTCGCCACGACCTGCCCCTTGTCCATCACGACAATGCGTTCCACCTCCTGAATGGTGTTGAGCCGGTGAGCGATGGTGATGACGGTCTTGTTGCGTTGCAATTCGTCCAAAGCCTCTTGAATAAGCTTCTCGTTCTCTCCATCCAAGGCAGCGGTGGCTTCGTCGAGAATGACAATCGGTGAGTCTTTGAGCAGCATCCGTGCAATGGAAATGCGCTGTTTCTCTCCGCCGGAGAATTTTACGCCCGCTTCACCTGCCGACGTATCGTAACCATTGGGCAGTCCCACGATAAAGCCGTGTATGCGTGCCCTTCGCGCCGCCATTTCCACCTCCTCTTGCGTGGCGGAGGGCTTGCCGATACGGATATTGTCCCGAATGCTCGTATTGAAAAGGAACACCTCCTGCTGCACCATTGAGAAGAAATCGGCAATGTTTCGTTCGGAGAGTTCCGCAAGGCTCTCTCCGCCTAGACGGACGGTTCCCGACTGCGGTTGCCAAAAACCCATCATCAGGCTTGCCAATGTGCTTTTGCCTGACCCCGATTCGCCCACAATAGCCGCATGGCTGCCTTTGGGAAATTGCAAATTGACATCACACAACGCACTGTCTTTCTTATTCGGGTAGGCGAATGTAACGTGCTCAAAACTGACATCGGTCTGCATGGCATCCGTATCCCTGTCTGCCGTATCCTTTGCGGGTACTTCGGTAATCGACTGAACCCTCGCCAACGACTGACCATAGACAATCTTGAAGTGCTGGAACGTAGCCAACTTAGCAAAGGCGGACGAGAACAGTCCGCCCAGTATCAGGGCAAGGATGAAACGTGCTACGGTCAGTTCGCCCGAACTCATCAGCCATAAACCGACAAGAGTCATCACCACGATGCCGCCCTCCAAAAACATCGTTATGAGTGTCATGGGTACGGTAACGCTGAACATACTCCGCTTCACCCAACAGATATAATCGCGCATACCACCGAGAACTCGCTCTGTCCGGGTCTCTTCGTGGCTGAATGCTTTAATGATTGGTATTGTAGCCACATATTCCAGAAGGTCTTCCGACATCTTCTGCGTACTTTCCATAAAGTGTCGGAAACTCTTGCCCCAAAGCGTTTTGACAGCCATCTGCAAGAGAAATGCCAACGGTAGAAGCGAAATGAGAGCCAACCCCAGCCGCCAGTCCAACACCATAACAATTGCCCAGAGCAAAGTAGGGAAAAGCGTTGCCGAGAGGATTTCGGGCAATCCGTGTGCCAAATAAATCTCGATTTGCTCTACGTCGTGGTTGATGATGTTCACCAAATCGCCCACCTTCCGCTCCTGAAAGAAGCCGAGCGGCAGCCGTTGCAAGTGGCTCACGATACGCAACCTCAACCGTGTGAGGGCGTTGTAAGCTGAGCGGTGCGACCGCCAGATCGACGTTCCGTAGAACACGCCGCGAAGCAGGGCAAACAGCACCATCGCCGCCCCGACAATCCAAATCATTGTAGAAGTGAGCGTGTCGCTCATCAGCCTGTCCACTGCCCACACCACAAGCAGCAGAGGCAGCGTACCGAAAACAAGATGCAGTATGACCATCGCATTGGAGAGCAGGCTGCGACTCTCCCGTTCCTCATCGAGAGGTTTGACTTTTTGTTTATCCATATATGTGTAGTTTTGATTTTTTCTTCTGCAAAGGTACGGCGAAGCACAGAGGCAAAATAGCCCGAATGAGTATTACACTACCCGAAAACAACAGCTTGACGCACATAAAACTCAATAGGGGTATAAGTGTGGACGATGGGGTTATTTATTTGTTCAACGGGCAAATAATTTTGCACGAGTTTTAGTAACAAATTTAGATATGCCAATCAACTCAATAGTTCATTTATACAAAAGAGTACTTATCATCAGCTTTCTATTGCTGTGGGCTTACCCGATGTTTGCACAACTGCATCCTACCGAGATAAAAGTGATCGATGCAGAGAATGGAAGCAACATAGAATTTGCCACGGTACAATGGAAAGGTCTTGGAGACCTTACATACAAGAACGGTACGACCACAAACAGAAATGGAGTGGCGAAGTTGAGCACGATGACCAATCAGATGCTCGTTGTCAGGGTAAGTTATGTCGGTTATCAAACGATAGCCGACACTATTATGACAAATGGAAAACTCCATACCCTAAAACTATATCCAGAATCGACGGAGTTGGAAAAAGTAGTAGTTTTCGGAAAGACGAAAGCACAAGTTATCAGAGAGTCGCCTGAGGCGGTCTCCGTGATAAACGCGAAAGAGTTGCAAGGTCGCTCCATATCATTGGAGACTATCTTGAATAAGACCATCGGTTTGAAAGTAGGACAAAGCGGTGGATTGGGGAGCAGTTCGAGGATTATCGTTCACGGTTTGGAAGGAAACCGCATTCAGATCCTTTGGGATGGTATTCCCATGAGTACCTCGGACGGAACGTTTTCTCTTGATGAGATTCCGATAGACATTATCGAACGGATAGAGGTCTATAAGAGCATTATCCCAGCGCGTTTCGGTTGTGACGGATTGGGTGGCGCCGTCAATATCGTTACGAAGGAGTTCAGTACGGACTATTTGGATGCTTCGTACGAACTGGGTTCTTACCGGACACACAAGGGAAGTGTCTTCTCGCGCAAGAACTTTCCGAAGAGCGGTATTCTGCTCGGTGCGGGAGGGTATTATACTTCTGCAAAGAATGATTACTCATTTAGAGTCCCCGAAAGAGAGAACCTGTTGGTAAAGCGTGACCACGACCGTTTTCGTTCGTATATGTTGAAAGGGAAAGTCGCTTTTACAAAACTTTGGTTCGATGAGATTAGTACCGAGTTCGGGTATTACAATCGTTTCAATGAGATACAAGGAGTATTGAAGAATATCCAGCATGCTGAAAACAAATCCGGGATGTTTATGCTCGAAAACAAACTGATAAAAAGCGGAATACTGAACAACCGCCTTAACTTCGAGTCGCATTTCTCCCTATCGCATACAACGAACAATTTTGTGGATACGGCACGGGTGAATCACGATTTCGAGGGAAACATATATCCGAGCCCGAACGGACAGGGAGAAACGGGGGACGTTCCTCACAACTCAAACGACAAAGGTTGGGAAATCAACGAACGTATCAACCTTGATTACAAATTGTCCACCAATCACAGTTTGAGCCTGAACACGCTTATTAACTATGCCCAAAGACAACCGAATGATGACATTGCAAGTCAGCATGCAGGGTTTATTATCGGAGGATTTCCAAGCAAAAAGACCAGTGTTGTCTCGGGCTTGACTTGGGAAGCGAAACTCTTCGGCAGGAAACTGACGAATATGTTCTCTGCAAAGTATTTCCATCTCCATTCCGAGATAGAGGATTTGACGTCATACGAGATGATCGAGGCTCCGAAGAAAAAGAGCAATACGACATCGCAAATCGGATGGATAGAGGCAATGAAGTACGAACCATTCAGAGGCTTTCATCTGAAGGCATCTTATCAACGGGCAATACGCCTCCCCAATTCGCAAGAGTTGTTCGGTGACGGTATCATTACCTTTCCTGCTGCCGGACTGAAACCGGAAAAAAGCCACAACTTCAATCTGGGTTTCTTGATAGATAAAAACGATGTACTCGGATTGTCGCGATTGCAATTTGAAGTGAATGGCTTTTATATGCAGGTGAGCGATATGATAAAACTGATGAAACAACATATGGCAGCCGGATATGTGAATGCTGAAAAGGTACATATCAAAGGTATAGAGACTGAATTGAAACTGGATATATCGCCGACGGTCTATGCCTACGGGAACCTGACTTATCAGGACGTACGCGATGTTTTGGACTATTTGCCGGGCACCCAAGCCCCTAATCCGACAAAAGGATTGCGACTGCCGAATATTCCCTACCTGTTTGCCAACTTCGGAGCGGAATATCACAGCGACCGATTGTTCCGAAATTGGTATGTCAAGGCATTTTGGGACGGAAAGTTCACGGAAGAGTTCTTCTACTTTTGGGAGCTTACCGAATTGCAGAAACGGCGTATTCCTCGCAGTTTCGTCAATGATATAGGTCTGCTACTGACCTACAAAAACAAATATTCCATAGCCTTGGAATGCCACAACCTGATGAATAAAGAGGTTTGGGACCAGTTCCGCCAACCGTTGGCAGGACGGACATTCCACCTCAAATTCAGATACGTCTTCTCGAAAGGTATTTTATAACTCTAAACATAAATGATAATGAGAACAACAACATTGAAGAACATAGCCCTTTCTGCTATGCTGGTCGGCTCCATAGGGCTGACGTCCTGCGACAAGAATGATGCCCCCACGCCCACACCCAATGAGGTGCAACAGCATTTTGCCTTTGTGCATTACGTGGACAAAAGTGCTTATGTCGGCACGTTCGGCGATTTGACTCCTCAAGCCACCGACAATAAGAAAGCCTTTGAATTTGGCTTTGGGTGCTATCTTTTCGCAAAGGGAAACACGGTACTTGTGCCCGAAGGAAAATTCGGAGATAAGGTACACAAGTTTACAAGAGGGGCGCACGGCGAGCTTCTAAAAGCAGGTACGATGACCTTTGAACAGATGGCGCAACCCGGAGAAATCAACTTTATTGACGAACAGCGGGCATACGTCGCTTTGCATGGAAGGGGCAAGATTGCGTTAATCAACACTGTCACGTTGCAAAAAGAGGATGAAATCGACCTCTCTGCTTATGCCGTTCAGGACAATAATCCCGATCCAGGCTGCAATGTTATACGTGATGGTAAGATGTATGTAGCTCTCAACCAGCTTAATTCTCCCCATACTTCCGTACCGGGGACGGGTGCAGAGGTTGCTATTATTGATCTTAAAACGAAAAAGACCGAGGTCATCAAGGATAACCGCACAAGTGTGGTCGGATTGTTCCGGCATTCCGATGCCTTTATAGACGAACGGGGCGACATCTATTTTTACAGTACGGGCAATAATTTCAACGTTGCCGATAAGGAAGGTTTCCTACGTATCCGCAAGGGAAGCGACAAATGGGATACCGATTATCTGTTCAATCTGTCGAAAACGACCATCAAGGGAATAGGAAAGACCGGACAGTATATGATTAAGTCCTACTATGCGGGCAATGGCATTGTGTATAGTTGTCTGAAAGTGACGGACACGGAATTCGGAATACTCAAGAAAGACTTCCAACCCGTGAAAATCGACATTTGGAACAAAACCGTCGAAAAGCTCGATTTGCCGATGACTGACAGCAATGGCTCTTTTGCCATAACCCGCTACAAAGATTTCATCGTCTTTGGTATGACGTGCAATAATGGAACGGGCTACTATACCTACAATACCAAGACGGGCGAATGCTCTCAAACTCCCGTTGTTACTGCGGTGGGAGTACCTTCAAGTCTGGTGGTGTTTGAGTAAATCCCTATCGCAAGAGTATTCCCTCAAAAAGGAATACTCTTGTTTTTTATAGAGCATGTGATTCAACAAGGATAAAAGTATAAGAAAATCCTCTTTTTTATCCTTGTTTGTTTGTAAATTTGCAGAAAAGTATAATGATATGACCATAGAATTTTGTGCAATCAATAAGCCTGAAGATTGGATGGAGATGGTTGCCGAGCAATTCGGCACATCGGTAATGAACGATGGCTTTACTGTTCCGCCTTCGGCGGGTAACGGCTTTTTCAAGCAATACTACCCTTTGCCATGGCTCACATTGACCTATATCAGCTTCATGGCGTACGAACCGATGACAATGGTGCGTCGCTCGGTGGAAAACTCGAAATGGATTCCCGTCATGTTCTACATCAATGAGCATAAGCACGAGCAGATTATCGGCACAAGCACGAAAACGGTCGGGGTAGATACGCTCGACGGTATCTTTATGCCCTCGAGCAATATCCCTACGGAGTGGTCTTTCGCTCCCAAGCGACAGTATGAAAACATCACATTGACTTTCAACAAGGATTGGATAGAGCAAATGGATACGGCTCAAGAAACCTACATCGGCAGGTTGCTCCAGTCGGACAAGTCTTTTTATCTCTTCGAGACCATCACACCTGCGATGCAACAAGTATTGAACGGCATCAAGACGACAGCCGAAAGCGATGCGCCTTTCTCTCCCCTCCATCTGCACGGAAAGGCAATAGAATTGTTGACGATATTCCTTGAAAAACTTGAAAAACGGTCGGAGGTAAAATCTCTTTCCAACTTGAATTTGAACGATGTGGAGGCTGTCTTCCGTGTCCGTCGCCGGATTTTACATAGTTTGAACAATGTACCGAGCATTCCCGAATTGGCACGAGAAGCCAATATGAGCAGTTCCAAACTACAGAAATGTTTCAAGCAGGTCATTGGCAAGGCGATTGCCGAGTATGCTCTGTCCGAAAAGATGGAATGGGCAAAGCGCCTACTATCCACCCGTCTCTACTCGGTGTCTGAAGTGGGCTATAAAGTCGGATATACCAACCTCAGTCACTTTACGGAGGCTTTCCGCAAATATCACAGGATAAAGCCTAAGCAATATCTCGACTCTTTGTAAGTTTGATGCAATAGGGATATTGCTTACCATTTAAGGGGTATTTTGCCCTAAACAATCTTCCGAACTTTGCCTGCAAAAACATCAGGCAATGAAAATAACGACATTCAAGTTTCAGTTTTTTGCCGGAGTAACAATCTTTTCATTGTTTTCCGGTATTTCTGTTTGTGCGCAATCTCCGAATGAAACAGACTCTCTCCAGACAGAAGGGATTTCGTCGTATAACCGCATTAAAATCAACGGCTATCTCCGTGCAGGAATTTTCGGAGGAGAAAAAGAAATACGTAATTACTACGGAGAAGGTGCTTTGAATTTGGAAGTCCCCATCGGTACGAATGCTTCCGCCTTTTCGGAAGTGCGTTACAGAGCCGATAGCAACAACAATCATAAGTTCGACATCCGCGAGGCTTATGTAAATCTTAATCTTGGCAAGTTCGATTTTCGTGTGGGTGAGCAAATCGTTCTCTGGGGACGGGCAGACGGTTTCAATCCGACCAATAACGTTACACCTCAAGACTTTTGTGTATTCTCACCGGAGGAAGACGATAAACGTCTGGGAAATTTTATCGTGAAAGGAGTCTTTAATCCTTATCCGTTCCGTATCGAAGTGGATTGGATACCCGTTTACAAATCGTCATTGTTCCCATTCATCGGAAAGCCTATGGGAGATGGGATTGTATGGAAGAATGAAAAACAGCCTTACCGATGGAAAGACCAGTCTTTCGGAGTGAAAATAGATTTGGAAAAACCGTCTTTCGACCTCTCTCTTTCCTATTACAACGGGTTACATAAATTTCCCGGCATCGCTTATGAAAAGACTCCTTCTGAAATCCTTTTGTCGCAAAAGCCCTATCGGGTGCATGTTGTCGGAATGGACTTTTCCACCTCATTGGGCAACTACGGATTAAGAGGCGAGTTTGCCTGTTCACTCCCCGACAAAGGCAATAATCCCATCTATTCTGTTCCCAACAAGCAGATGGAATATACAATAGGGATTGACCGAAGTTGGGATGCTTTCAGCTTGATTGTGCAATATATAGGTAAGTATATTCCGGACTTAAAGTCTGACATCAAAGGCAACCCGATGGAACGGAAACTTAACTCGCTGAATCGTATCGTCTTCACGCAGCACGAGCGTTGGAATCATTCGGCTTCGGTCAGACCTGCACTGTCATTACTCCACGAAACATTGAACGTGGAACTGCTCGGACTGTGCCAGTTCAGTACAAAAGAATACTTCTTCCAACCCAAGGTTCGCTATGCCATAGCCGATGCCGTTACGCTTGCAGTGGGAGGGCAGCTGTTTTACGGACCGGACGACCGCCTGTTTGGGATATTGGAAAAGACCAAGAACTCGGTTTTTACGGAGTTGAAAGTTTCGTTTTAGATTATCTAATCTCAAAATAATATCGAATGAAGAAGTTAGCTGAATTTGTGATACGATACCGCTGGGCGGTCATCGTGTTCTTTCTTGCACTGACAGCCTTCATGGGCTTTCAGATGAAGAATGCAAGTTTTAATCCCGACCTGCTTACCTATCTGCCGGAGCATTTGCCTTCCCGTATGAACCAAAAACAGATAGAAAAGATGTTTGGAGGAACGGATATGGTGATGATTGTCGTACAGACGGATGATGTCGTAAACGACAAGACGTTGGAACGTGTAGAGCATTTCTCGCAGGATATGCAGAACATCAAATGCATAGAACGGGTAATGTCTGTCTTTGAATTGAAAAATGTCCGCAGCGAAAATGACGCAATGACCGTTGATGCGGCCGTGAAAATGATTCCACGGACTGCTGAAGAAGTTGCCACTATCAAAAAGGAACTTGCAGGTAATGACCTTGTCTATGGAAGCGTAGTCTCCAAAGATTTTACGACCACAGCCATTATTGGATTGCTTGAACCCGGAGCAAAAGACAAGGACGTAATAGACCAAGTGGAGGCAATGATTGCCAAATATCCCGGTGCAGAGAAAGTTCTTTTGGGTGGCTCTCCGTATATGCGGATGCAGAATGCGGGAATGATGCAGAAGGATATGGCTCGGCTCATTCCTCTCGGATTGTTGTTAATGATGGTTTTTCTCTTTATCAGCTTCCGACAGTTCAGAGGCGTATGGCTTCCCATTCTAATTGTGGTTATGGCGATATTCACGGCATTGGGAGCAACACCTTTGTTGGGATGGAAGTTTGCCGTTACGACCATTATTTTAGTAGTATTACTGATAGCCACTGCCAATTCCTACGGCATACACATGTTTGCTCGCTACCAAAGAGACAATCTTCCCGGAAACAATTATACTCCCAAAGAGCTGTCTGTCAAGATGGTTACAAGTCTCGGTGCTCCCATCATTTTGTCCGGATTGACAACCATTGCAGGGTTGCTCTGTATGTTGGGACATGTGCTGATTCCCGGTGGGCAGATGGGCGTCCTCGGCAGTATTGGTATTGGACTTGCCTTGATTGGCAGTCTGTTCTTTATCCCAGCATTAAGTTCAATACTTCCCAAAACGAAGCCTCGATTGAGAGCGGATGACAATCCTAAAAACAAAAGAGGAATAGGGTTGGACAGATTGTTGGATTTTATTGCCAATTGGGTAACGAAAAAGCCCAAGACTATTTTGGTTTTGTTTGTAGTCATTTCTCTAATCGGAGCAGCCGGACTATTGCGTTTCAGCATCAATTCAAATCCCGCCGAATTGTTCCCTGACGGACATCCAGCCAAGGAGTCTGCACAAATTATCAATAAGGAATTGGGGGGCTTTTTCCCTCTCTGTATCGTATTCGAAGGTGACATCAAAGATCCTGCTCTATTGAAAAAAATCAATGATTTGGAAAAGAAGGTGCATGAAATCCCCGAAGTGGGAACAACGCAGTCCATCGCCAAAGTTACACGTCAGATCAGCCGTGCTCTTTACAACAAGGGGGAAGAAGGATATGATAAAATCCCCGACACCTATGATGCCGTATCGCAATACTTCGAGTTGTATCTGATGAGCGGCAGTCAGAGGGATTTGGAAAAGATGGTGGATTTCAATTTCGAGAAAGCCCTTTTGATGATTCGCTTCAAGGAATTGAACACGCCTGTATTGCGACAATGTGTTACTCAAATCAGGGAGATGGTAAAAGATGACCCTAATGTGAAACTTGTTGGCGGCAATGCCGATGTGTTTACGGATATGGACAAGCATGTCGTAAACGGACAGTTTCTTTCTCTGTTGATTTCCCTCGTTGTTGTATTTATCATTATATCTCTCGGCTTCAAGTCGTTTAAGGCAGGGCTACTGCAAATTGTTCCGCTCGTGTTTGCCATGTTGATGCTTTTCGGATTGATGGGATATTTCGGTATCGACCTGAACTTTATGACCGCCTTCCAAGCCTCTATCCTTATCGGTGTCGGCGTGGACTATACGATTCATGTCGTCTGGCGGTATCGGGAGGAACGACGTGCGGGTTACAACGATAGAGAGTCTGTACATCGCTTGTTCAAGGCAACGGGACGCGGTATCGTATTCAATGCAATCGCCGTTATTATCGGATTTATGGTTCTGCTCTTTTCAGGCTTCCTGCCCGTCCGCTTTTTCGGAATGATGATGGTGACAATCATCTTCGTATGCCTTATTGCGGCAGTACTGCTCGTACCTGCGCTATGTATGGTACTGAAACCGAAATTCTTGAGACAGAAAGCACATCGCAAATGACATAAAATAACTGAGAGAATAAAACCAATAAAAGAAACAATCAAAAGCACCTAAGCTTTTCAAAGAGGATTGATACACGAATATTCATCAAACAATAAATACAATGAAGAAAGTTTTTTTATCGGCGATTATAGCAATCGCAACTATGTGGGCAAATGTTGCTCATGCACAGGGAGGATTGTCTCCCCAACAAGTACAGCAGAAAGCCATTGAAACCACTCGTGTTGCCGGGATGGAAACACAATCGTCCATGACTATTTACAGTCCGTCGGGTGACAAACGGGTTCGCAAGATGACTATCGTCAGTAAACTCTACGAGAATGGAAGTCTGGAAAAGAAACTCATTCGGTTTACCGAGCCCGCTGATGTAAAAGGTACCGGATTCCTATCGTTCGATTATTTGAAGAAAAACGACGATAAGTGGATTTATATGCCAGCCCTTCGTAAAACCAGACGCATTGTGAGTTCTGAAAATGCAAAGAGCTTCATGGGGTCTGAGTTTTCTTACGCCGATATGTCCACACCTGCCGTAGAGGATTTCAACTATAAATTCTTGACTGAGCAGAAAGTCGATGGACATGATTGTTATGTCTTGGAAATCATACCTAAAAACAAGACAATTGCCAATGAAAACGGTTTCTCAAAGAAAATTTCCTATATCGATAAACGGATTTTCGTTGTTCGCAAGGCTACCTATTATAATCTTGCCGGTGAGAAAGAAAAGGAGATGACCGTTTCTGCAATTGCCGAAGTGGATACAAAGAACCATAAATACCGTTTCAAGGAAATGACAATGGTTAATCTGAAAAACAAAAGAAAGTCGGTATTGAATAACAACGTTATTAAGTTCACCCCTTCAATTTCGGACAGTTATTTCACCACTCGCACACTGGAACAAGGCAAGTAAAACTTCTCTTTTCCATTACCTCCATTTGTTGCAATCAGAAGTTGTAACAGGTGGAGGTTTTGTGCATTTATCATAAATACCAGAAACAATCACTTATATCAAAATATCGCAATATGAAAAGACTCGTTGAAAAAGAACTTTTTGAGATGCTGTCTTCTGATAAAAGCACGGAGGCTACCGATAATCTTATCAGAGAAATCATGGAATTGGGAGATGGCGAAGAAGATCTCGTTTCGTTGTTTCGCACATTAAACTTTACCCGCTTCCATTTGCGGACAATGTCTGAAAAATCAGGGATAACAACTGAAATGGGGAAAAAATGTGGCAGAACTGCTCTTTGTTATTGACACGGAGTTAGAATTACTGAAAATGAGGATGCATGGAATTTTATCTGCCGTACGCCCAAAATCTGCCAAGAAGTTCCGTTGGACAGGCAAAGCGACAGATCTAGTTGAACTCCTTTACGCCCTCGATACCTGCGACTGTATCAACAATGGCGAAATTGGCGTAGAGGAATTGGCAGACGTTCTATCCGAAATCTTCGATGTAGAAATCAAGAACTGCTACAACGTTTATATGAACATGAAGCGTCGAAAGGACGACAGTCGCACCTATTTCCTTGACGAACTCCGAGAAAAGCTCAACAAGCGGATGATGGAGAGCGACCTGAAAGGCGGCAAGTATAAGAAACGGTAAATCGAAAAGGAAGAAACTCTGGTTCGGAGTATCTCCTTTGAACTGTTGCTGCAACTATTTCCTCAAATCTTCCTCAAATGCAGATTAGCAAATGAGAGTGTGTCAAAAAAAACTCAATAATGAGTTTTGAAATGGACTTTTCTTTGCTTGTAGAGAAACTCAACTTACAGATTAAAAGTTACCAAGTGATAAATTTACATTTTGACACACCCTCATCTTCTATCGGCGAAGTGCTCTTATGAACTTATATACAGTCCAAAATACAACGAAAGGAGCGACAAAGAAACCACCTACGAGATAAAGCAGGAATTTGAATACATAGTAGAAATTCCATTGCCCTGTCGTCCCTGCCGTCATCTTCCACGGCAGCACCTTGTTGATGAACACATACCCTGCCCAGAAAGCCATCAGAACATATCCCGACATCCACTGCATGTCAGGCATCCGTTTGGTGGTCATAAAGTCGAGTTTATAACCTATGACAAAGAATGCGGTGTATAGGATAAGGTAGTAGAGATTATCCCAGATGGCCCTGTCCTTTCTTTTCTGATAACACGGCGTACAAAGTATCGGCTGATACCTTGCTGCACATTCAGGACAGAGTCCTTTTCCGCAATCGGAACATTGGGCAACCGCCGGTTCTTGGGTATGATTGAAACAATTCATAGTGTAATCGTTTAGCGTGTTCAAAAATACGATTTTCTACTCTCTTCATCAAATAAAAGGCATACCCATTTCTTATGATTTTTTGCTACTGAGCAACTTGGAAAGTTCCGGGTCATCAGCAATCCGTTGCAACTCCCGTTCCACGATTTCCCGAACCTCCGTCTTTACCCGGTCGTAGTTTGCCTTGATTTCCTGCTCCATCATATCCTCTCCGTTTTCATTCGTGAAGTCCGTCAGAATGGGTATCGGTCGGAAGGCTGCTGTTTCCTTTGCCACTTTCGCATTGTCCACCACAATCTCGCAGTGGAATATCTTCTGCTCGATGCGTTCTGAGAAGTTGTCAGCGACTGCTCCCACGAACATACCCTGCGTGAGCGTGGAAATCTTGCTCTGAGGAATAAGGCTGTCCATCTGCGTGGATATGGAGGTCGTTTTGTCGCTGCGGGTGATGCTCATGCTCTGCCGCTTTTGAAGCACTTTCCCGAAACGCTCCGATAAGGTCTTTGCCGTTTCGCCAACCACCTGACCGGAGAAAATGTTTCCGACGGTATTCATCACCACAGCCGCTTCCTTGTCCCCATAATCCCGCTTCAATTGCGAGAAGTCCTGAAAGCCCAAGCATACCGCCACCTTGTTGCTTCGAGCAGTGGCAATCAGGTTGTCAAGTCCCTTGAAGTATATGGTAGGCAACTCGTCTATCAGCACCGAACTTTTCAGCATCCCTTTCTTGTTGATGAGTTTGACGATACGCAAATTATACAATCCCAATGCCGCCCCATAGATATTCTGTCTGTCGGGATTGTTCCCCACACAAAGGATTTTAGGCTCCTTGGGGTTATTGATGTCGAGTGTAAAATCATCGCCCGTCATAATCCAATAGAGTTGCGGGCTTATCATCCTTGACAAGGGAATCTTGGCGGAAGCAATCTGCCCCTGAAGCTGGTCGGCTGCCCCTCCAAGCCAAGCGTCCATGAAAGGAGAAAGGTAATTCTCCAATTCAGGATAAGAGGTGAGTATCGGAAAAATATCCTCGTATTTCCGACAGAGAAACTCTATGGCGTGCGGAAAAGTGCAGTATTTCCCTCCCTCGAAAATGCGAAGATACCAAATGATGGCGGCAAAGAGTACGATGGGCGATTCCACGAAGAAATCCCCTTGCTTCTGCACCCACGTCTTGTTGAGGTTGAGCATGATGGTGTACGCTGACTCGTAGGCATCTGAAATGTCGCTCATGAAATCGGGGTGTATCGGATTGCAGCGGTGCGACCGACGAGGGTCGTCGAAGTTGATCACGTAAAACTTCGGCTTGACCTTATATCCTTCCGAGTGATGCCGCAGATGGTTGTAAACAATCGTGGAGAGGTCGGGATACTTGAAGTCGTAGCAGTAGATGGCAAAACCTTTCTCAATCTGCTGCTTGATAAAATTATTGATGATGGCATAGGACTTACCGCTACCCGGCGTTCCCAATACGGAGACCGCACGGAAAGGATTGACCACGTTTATCCAGCCCCTGTTCCATTTCTTGCGATAATAGAATCGGGTCGGCAGATTGACCGAATACTCGTTCTCCAAAAGCCTTGTCTCCTGCATAAAGGATTCATTCTCCTGATTGAAGACATCCTCCATCAGGTTGTTCTTCAAGAGTCGGCTCATATAGAGTCCCGCCATCAGCAGACACACATACCCGACGGTCATCGTAAAGGCGTAGAGAGCTGCATTGGCTTCAATGGGCAACGGCAAGGCGAGTATCCACCAATTGAGGAAGAAAAAGACAAAGCCGATGCCCATGAATGCCCCTATTTTCGACCACGTGATATGCTCCTCTTTCACGCCCTTTGTACCCAAGCAGGAAAGCCCCATCAGTACCAATGCAAAGAACTTGGTGTAAAGCATATTTCCAAATAGTCCCGCCGTGCGATGGAAATTCATCAGTATCCTGTCCACCACACCGATATTCACGCCCCATAGCCGTATCGCTTCATAGCAATACCAATAGAGGTGGGCAACCACCAGTATGATACTTACGGCACGCAGAAAATCCATGATTTTCGCCAGTGCCCTCAAATCGTCTTCTTGTTGTGACATAATCTTTCTGTTTTTTAGAGTTTACGTTGTTTTCTTTTTTTGCGCTGCATCCGTCTGCGGAACTGCTCTTCCTCCCAATCTGTTCCGTGTGTCTCCAAGGGCAGGTCAAGTAAGCCACCCAAAACGGAATCTCCGTCCGAAGTCAGAGTTTGGGGAATACAGCCTTTCTCACTCTGCTGTATAGGAGCAGACAATTCGGGATGCGGGCGGTCGAACCATTCGGCAATTGCGTTTGCCGAAAGTTCCTTGCCCAACCGTGAGCCATTGACCACACAGCCGTTGTTGTGGTCAATGAAGGTGATGCCATAGAGCCGACCTTCTTCGTTCTCACGGAAGAGTACGTCAACACCCTTGCGATGGAGATTTTCCCTGAAATCCTCTTTCGTAGCAGAACGTTTCAATGCTCCGGCTACGACCGCTTTGGTCTTGGGGGCAAGATGCTTTTCTTTCAGTTTCTCCTTTGAAGCCTTGAACCTATTTTGCAGGGCTTCATATCCGACAGCCTTCCCGAAAAGGGAAGCCTTGAAAGGATTACCCACCTTCTTACCTTTATCATCGGTAGCAAAATAGACCAATCCGTTATAGGGCTTTCCATACATTTCCCCCTTGACCTCTTCCACACATATATTATAGGTGGAGAGCAAAGCACGGTATTCCTTAAAACTCGGACAGTGGTAGAATTTTGCTGCGGGTTTGATGACTGAAGCCAGTTGCTTTTTAAGATTCTCTCCGTCGCCGTAGAAGACTTTTTTCAGGCGAAACACTTCTTTTACTTTCTGCATTTGGGCAGGAATCAAACCGTACTTCTGTTCCAGTTCTTTGAGAATACGGGTGCTGGTATAGAAATTATTGCGATCGTTAATCTTCTTTCCCCGTTCATCGACGGCTAAGGTGACAATATGCAGGTGATGCCTGTCTATGTCCTCGTGCTTATAAACGATAAAGGGTTGATTAGCGTAGCCCATCTTTTCGATATACTCTCGTGCGATGGCAGAGAACTGCTCATCGGTAAGGGTGTCATCGGGATGCGGATTCAAGGAGATGTGTATAACCGTTTTTTTTGTGAGGACATGACTCGGCATATATGCCATAAAGTCCTGCATACAGGCAGATATATTGTGTATTCCATCAGCCGGAGAGAACACTTTGTTGGTCTCCAGAATCTTGGCAACGCCCTCGTTCACCTTCTCTCCATTGTACGCCAAAGCACCGTAAAGGGAACTGCCATAGTTTATCTTTGCGACCATTTCTCCTGAAATTCACGGGTAAGTTGTACGATTTCACCTCCGATAGCCGCCAATTCAAGAGTCAGTTTCTCCAGTTGGGCAAGCATAGCGTAGGCTTTTTTCTCGGTGAAATTGCTCTTTAAGGCGACCACAGCTTGGTTATAATTCACTCCCACGCTACGAAATTGCCCGTACAAATTTGTCAGTTTTTGATAGTAATCAAGCAGCGAGCGATCTACTTTTATCACTCGGAAAGTCTCATCAAAGACCCTTGCCTTGATGAAAACCGCTCTGTTCGGGACTCCTGATTGCTCATAAAGCGTCAGGAAACGCGCAAACTCCGTGTCCGTAAACCGAACCATGCAACAATGGTTGGCTTTCTCTTTTTTCAAGGGTCTCCCCACATGTCTTTTTGTCATTTTACTTTGGATTTTAATGGTTTGTATTTCTCTCTAAGGGGACAGATGTGCAAAGCACGATGGAGTCCCTTTCGGGAGGTTTCACGGCATCACCGGCATTCAAGACAAGTCATTCTCTCTTCCAAGAAAAAACGACTTCGGAGTTTTTTCAGCCCTCTGCAAGAGCAAGAGTTCTGAGTTACCGAATTTATTTCGGGTAACGCAGGACATATCTTGCTATTTGCTCCGGCGCAAATAAATCCGTCCGTGAAGGACGGAAGTCGAGTCTCTCAAAAAAGAACGCTTTATGCCTCGAAAACTTCGGTTTACCGCTTGGGTGCAAAGTTACTAAGCCTTGTACCTAAGTCACTTATCTTTTACGAAGCCACAAATACGCAAATCGAAGCCACAAGTACGCAGTTAGCAAAAAGGGTAGAAAAAGAGCATCGGAGGCATCTATATTTGCCTCGTCGAACAGTAAACCGAAGATGTCCGCCATCGCAAAAGTCCCTGATTGGGATGCATTCCTTTTCGAGGGGATGTACGGCGAATACGGATGGAACTTCGACAACGCAATCGAAGGGATGTATCTGCGAACGACAGTACAATTGTCCCGACGCAGGCAGAGGGAAATCCGCGATGGGATTCCTGAATGAAGGGATGGACGATTCCACTTCTTATGCAGGCGAGGACAGCCGTCATCATCGGCACACATCCCTCTCTGACAAACGGAGTTCCCCGGACGTCGGGACATCCGGACAGATGAAGAAGCCGGTATTGGTATGAATCAACTGACACGGGCAGATTCCCGTGATAAAGTATATGTAGTATTAAACTCAAAAAGACAATGAAAATGAAACCTGTTTTTATCGCCTTCTCCACCCAGAAGGGAGGCGTCGGCAAAACGACCTTTACGGTCTTGGCGGCAAGCTATCTGCACTATGTCTGCGGATACAATGTCCTTGTCGTGGATTGCGACTACCCGCAGTTCAGCATCAACGAGATGAGAAAACGGGATGCCAAAGGCTTGGAAACGAACAGCTCGCTACAGGAATTGGCTATCGCCCAATTCTCCCGGCTTCAAAAGCCTACCTATAGCATTCTTTGTACGACCTCGGACGAAGCCATAGGCGTCGTACAGGATTATCTGGAACAAAATGAATCGGAAACAGACTTCGTCTTTTTCGATTTGCCGGGCACCATCAATACGAGGGGTGTCATCGACACGCTTGCCTGTATGGACTACATCTTCACGCCTATCTCTTCCGACCGTATTTCCTTGGAAAGCACGCTGAGTTTCTCCGCCGTTATCAAGCAGGCGGTCACTGATAATGCGGACACGGACAACAAGGGGATTTACCTTTTCTGGAACATGGTGGACGGCAGAGAGAAAACACCTCTCTATGCAATGTATGAGAAAGTCATTGCCGAGTTGGGACTTCCCATCCTAAAGACGTCAGTCCCCAACACGACCCGCTACAAAAAAGAGGTCATGGATGAGGGTACGACCCTCTTCCGTTCGACCATCTTTCCCGCCTCCCGCACGCTGCTCAGAGGCAGCCGTCTGAAAGAACTTGTGGAAGAAATCCTATCCATTGTAAAACCTGAAGCGTATGGCAGAGAAGCATAAAGAAAAGATAAATCCCGATGCCATCAGAGAGCTGATCTCGCAGGGCATTCCCATGAGACGGAAGGAGGATTCCCCCTCTGCTTCTTGCGGGGAAAAGGAGTCTGTCGAAGAAACTCCGGAGGAAGAGAGAGAACTCTCTGAGGAGGTGAAACGGCCTCTTTCCCGCACCCGTCGCAGAATACCGAAGGGAGACTATGAATCCTTGTTCATCTACCGCAACGACCTGAAAGACCGTAAGACCATCTATGTCGCCAGAGAATTGCAGGAAAAGCTGGCGGAGATAGTCATGTCGATGAAAAACAGGGAGATGACCATCGGTATCTATGTCGAGAACATCATCCTCCACCACTTTGAAGTCTATAAGGACGAAATAAACAGATTAAATGAACTCAAATTCAAAAAGCTATTGTAATATGAAAAAGCAAAACGTAAGACAGAATGCAGGGCAGACAGCCCTCATGGAAAACAAGAGTGTATCCTCTAAGGTGACTATCCGTAATTCCACCACGTTGATAGAGCGTTCGGAGACAGGAAAGGAAAAGCAGAAACCGGAACCGAGCGATTATGAAGAGACCTTTCTCAGACGGCACATCATGGAAAAGGGGGTGTCCGTCTATGTATCCCAACAGATCAAGGATGAGATAGCCTGCATCGTGGGTACAATCACAGGCAACAGCCTGCCCCTCTCCGCCTATATTGACAACATCATCCGTCACCATCTTGATACCCACCGCGATGAGATAGACGCCTTGTTCGAGCAACAATTCCGTAAACGTTTCGAGCGATGAAGCAGGTCATCTTTGTTCTGCTTTTGGTAGGCTTAGCCTATCTCGGCAGCGTGCAGGTCGCCCGCTTTCTGTACGGACGCTATCGGAGTACCGTAAGACTCTACCGTGACTTGCAGCTCTTTTTCAGGGAACGGGGCAAGGGAAAAGTCGTCGTTACCATCCGCATCCCTAAAAGGGAACTGTCCCAAGAGGAGAATATCCTTTTAGCCGAGTTGCCCATTGAAGAAGAGCAACAACAAGAACAGAGTTTTGAAACAGAAATGTTGGAAGAGACCGTTCCAAGTATTCTCGAAGAGGAAGAGGTATCTGTACTGGTGGAAGTCCAAGGTGAAAACCACTCTCTTTCAGAAAGCATCACCGTGGAAGAGCTGCAACAAATGGGCAATGTCCTCTCCTGTAAGAATGCCCCGATAGAGGAAGCTGCCAAAGCCGCCGAAACCATCTGTAAGATACAGGACTCCCCGATGTTCCAAGCGATTAAGAAAGCAGCCGGGGAACGTGTCCGCAAGCTGCTGGATCGCGTTGCCGAAGAAGCCCCGAAAGAGATTCTGTCAGGCAATTTCGATTACAAACGATTTATCAAGACATAGTATTCACCCATTCAAAGAAAAGAGAAAATATGAGTAAACCCATTTATCTCGCCATCGCTTCCCCCAAGGGTGGTGTCGGCAAAACTTCGCTTACGGTACTTGCCGCAAGCATTCTGCATTACCACAGAGGGTACGATGTCGCCGTCGTGGATTGCAACCATCCCGTTTATACCATCGCCTGTCTGCGGCAACAAGAGTCGGAAGAACTGAATCCTCAAAAGCTGATGCACCAGAAACATCGGACACCCTGCACCCCTTATCCGATTATCTGCGCTCCGGTGCGGGAAGCCCTGAACCGTGTGGAGCGACACTGTGCGGACAATCCTCCTCGCTGCATTCTCTTCGACCTTCCTGCATTGATGCGTACCGAAGGAACGGTGGAACTGCTTTCGGCAATGGATGCCGTCGTCTTTCCCGTTACGGGCAGTCCGATGGATATGGAAGCCGTCCGCCATTTCATAGACATCTTGGGAGAGCAGATACTGACTATGGGCAAGGGCAATATCAGAGAACTTTACCTGCTCCGCAATATGATAGAGGCTTGGGAACGTGAGGATGCCGATGAACGCTGTCGCACCCTTGCCGATGAAACGGGAGTCCTCTTGATGCAGACCTCATTGAGCCACTCCCGTTTGTATCGTCCGCTGCTTTCCGAACGCAGAAGGGGGGTATGCACCCTCTTCCCACCCCACGGAGGGAAGTTGAGCAGGCTCTGTATCGAGTTAGGTAATGAGCTTTACGAAATCCTGCAACGCCTATGTTCCGAATAGTCCTTGTCCTTCTCTTGCTCTATCTTGTGTGGCTGCTGCTTTTTCTTTTGTATGAGCGGAAAAGAAGAAAGAAGGGAGCACCCCAAAAAGAGCCTTGTCAAACGGTCCGTGAAGCCGAAATCATCGGAAAGAGTCGCTTTAAGATAAGCCACTCGACGCCACAAGTACGCAGTTATCCAAAAGGCGAGGCGGAAGCAAAAAAGGCTTCTACATTTGCCCTCGAAAACGGACAAGAACCATCGGAAGAGCCGGATGAACAGCCCGACATAGATGAGATTCCTTTAACGTATGGGTCTTCGGATGCTCCATCGTTTGAAGAGGAGGACGAAGAACTTCCCATACGAGGAGAAAGCGAATATGCCACGGGGATTGATTTTGAACGGGTGCTGGAAGCCTTGGCGGTCATTCACCGCCACGCCCATACCGACGCAGAGCGACAGAGAACCGGCGATACGCTGAGAGCGTTGGAAGGAACCCGCCTGATGGAGACGCTCCGAAGCGACGCGAAACGCTCGGCCACGATCGATGAAATCGTCCGTGCCCGTTTCGAGGATCTTTACAGCGGCGAAAAGGCGTAACATCCCTTCCGAATGGTTTTGTCCCAATAGTATGAACCCTTTATGTAGTAAAAGCAATGAAAGAAAAAGAGTACGGCTGACCCTAAGAGAGTCACCACTAACATCCGAAAGTAACAACAGTATTCATCCGTCGGGAGGACCTATCCAATCCTCTCGGCATAAAACAAAGATTTATGACCAAAAGACATTTTCTTATCGCAGCCGTCCTGCTGCTATCCATTTCCTCTGCCTTTGCCCAAGGCAACGGCTTGTCGGGCATCAACCAAGCCACCAACATGGTGACTTCCTATTTCGACCCTGCCACCAAGTTGATTTATGCGATTGGTGCAGTCGTCGGTCTCATCGGTGGGGTAAAGGTCTATTCAAAGTTCGTGCGACGTGAAGTTGCGTAAGTGATTGTGTAACATCAAGATTACACCTCCAGTTCCGTCTGGAGTAGCCTACGGACACGTGCATTGGGAGTAATCCTTTTGTACGGAGCTGTCCCGACAAGGTAGCCTTTCCAAAAGGAGAAGATTGAACCGTGAGGGGAAATCAACGGCTGATAACACCATTCAGCACGAGGAGCTTGGCTTAGCGGTATGGTCAACGAAAGTGAACTGTCCGATAAACATCGTAAGGTATAACGAGCCAAAGGCTGTTGACAGGCTCGGACCAAAAGGTAAGCAGTCGGCTGTCCTCTTGAACTTTGGGGGCACACGGACATTAGCACTGCCGGTGGAATAGACAGGACCTAACCCGCTTATTTATCACTTATGTAAAACACGGTAAGCCCGTATCTCTCCAGTTCATCAGAGCTGGTAAGCAAGCCGCAAGGCAAGCCTACATGGGGTGTGGGTATAGGATAGCGGAAAAAGCGAATGCCTCCCTGTAATGGGGAGGATACGGATTGAGCCAATATCACGGGTTGGTAAAGGTAACATCATCCGACACGAAAGTGGGCAGACTTCCGCCTATGGTGACACTTTACAAGATAGTTTACAGAACTTTTAAAGAAAGGAAAGCAAATGAACGCAAAGAAATTGGCGTGTGCGCCCGAAGACATAGACATTCACGAACTCTGGTCGAAAATCGACTGGGACAAATGTGAGCGTTTTGTCCAAAAGCTGCAAGCACGTATTGTAAAGGCTCAAAGGGAAGGCAGAAATAACAAGGTGAAAGCCCTGCAATGGATGCTTACCCACTCGTTCTACGCCAAAGCATTGGCGGTAAAACGAGTTACGACTAACAAAGGAAAATCTACTTCCGGCGTTGACAAGATTACATGGTCTTCTCCATTGGCGAAAGCCAAAGCCATATTCACTCTGAAAAGACATGGCTACAAGCCACAACCTTTAAAACGTGTAAATATCAAAAAGAAGAACGGGAAATTACGCCCACTCGGAATACCAACGATGAAAGACCGTGCGATGCAGGCATTGTACCTAATGGCACTTGACCCGATAGCGGAAACCACTGGCGACAGCCATTCCTACGGATTCCGCAGACATCGCTGTACACATGATGCCATCGAGCAATGCTACATCGTTCTTTCTCGTTCGGTCGCTCCCGAATGGATTCTTGAGGGGGACATCAAAGGATGCTTCGACCATATCAGCCATGCGTGGTTAATCAACAATATCCCTATGGATAAGGAGATACTACGCAAATGGCTCGAATGCGGATATGTGTTCAATGGAGAACTCTTTCCTACGGAAGAGGGAACCCCACAAGGTGGCATAATATCCCCAACTCTTGCAAACATGGCACTTGACGGACTGCAAGATTTGTTGGAAAAGAGTGTCAAGAAATATCAGGTGAACTACAAAAAGATAGTTCCTAAGATACATCTTGTACGATATGCAGATGATTTCATTGTAACGGCAAAGGATAAGGAAACGATAGAACAGGTTATACTTCCATTAGTACGTAAGTTCCTTGCGGAAAGAGGTCTGACACTATCAGAAGAAAAGACAAAAATCACACATATAAATGAGGGATTTGACTTTCTCGGTTTCAATATCCGAAAGTTCCGCAATAATACGCTGCTGACAACTCCATCCAAAGATGCGCAAAAGAGGTTTTGCGAAAAAATCCGCAAGACGATAGAAGCCAACAAGTGTGTAAAACAGAAGTCACTTATTATGATGCTGAATCCAATCATAAAAGGTTGGGGTAATTATTATAAATATGGTACTTCTGCGAATGTATTCCACCGAATGGATTGGGAAATCTTCAAGAAAATATGGCAATGGGCAAGACGCAGACATCCGCAGAAATGTAAAGGATGGGTAAAGGATAAGTATTTCAGAACACTAAATGGGCACTCGTGGAGATTTGCGGCAGATATGGGCAAGAAAGATAAGATTGATTATCTCGAACTGACCTATCTACCAACCATCCACCATGAGAAATTCGTCAAGGTTCGGCATTATGCCAATCCGTATGACCCATCAGATAAATCGTACTACGAATGGAGAGAAACCTACCGAATGAAGCAAACGCTGAAAGGCAGGCAATCTCTAATAAACATTTGGAAACGACAGAATAAAGTATGTCCTGTATGTGGAGAGCGTATTGACAGGGAAAGACCTTGGAGTATCACTGAACAAATAGTCAGTGGACGAAAGGTAAGAACTCTTGTACATACCAGTTGTAAACGTAAAATGCAAAGTAGATTATGAATATGAAAGTCGAAAATGAGATGGCTCTACCGATAACAAAGTCGGTAACGGTCATGTTGCTTGAGCCGTATGCGGGGAAACTCGCACGTACGGTTCTTAGAGGGGAAAGCTCCCGTAAGGGGGCTGACCCACTCGACTCGTCCGGAGATCCTGACACATCGAAAACCGCCGCAAGTTGGTTCGGGGCGTGTATCTTCCTCATTGTCGCAGCCACCATTTTAAGAAGTTTCTTCCTCTAAGCCTATGGAGACCTATCCCATCAACAAGGGGATCGGTCGCTCGGTAGAGTTTCAGGGACTCAAAAGCCAGTATCTGTTCATCTTCGCCAGAGGGCTGCTTGCCCTTTTCGTGCTGTTTGTCATCCTCTATATGGCGGGTGTCAATCAATGGATCTGTATCGGCTTCGGAGGGACTGCCGCATCCATTCTGGTGTGGCAGACCTTCTCCCTGAACAGGAAGTACGGGGAACACGGGCTGATGAAGCGTTCCGCACTGCACAGCCATCCCCGATACCTCATCAACCGACGACGCATCCCCAGTCTGTTGCGGCACAAGGAGTTGCCGAGACGAAAGAGAAGAGAGAGTAAAGGAACGAACAAAGAAAAGGAGGACAAAGAATGAGGAATATACTGAAAGCCACCACGCTGGAGAACCGCTTCCCGCTGCTTGCCGTCGAAGAGGGGTGCATCCTCTCGAAAGACGCCGACATTACGGTCGCTTTTCGGGTCGAGCTTCCCGAACTTTATACGGTGACGAGTGCGGAGTATGTCGCTATTCATTCGGCCTGGGTGAAGGCGATCAAGGTCTTGCCGACCTACAGCATCGTACACAAGCAGGATTGGTTCGTCAAGGAGGGCTATCGTCCGAACTTGCAAAAGGAGGATATGGGTTTCCTCTCCCGCAGTTTCGAGCGGCACTTCAACGAACGTCCGTTCCTGAACCATGCCTGCTACCTGTTCCTGACCAAGACGACCAAGAACCGCAGCCGGCAGCAAAGCAATTTTTCTACGCTCTGCCGCGGGTATATCATCCCCAAGGAGGTACGGGACAAGGATACCGCCCGCAAGTTCCTCGAAGCGACCGAACAGTTCGAGCGGATTATGAACGAAAGCGGTTTTATTCGCCTCTCTCGCCTGACGGACGAGGAGATTATCGGGACGGCGGAGACGCCGGGACTGATAGAAAAGTATTTCTCGCTTTCCCTCTCCGACACGACGGTCTTGGAGGACATCGACCTGAGAGCCGACCGTATGCGTATCGGCGACAAGCGGCTCTGCCTGCATACGCTCTCCGATACGGAAGACCTGCCCGGACTGGTAAGCACTGATATGCGCTATGAGCGTCTCTCCACCGACCGCAGCGACTGCCGCCTTTCCTTTGCCGCTCCCGTGGGGCTGTTGCTCTCGTGCAACCATATCTATAATCAGTATGTCTTGATTGATGACTGTGCGGAGAACCTGCAACGCTTCGAGAAGAACGCGCGGAACATGCATTCGCTCTCCCGTTACAGCCGAAGCAACCAAATCAACAAGCAGTGGATTGACGAATATCTGAACGAGGCGCACAGTTTCGGGCTTACTTCCGTCCGCTGCCATTGCAACGTCTTGGCGTGGAGCGAGGATAAAGAGGAACTCCGCCGCATACGCAACGACGTGGGCAGCCAGCTCGCACTGATGGAATGCAAGCCACGTCACAACACGGTGGATGTGCCGACGCTGTTTTGGGCAGGCATTCCCGGCAATGAAGCCGACTTCCCCGCAGAAGAGAGTTTTTACACCTTCATCGAGCAGGCGGTCTGTTTCTTCAATGAGGAGACCAACTATCGTGATTCACTCTCTCCGTTCGGCATCAAGATGGCTGACCGCAGCGGCAAGCCGATTCATCTCGACATCTCCGATTTGCCGATGAAGAAAGGCATCACCACGAACCGCAACAAGTTCATCTTGGGTCCTTCGGGTTCGGGCAAGTCGTTCTTCACGAACCATCTGCTAAGGCAGTATTGGGAGCAGAATACCCATATCGTTTTGGTGGACACGGGAAACAGCTATCAGGGCTTGTGCGAGATGATACGCCACAAGACACAGGGCGAGGACGGGATCTATTTCATCTATTCGGATGAGAGTCCCATCAGCTTCAATCCCTTCTATACCACCGACAAGGTGTATGATGTGGAGAAGCGGGAGAGCATCAAAACCCTGCTGCTGACCCTCTGGAAGAAGGACAACGAGCCTGCCACCCGTTCGGAGGAAGTTGCCCTCTCCAATGCCGTGTCGCTCTTTATCGAGCGTATCAAGACGGACGACGGTATCGTTCCTTCGTTCAACAGCTTTTACGAGTATCTCACCACCGACTACTCGGCATTGCTCCGTGAGAAAAAGGTCAGGGAAAAGGATTTTGACTTGGCCAATTTTCTCAACGTCTTGGAGCCGTACTATAAAGGTGGCGAATACGACTATCTGCTGAACTCGGACAAGCAACTCGACCTATTGAACGCCCGCTTCATCGTCTTCGAAATCGACGCGATAAAGGATCATCCCATCCTTTTCCCCATCACGACCATCATCATTATGGAGTTGTTCATCAACAAGATGCGACGACTGAAAGGGGTTCGGAAAGTCATCCTCATCGAGGAGGCGTGGAAAGCGATAGCCTCCGCAAACATGGCGGGATACATACGCTACCTCTACAAGACCGTGCGTAAGTTCTTCGGCGAAGCGGTTGTGGTGACGCAGGAGGTGGACGACATTATCTCCTCGCCCGTGGTCAAGGAAAGCATCATCAACAACTCCGACTGCAAGATTCTGCTTGACCAGCGCAAGTACATGAACAAATTCGACCAGATTCAGGCACTCTTGGGACTGACGGACAAGGAACGGGGACAAATCCTCTCCATCAATCAGAGCAACGATGCCACACGGTCGTACAAGGAGGTGTGGATCGGTCTGGGAGGCGTGCAATCTGCTGTCTATGCCACCGAAGTGTCGAAAGCCGAATACCTCACCTACACAACGGAGGAGACAGAGAAAATGCGCGTACTGGCCCGTGCCGAGCAACTCGGTGGCAACATGGAGCTTGCCATCAGGCAGCTCACTGAAGAAGAATAGTCAAGAATAATCACACTAAAATCCAACGTAAAATGAGAAAGAAAATTTTAATGCTTATGGCGTGCGGTTGCCTCCTGGCTGGCTGCGCACACGCCCAGTGGGTAGTCACAGACCCCACCAACCTTGCACAGAGCATCATCAACACGACCAAGGAAATCGTACAAACCTCCAAAACGGTCAAGAACACGCTCAACAACTTCAAAGAGGTGGAGAAACTCTACAATGTGAGCAAGAAGTACTACGATGCCCTGAAAAAGGTGAATGACCTTGTTCGGGATGCCCAACGGGTGAAGGAGACCATCCTGATGGTCGGGGAAATCTCCGACATCTATGTGAGCAACTACAAGAAGATGCTCTCCGACCCGAACTTCCGACCGGAGGAGCTGGTCGCCATTGCCAACGGCTATACCAAACTGCTCGGAGAGAGCAACAACCTGCTCAAGGAGCTGAAGCAGGTGGTGAACATCACCACGCTGAAGATGACCGACAAGGAACGTATGGACGTGGTGGATTGCTGCTACAAGGAGGTGCGGGACTACCGCAACCTCGTGCGTTACTACACGAACAAGAACATCTCCGTGAGCTACCTCAGAGCCCAAAAGCAGCAGGACACTGACCGGGTGCTTTCGCTCTATGGAACGGACAACGAAAGGTATTGGTAGGTATGGGAGCGGAATTTGACAACCTGCACCAAGTCCTCCGTACCCTTTACACGGAGATGATGCCGATGTGCGGCGACATGATAGGTGTCGCCAAAGGCATTGCGGGCTTGGGCGCGCTCTTTTATGTGGCACTTCGGGTGTGGCAGACCTTGGCTCGTGCCGAACCCATTGACGTCTATCCGTTGCTCCGTCCCTTTGCGCTCGGTCTTTGCATCCTCTTCTTTCCGATGGTGCTGGAGACTATCAACGGGGTACTCAGTCCCGTTGTGCAAGGGACGCACAAGATGCTCGAAAAGCAGACCTTCAGTATGGACGAATACCGCAAGTTGCGGGACAAGCTGGAGTACGAGGCGATGGTGAAGAATCCCGAAACAGCCTATCTGGTCAGCAATGAGGAGTTCGACAAGAAACTGGATGAACTCGGTATTGCTCCCTCGGATATGGCGACGATGGCGGGAATGTATGTGGAACGCAGTATGTACAACCTCAAGAAATCGCTTCGCAATATGGTGCGGGAACTCTTGGAACTGCTTTTTGCTGCTGCCGCCTTGCTCATCGACACGCTTCGGACATTCTTTCTGATTGTACTCTCCATCTTGGGACCGATAGCCTTTGCCATCTCCGTGTGGGACGGTTTTCAGAGCACCCTCACGCAATGGTTCACAAGGTATATATCCATCTACCTGTGGTTGCCCGTGGCGGACTTGTTCAGTTCGATGCTGGCAAAGATTCAGGAGCTGATGCTCAAACATGACATCACGCAGTTGCAGAACGACCCTACCTATACGATAGATGCCTCGAACGGCGTGTATCTCGTCTTCATGATTATCGGTATCATCGGCTACTTCACCATTCCCACGGTTGCAGGCTGGGTGATACAGGCAGGTGGAGCGGGTAACTTCGGCAAGAACGTGAACTATGCGGCAGGAAAGGGTGCCGGTATCGCAGGTGCCGTAGGTGGAGCCGTTGGCGGTTTTGCCGGAGGACACGCACGAAACGCAATGAGCTATACGGGGAGCAAAGCCAAAGACGTTGCCGGAAGATTGTTCCATCGGGGAGGAAATAAATCACCGGAATCATCCGAACAAAATTAAAAAGCTATGGAATTTAAGTCATTAAAGAATATCGAAACAAGTTTCAGGCAGATACGCCTCTTTACCTTGGTCGTCGTCTGCCTGTGCGTTCTCCTTGCTGGCTATTCGGTATGGAGTGCCTACTCCTTTGCCGAAGCCCAAAGGCAGAAAATCTATGTGCTGGATGGCGGAAAGTCGCTGATGCTCGCCCTTTCGCAGGATCTGTCACAGAACAGACCCGCGGAAGCCAAGGAGCATGTGCGCCGCTTCCACGAGTTGTTCTTCACCCTTTCGCCCGACAAGAGTGCCATCGAGGGGAATATCTCCCGTGCGCTGCTCTTGGCGGACAAGAGTGCCTACAATTACTATCGGGATTTCTCTGAGAAAGGGTACTACAACCGTATCGTGGCGGGAAATATCAATCAGGTCGTGCAGGTGGACAGCGTGCTCTGCGACTTCGACCGCTATCCCTATGCGGTACGGACGTATGCCCGGCAGATGATTATCCGTGCGACCAACGTGACCGAGCGCAGTCTCGTGACGGTCTGCCGCCTGCTCAATACGAGCCGCAGCGATGACAATCCGAATGGCTTCAATATCGAAGGGTTCGAGATTGTCGAGAACAAGGACATCAGTACCCGTAAGCGATGAAAAAGAAAAGTCTGTTCCAAATGATGCAGGAGGGAATGGAGGCAAGACTCCGCCGCCTGTGCGGACGCATCCCCGCTCATCTGAGGCTGTATGTCGTCCTGATGATGCTTCTTTTCTTCGCCCTCCTTGCCAACTACGTTTTCTTCAACGGTTTGTACCGCATCTTCTCAGATGGAGACTCCGAAGAGCAAACGTTGCCGGCAATCGAGCATATTGAAGCCCCCGAAGTAAGGCGGCTTTATCCCAACGACAGTATCAACCTATTAAAGTATTACGATTATGTTCCCATTCAAAAGAAAGACGGCCTTCGATACGAGCACCTCGCCTGAGCTGACGGAGGAAGAGAGACAAAGGCGAAAGAAATTTATCATTTATCCCCTGATGTTTCTGCTTTTTGCAGGCTCGATGTGGCTCATCTTCGCTCCTTCGGAGAAAGAAGAGGGGAAACAGGCAAAGGGCTTCAACACGGAAGTCCCTGACCCGATGGCAACCGAACTGATCGGTGATAAGAAGAAAGCCTACGAGAAGGAGATAATGGAGGGGAAAGAGCAGGAGCGCAACCGTGCGATGCAGAGTCTGAGTTCCCTTTTTGGTGAAATGACCGGAGGGCAGGCTTCGCAAGGAACGGGCGAAGCATCCGCTTGGGAGTCTGACCCCTTGGACGGAAGAGAGGAATATACCTCCCGATACTCCGCTACGCAAGCCGGCTTTCACGCCTCGGCATCCGCCTACCAAGACATCAACCGCACGCTCGGCAACTTCTACGAAGCACCGAGGGAAGACCCAGAAAAGGAGGAACTGCGTGCCCGGCTGGCAGAGTTGGAGAACCGTGTGAGCAGCGAACAGCAGTCGCCTGCCATAACTGTAAACGACCAGATGGCATTGCTCGAAAAGTCCTATCAGCTGGCGGCAAAGTATATGCCGTCGGGTGGTGGACAGCCATCCTCCAATATGGCATTGGTTTCGGACGGGGAGACGGCTTCCGAAAGGAAAGCGGCCGCAACCACCCGAAACGGGAAGGCGGTAGCCTTTCCCGTTGCCCCCGTGAGCGAGCAAGTGGTGTCGGCTCTGGCTCAGCCGATGAGCGACTCGATTTTCCGCTCCGAATATGTCAAGGAGAGAAATTTCCTATTTCAAACTGCTATCGGGACAGCCTCACAGACGGAGAGAAACGCCATATCAGCCTGTGTACATAACAACCAGACGGTTACGGACGGACAGACGGTACGTTTCCGTCTCTTGGAACCGATGCAGGTCTCCGGCAGGGAAATACCACGCAATGCCCTTGTCGTGGGAACGGCAAAGGTACAGGGCGAACGGCTCGCCGTTGTCATTTCTTCACTGGAATATCAGGGCAATATCATTCCCGTAGAGCTGACAGTGTACGATACGGACGGACAGGCGGGGATATTCATTCCCGGCTCAATGGAGCGCAGTGTCGCCAAGGAGATTGCCGCCGGGATGGGTACGTCCGTGGGCAGCAGCATGAACATCTCCACCGATGCGGGGGCACAGCTTGCCGCCGACTTGGGCAAGGGACTGATACAGGGAACAAGTCAGTATTTTGCCAAGAAGATGCGCACCGTCAAGGTGCATCTCAAAGCAGGATACAAGGTATTGCTCTACCAACCTGAAAACAAGTAATCCACAGTTATTATTCACCACTTTAATCCAAAGTAAAAATGAAAAGAACAGTTTTAGCCATCGCCCTGATGCTGGGCGCAGTCTGTGCCAACGCACAGGAAACGACTTCAAGCGGAGACCTCTATCAGGGACTGACCCGCAAAATTGCCTTTGAGCGGATGATACCGCCTCACGGGTTGGAAATCACCTACGACAAGACGGTACACATCATCTTCCCCTCTGCCGTGCGCTATGTCGATTTGGGTTCGCCCAATCTCATTGCGGGGAAGGCGGACGGTGCGGAAAACGTCATCCGTGTGAAGGCGACGGTCAAGGACTTCCACGAAGAGACGAACATGAGCGTCATCACCGAAGACGGTGCATTCTACACCTTCAATGTCAAGTATGCCAACGAACCGCTGTTACTCAATGTGGAAATGGCGGACTTCATCCACGATGGGGAGAGCGTAAACCGTCCGAACAACGCCATGGAGGTCTATCTCAAGGAACTCGGAAGCGAAAGCCCGATGCTGGTAAGGCTCATCATGAAATCCATTCACAAGGAGGACAGGCGGGCGGTGAAGCACATCGGCAGCAAGTCCTTCGGTATTCAGTACCTGCTCAAAGGGTTGTATTCGCACAACGGACTGCTGTACTTCCATACGGAACTGCGCAACAAGTCCAACGTGCCGTTCGACATCGACTTCATCACGTTCAAAATCGTGGACAAGAAGGTCGCCAAGCAGACTGCCATGCAGGAGCAGGTACTGCTTCCGCTGCGTGCCTACAACTACACCACCTGCGTGGCGGGGCAGAAGAGCGAACGCACGGTGTTCACCCTGCAAAAGTTCACCATCCCCGATGACAAGCAGCTCATTGTGGAGATGCACGAGAAGAACGGCGGAAGACACCAGTCTTTCGTCGTAGAGAACGAAGACCTTGTGCGTGCGAGGGAAATCAACGAACTCAAAGTGAAGTGATATGAGAAAGCTCGCATTTTTCCTGTTTGTCGTGTCGCTTGCCCTCTTTGCAGGACAGGCGCACGCCCAACGCTGTCTGCCCAAGATGAAAGGCATACGCCTGACCACCGGTATGGCGGATGGTTTTTATTCTCCCTCTTCAAAGAATGAGACAGAATACTCGTTCGGGGCTTCGCTTGCCACCTATACGAAAGGCGGACACCAATGGAGCTTCGGAGCGGAATATCTCCGCAGATACCATCCCTATCGCGAAAGCCGTATCCCGGTGGAGCTGTTCACGGGCGAGGGAGGTTTCTTCTGCAACCTACTTTCCGATGGAAGCAAGACCTTTTTCCTCTCAACAGGTATTTCCGCCTTGGCAGGCTATGAGACGGTCAATGGTGGAAAGAAACTGCTGTTCGATGGCTCTACGATACGCAATAAAGACGGCTTTGTCTATGGTGGGGCAATAACCTTACAAGCGGAGACCTATCTGAGTGACCGCCTTGTACTGCTGCTCTACGGCAGGGAACGTTGTCTGTGGGGAGGCTCTATGGGGTGTTTTCATACACATTACGGTATCGGACTGAAAATAATGCTGGACTGATGGACGTGCGACAGATGAGAGAGATTCCCATTGCGGACTTCCTCAGCGCAATGGGGATTCATCCGACCAGACAGAAAGGAAACGCCTTGTGGTATTCCGCTCCGTATCGCACGGAGCGGACACCCTCGTTCAAAGTCGATACGAACAAAAACGTGTGGTTCGATTTCGGAACGGGCAAAGGTGGCGACATCTTCGACTTGGCGGGAGAGTTTATCGGAAGTGAGGACTTTCTCTTGCGGGCAGCTTTCATTGCAAAGAGCGGAACATGTCCGTTTCCCATTATAGAACGTCCACAAAGGAATGAAGAGAAAGAACCCATCTTCGAGGACATTTGGGTGCGACCGTTGCAAGAAGCCAGACTGCTGGGCTACTTGAAAGAACGAGGCATTGATACCGATATTGCCATTCCCAACTGCGAGGAGGTTCGATACCGTGTGCATGGCAAACGGTACTATGCCATCGGCTTCCGTAACGAAGCAGGAGGATTGGAGCTGCGTAATCGCTTCTTCAAGGGCTGCATACCGCCCAAAGACATTTCACTGAAGCGCAACGGCTCGGACGTCTGTTCCGTCTTTGAGGGCTTTATGGATTATCTCTCTGCTATGCAAATGGGCATCATTGCTTCGGATTGGCTTGTGCTTAATTCCGTCTCCAACGTTGAGAAGGCGGTGAAAGTCTTGCACGGGTATGAAAGAATAGAATGCTATCTCGACAATGACGAGGCGGGGCGAAGGACTTTTCAAAGACTGCATGACTGTTTCAGGGAGAAGGTCATCGACCGTTCCTCGCTGTATGCCGACCATAAGGATTTGAATGAGTTTCTGCTTTCCAAGAATGCAGGGAATTGTGTATAACAACAAAACGATAATGAACAATGAAGAAGAAAATATTGAATACGATTTGGGTAATGGGAGTGCTTGCCCTCGCAGGGTTTTGTCTATCTGCTTGTGATAACGAGTTGGATATTCAGCAGGCGTACCCGTTCACGGTAGAGACGATGCCGGTGCAGAAGCATATCGCTAAGGGGCACACGGCAGAGATACGCTGCACATTGAAAAGGGAGGGCAACTTTGCCGACACCCGCTATACCATCAGATACTTCCAGCCCGATGGAAAGGGACGGCTGAAGATGGAAGACGGCACTGTGTTCAAACCCAATGACCGTTACCCGCTTACGAAAGAAGAATTCAGGCTATACTACACCTCTGCATCCACCGACCAGCAGACCATTGATGTGTATGTGGAGGATAATTTCGGACAGACGGTAAAACTCTCGTTTGAGTTCAACAGTCAAAAGGACGAGGAAAAGGAGAAACCGAATGAGGACAAGAAGTAAACTTCTCTCCTTATTGTTTTGCCTTGTTTACTTGTCCTACTTGCAACTTTCTGCTCAAAACGGAAGGAATACACTTCTCTCTTTACCCCCTTTCGAGCGTGCCGTGGTCTGCATTAAGCACTTCGAGGGCTTACATACTTGGAAGGACTATCCTTATGTGGGTTACGGACATCGGCTTCTGCCCGGAGAGCGGTTCACGGCGGCGATGACGGAACAGCAGGCGGACTCACTCCTGCGTGCCGACCTGATGAAGCGTCTGATGATGTTCAAGGATTACGGAAAGGATGCCCTGCTGCTTGCCGTCTTGTCCTATAATGTCGGAGCAGGCAGATTACTGGGATACGGCAAACATCCCAAGAGCCGCTTGCTACGGAAGATAGAGTCGGGCGACAGGAATTTCCACCGTGAATTTGTCTCTTTCTGCCGATACAAAGGCAAAGTTCTGCGAGGACTTGTCAAACGACGAAATGTGGAGTTTGCTCTGTTTTATATACCCTGATTGTCAAATACGCCTCATGCGACATTTTTTATGCTCCGCAAGGGGCGTTTTCTTGCCGTTTGGCAGCCATACAGGAGAACTTGCCGAATGGTCGTTCAAAAGATACCGAGCAATCTTATAATCGCTCGGTATCTTTTTTCGGATAGCTCTGTATCTTTTTCTCAATAAATCAAGTATATTTGCGTTATCAAGACAAAGTAATGTCTTCCGCAAGCGAAATCCTCCGACTTCGGGAGAGAGAACAAAGGAGAAAATAGTATTGAATTATGGCAAATAAACCGTTGCAGTTCGTTCTTATGGAACGCAAGATGAATGTCGGTCCTCAGGCAGGAAAGACCGTGCAGGTTGCTCACCCTACGGGCAGGCATCGTGTGGATTTCCGCAGTTTTTGCGAACGTGTGGCGAAGTCCACCACATTTAACCGTCAGGAAGTGGAATCCGTCCTGAACTATGCCACCGAGATTGCCCGCGACATCGTGGAGTTTGGCGATTTGGGTACGTTAAGCCCGTCGTTCAAGAGCAAGGTCGTGCCTGTGGGCGAGGTTTTCAACGTGCAGAAGCACATCGAGAAGCCCGTCGTGAGGCTCTCACCCTCGCGCAAGTACTTCACGCTGACCGACGTTACCTACGAGCAGACGACCGCCAAGCCCAAGAAAGGCAAGACCGAACCAACGCCAAAACTCAATGGAGGCGGTAGTTCAAGCGGTGACGACGGACTTTAAATCAAGTTTTCGGAGTGATTGCCTCTTTCGGTATTCGCTCCGTGCCAATATTACATTAAAATTATAAACCCTAATAAAAAGAGGAATTATGAAACAGACAATTAACCCCATTGGGCAGGAAATCAATACTTTAGGTAAGGTGATTAACAACAAGGAACTTATGCTTGTACACCTGCATCTGAAAAGCGGAGAACAAATACCCTCACACGACCATAAAGGACAGGAAGTATTCTTCACCATTGTGGCAGGAACTGTGGAGGTTGCTCTTGACGATACCGAGATACATCGTATCAGCACAGGCACCGTTCTACATTTCCCCGGCGAAGCTCATGTAGGCGTAAATGCCATAGAAGAGAGTGATTTTTTCGTTTACCTCATCAACAGACAATAACGTTATGGATATGAAAAAACACCTGCCGAGTGCAGACCTTGAGAAACTCGGTAAAATACTCGAGATTAAAGAGGCATACCAACGAGGAGATATTTCATTGGAAGAGGGTAGAACCCGAATAAGAGAGCAAATTGGGAAAATCCGCCCTTATGAAATTGCATTGGCAGAACAGGAACTCAAAACCATAGAAGAGAACGAGTGCCGCAAGGAGGATATTCAAAAAATGATTGAGCTGTTTGATGAAGTGATGGACACCAATCGCCCAAATCTTCCTCTCAACCACCCTATCATGTGCTACTACAGAGAGAACGATGAAATGCGTCGCCACATGCTCGCCATAGAAGACCTTGTACAATATCCGATTATCAAGAATCAGTGGCTCGAATTGTACGACCAAATAGCGGCTTTTCGTACTCACCTTTCGCGTAAGCAGAACCAGCTCTACTCCATACTCGAACAGAAAGGATTTGACCGCCCCACGACTACGATGTGGCTGCTCGACGACTTTGTGCGAGACGAAATACGCGATGCTAAAAAACTTATTGAGGAAGACAAAGAAGAGGAATTTTTGGCGATGCAGTCTACCATTGTGGCAGATGTGCTGGATCTTTTACAGAAAGAAGAATCTGTACTCTACCCAACTGCTTTGGCAATGATTACTCCAGAAGAATTCGAACAGATGCGTTCGGGAGATTACGAAATTGGCTTTGCATGGATTGATGTAGAAGGATTCCAAAATACAGACAAAACAGAAACCCAGCCCACAACAGTCCCTGACGGTTTCGCCTCAGAACTATCTGCGCTTCTTAGTAAATATGGGCTGGGAGGAGGCGATACAGACCGAGTCTTCGACGTTACAACAGGCAAACTCTCCCTCGAACAAATCAACCTCATTTACAAGCATCTTCCTGTAGATATATCTTATGTAGATGAAAACGAACTCGTTCGCTTCTATTCAGATACCAACCACCGCATCTTCCCACGCAGCAAGAATGTTATCGGACGTGATGTGAAAAACTGCCACCCACGCACCAGTGTTCACCTCGTTGAGGAAATTATTGCCAAATTCCGCTCGGGTGAGCAAGATAGCGTAGATTTTTGGATTAACAAACCCGGTGTGTTCATCTATATTTATTATGTAGCCGTGCGTGATGCAGAAGGACGATTCAGAGGCGTACTCGAAATGATGCAAGATTGTAGTCGCATTCGTGAGCTTCAAGGTTCACGCACGCTGCTGACATGGTCAAATGACACACAAGGGGTAAAATCAATGGAGGATCAAAATTCTACTTCAGATGATACACCTGCTACAAAAGAAAACTCGACAATAGAACTCTCTGCCAACACTCGCTTACAGGATTTGTTCAAAATTTACCCACAGTTACGGAAAGATTTGCCAAGCATGAACTCTGCTTTCAAAATGCTCAATTCGCCTCTTGCACGCATCATCATTCCTAAAGCAACCATTGCCATGATGAGCGAACGCAGTGGCATTTCCCTTGATGACATACTTTTAATATTAAAAAAACTTATTGCTAAATATCAGAGAGAAAAATAAAATTCTTGTTTCCGAATAACAGAAAACAAGAGAGTGCAGATTGCAAACTGCCCCCTCGTTTTTCATTTCAGAGCCGTCTCAACTCACTGTCAAAAGTAACGAGGTGTTTTTCATTGGGGTTTCTTTGCTCCTTTCTTTGTCCGCCTGATGCTCACGAAAGAAAGGAGCGGTCGGCAGATTTGCCGACCGCTTTACTCTGTCTGTTCTTCTTGAACCGTTATCCGTCCCGTCCTTATTTCGGGGTGAGTGGAGAAAGCCCAATTCACCTTCTCATCGGGCAGGGTGCTGTGAATGTTTCCACCCATTACCAATCCGTAATTCTGAATGACCTTTTGCCGTGCGTCCTCCCTGCTTTCGGCAACTACCTCAAACACTCCCTCGAAAATGTACTGCGTCCGTACTCTGTAAACTCTCTTCTTCATATTCTCAAAACTCAGCCTTTAATAATCTGTGTTCCTTCGGCTCTCCATTGGATAACCTGCGGTGGGTAAGCCAAAAATGATGTGTGCCGTAACCATAGGCAAAGAACTTGTCAAGTTCCATTTCTTCGGCTATCTGCTTGACGGCTGCCCTCAGTTCCTCTTCATTGGCGGATAAGGTAATGGCATTGATTGCCCTTACAAGGATATGAGGTATCTCGTCCGCCCAATTACATACGATGCTTTCTATTTCTGCTTTCATATCTGTGATATTTTGGTGATTGTTGCTTATGCTGTCGCTCTCATTCTCTGTCTTATCAATTTGCGGTTGGCATTAACAAGGCTCACGATTTGGTCGTGATATTCCGTATTCTTATTGCACACGCCACGACTTTGCACCACTTTAAGCGTGTCCAGATTGACTTCAATCGTTTCTATCCGTCTGCCCTCAATGGTTGCCGAAAGTATCAGCGAGTTTTCTTTGAGGTAGTACTCGTTGGAGAATACGCAATGGTGCATTGCCGTTCCCTCCTCCAAATGCTCCTGCACACTCTCCAATACGTGGACTTGGATTGTACCGTCCGTGAAACGGATACCGAAGAACTTGGATTTAAGTTCTTGGAAACGTTCCTCGTCCTCCATCGCTTTTTTGCGTTTCTTCTCAATTTCCTCCTTTTCTCTCTGTTTACGAAGTTCGCTTTGTCTGCGGTCGTGTTCCCTATGCAGGTCGGTGGGGCAAACATACTTCGGGCTGTGTATGTCCTTGCCCAATCTGCGGAGCATATCCACATAGTCGCACCATATCGAAATATCCTCTATCTCATAGCCGTTGCGAGTGGCTACCTTATAGGACTGCCAACAAGCGTCAAATGTCCTCAAATTGTTGAGGAAGTATTTCAGATACTCGGCTCTGCCTGCTTTCAGCAAGGTTTCCGCCCTGCTGTCGGACAATATAGAGGGAATAAGGATTGTCGGGGCTATGCCGTGAAAATCATCCTTAAATCCATTCCTGCGGAGTGTATCCGTAACCTTGAACTTTGGATATATCGGAGAATAGGCTGCATATCGGTAGGCTTCGTTATCATTGCGTATTGCCATTGGCGAGCAGAAAGAAAAGGTATCAATATATCTGCCGAATGTTCGTTGAACGGCAATAATCGTCTTTTTTCCTTGTGCGTTCCACCAATATTGCCCGATTTCTATAACATAGGTGTTCACCCTGCAAAAGTTCACCATCCCCGATGACAAGCAACTCATTGTGGAGATGCACGAGAAGAACGGCGGAAGACACCAGTCTTTCGTCGTGGAGAACGAAGACCTTGTGCGTGCGAGGGAAATCAACGAACTCAAAGTGAAGTGATATGAGAAAGCTCGCATTTTTCCTGTTTGTCGTGTCGCTTGCCCTCTTTGCAGGACAGGCGCACGCCCAACGCTGTCTGCCCAAGATGAAAGGCATACGCCTGACCACCGGTATGGCGGATGGTTTTTATTCTCCCTCTTCAAAGAATGAGACAGAATACTCGTTCGGGGCTTCGCTTGCCACCTATACGAAAGGCGGACACCAATGGAGCTTCGGAGCGGAATATCTCCGCAGATACCATCCCTATCGCGAAAGCCGTATCCCTATGGAGCAGTTCACGGGAGAGGGAGGCTTCTTCTTTGGTGTGCTTTCGGATGGAAGCAAGACCTTCTTCCTGTCAGCAGGTATTTCCGCCTTGGCGGGATATGAGACGGTCAATGGCGGAGAGAAACGGCTCTTTGACGGCTCAACGCTACGCAATAAGGATGGCTTTATCTACGGTGGGGCAATCACTCTACAGGCGGATACCTATCTGACGGATAGATTAGTGTTACTGCTCTATGGCAGGGAGCGTTGCCTGTGGGGAGGCTCTACGGGACGTTTCCATACGCAATACGGTGTCGGACTGAAAATCATGCTGGGCTGATGGACGTGCGACAGATGAGAGAGATTCCCATTGCGGACTTCTTGAACGCGATGGGGATTCATCCGACCAAACAGAAAGGAAACGCCTTGTGGTATTCCGCCCCTTATCGCACGGAACGGACACCTTCGTTCAAGGTCGATACCGCCAAAAATGTCTGGTTCGATTTTGGGATGGGCAAAGGCGGCGACATCTTCGACTTGGCAGGAGAGTTTATCGGAAGCGGTGATTTTCTCCTGCGGGCGGCTTTCATCGCCAAGAGCGAAACGTGTCCGCTGCCTGCTTTGGAACAACCGCAAAGAAGCGAAAAGAAAGAACCCGTCTTTGAGGATATTTGGGTGCGACCGTTGCAGGACGCCAAACTGCTGGGGTACTTGAAAGAACGGGGTGTCAATGCCCATGTTGCCATACCCAACTGCGAGGAGGTTCGATACCGTGTGCATGGCAAACGGTACTATGCCATCGGCTTTCGCAACGAGGCAGGAGGAATGGAATTGCGCAACCGCTTCTTCAAGGGCTGCATACCGCCGAAGGATATTTCCCTGAAACGTAACGGCTCGGATGTATGCGCCGTATTCGAGGGCTTCATGGATTACCTCTCGGCTATGCAACTCGGCATTATCGCTTCGGATTGGCTTGTCCTTAATTCCGTTTCCAACGTGGAGAAGGCAGTAAGAGCCTTGCACGGCTATAAGAGAATTGAATGCTTCCTCGACAATGACGGGGCGGGGTTCAGGACTTTTCAAAGATTGCACGACTGCTTTGGGGAGAAAGTCATTGACCGTTCTGCCCTATATGCCGACCATAAGGATTTGAATGAGTTTCTGCTTTCCAAGAATGCAGAACAATGTATAACAAAACGATAACGAACAATGAAGAAGAAAATATTGAATACGATTGGGGTAATGGGGGGGGTACTCTCCATTGCCGTGTTTTGTCTATCTGCTTGTGATAATGAGTTGGATATTCAGCAGGCATACCCGTTCACGGTAGAGACAATGCCGGTGCAGAAGCACATCACAAAAGGGCAGACGGAAGAGATACGCTGCACGCTCAAACGGCAGGGACGGTTTGAAGAGGCACGCTACACCATCCGTTATTTCCAACCCGACGGCAGGGGGAGATTGAAGATGGATAACGGCACAATCTTCAAGCCCAATGACCGCTATCCACTCAACAAGGAGGAGTTCAGGCTTTACTACACATCCGCTTTCACCGACCAACAGACAATAGACGTGTATGTGGAGGACAATTTCGGACAGACGGTAAAACTCTCGTTTGAGTTCAACAGCCAAAAGGACGAGGAAAAGGAGAAACCGAATGAAGGCAAGAGGTAAACTTCTCGTTTTATCGTTCTGTTTCGTATGCTTGTTCAACTTCCACCTTTCCGCTCAGGAGGGCGGAAAGGTACTCCTCTCATTACCTCCATTTGAGCGTGCTGTTGTCTGCATCAAGCATTTTGAAGGCTTGCATACTTGGAAGGACTACCCCTATGTGGGTTACGGACATCGGCTTCTGCCCGGTGAGCAATTCACGGCAGCGATGACGGAACGACAGGCGGATTTTCTGCTTCGGGCAGACTTGATGAAGCGTTTTGCATCATTCCAAAGGTTTGGAAAAGATGCGCTCCTACTCACGATTTTATCCTACAATGTAGGCGAGTATCGCCTCTTGGGAGGTGGCAGGCGATCGAAGAGTCGCCTTATCCAAAAATTGGAGTCGGGCGATAGGGATATTTACCGTGAATATGTTTCATTCTGCCGATACAAGGGCAAAGTCCTGCACGGTCTTGTCAAACGACGAAAGGTGGAGTTTGCCTTGTTTTATGTACCCTGATTATCAAATACGCCTCTTGCGACATTTTATGTTTAGCAAGGGGCGGTTTCTTGCCGTTTTATTCACTTTTCTCGTTATGAATGAGTAACTTTGCAGAAAATATTATATGTCAAATTTATGAGACATCCATTCTTCAATATCATAATCCATAAAGACGACACTTTTCCTGATTTGCATGGAGTATGTGCAGGATTTGAAAGTCGTCAATGGAGAAAAGACCAATTAGTAGATTATCTTTTCGAATATCTACCAGAATTTGCTTTGACATATTCTGAATTTGAGAATCTTACGGGAGAAAATGTAGTCGCCAAAATGCGACAAGTAGTCATGAGCATTTATCAATCTGAAAAATTCAAAAATAGAGGAGAATTCGGAGAATTGTTATTACACGCTATAATCCGTGAAACTTATAATACAATTCCAGCTATCAGTAAGATATATTACAAAGATGGTCCAAACGAAACGGTAAAAGGATTTGATGCTGTACACGTAGTAGTTACAGATGATACTTTAGAGCTATGGTTGGGAGAGGTGAAATTTTACAATAATATATCCAATGCTATTTCTGATGTAATTGAAGAATTAAACCAACATGTAAATGTAAGGTATGTAAGAAATGAATTTGTTGCCATTACAAATAAAATAGATGCTAAATGGCCGCATGCAGATAGATTAAAGACTTTACTTCATCCTCATACTTCATTAGATGATGTATTCTCAAATACATGTATTCCAGTACTGCTAACATATGATTCTTCCGTACTTACAAGATATGATAATAAGTGCGATGAATATATTCAGGAAATCTCTGAAGAGCTTCAGAGATTCCATAAAAATTTCTGTGATAAGTTGGGCAAATTTCCTTTGACGATACATCTATTTTTGTTCCCGCTAAATACGAAAGCGGAACTAATAAACTCCCTTGAGTCTAAACTTAAAATCTGGCAAAACTTATGAAAAAAGAAGAGTTGCGAAATATATTGAGAAGAAAGTTTTCTGCTGATGCAGATAGATTTCAAATCATAAAAGAGGTTGCGATTCTCGTTGTAACTGAACAATCTGTTGGGCAGGAGTTTGTTCTTCGATTATTGTCAAGGATTGAGGATTTTCAAGGGATGGAGACTATGATTCATAGTTTGGTTCGTCAGGTAGGACTTTTTCCCTATCTGGAAGAAGAAAATTTATCTTTAAAAGATACTATAGCCTATGAAGTACATCGTCCCTCTGGATTCAAAGAAAACATTGTTTTTCATCATGCACAAGCAGAAGTCTATTACACTCTTTTAAGAGGGGAAAATGTTGTTCTAAGTGCTCCTACAAGTTTTGGGAAAAGCCTTATTATTGATTCCATCATAGCCTCACAACAGCATTCAAATATCTTCATTATAGTTCCAACAATCGCATTGATTGATGAAACCCGAAAACGATTATCTAAATTTAAAGACTCATATAAAATAATCACTCATCCAAGCCAGTCTTTTTCTCAACGCAATATTTTTATTTTAACGCAGGAAAGGGCAATAGAAATAATCCCCGATGTAAATGTAGACTTCTTTGTAATAGATGAGTTCTACAAGTTAAGTCCTCAAAAAACTGATGAGGAAAGATGCCACGTTTTAAATCAAGTGTTCTATATGTTGGTAAAGAAAGACGCCCAATTCTATCTTTTAGGACCCAATATAGAACAAGTGACAACCTCCTTATTGGATAACGTTAAATTTAAATTTATAAAAACCGATTACAAGACTGTCGTCTCAGAACGCCATCAGGTAAATCTGAAAAATGGAGAAGACTCTATTGAACGGCTTATTGAACTGAGTTCTTCTTTGGAAGATCCGACTTTAATTTTTTGTCAATCTCCGGCAAGTGCCAATAAAGTAGCCAAAGCATTTTTCAATAGCAATAAGTTTGAAAGGACAGATGAAAATAAGGATTTGGCTGATTGGTTGAGAAGTAATTATCATTCCCAATGGATTCTACCAGACTGTTTGGAATATGGGATAGGCATACATCACGGGAAAATTCCACGAGCAATAGCCCAAAAATGTATCAAGCTGTTTAATGAGGGGAAAATAAGATACCTTATTTGTACATCCACTTTAATAGAGGGTGTAAATACAAAGGCAAAGAACGTAATCGTGTACGACAATAAAATCGCAAAAACAAAATTTGATTATTTTACATTTAATAACATATGCGGTCGCTCTGGTAGAATGTTTTCTCATTTCATTGGACATATTTATCTTTTTCACGAACCACCTGTCGCCGAGTTACCTTTAGTAGATTTCCCGATTTTCGCACAAACTGATGATACTCCGGAAAAACTACTGATTAATGTTGATATTGAAGATTTAAACGAATCCTCTAAACGTAAATTAAACAAGTATTTTGAACAAGATGTTTTGTCTCAAGAGACATTAAAGAAAAATTCATATATAGATTTAGACAAGCAGTTGGAATTGGCAAGTTTCATTCAAAGCAAGCTGAATAGAATTCACAACTTAATGAAATGGGAGCAATATCCAACCAATGAACAGTTAAAATCAGCATGTAGGTTGATTTGGGATTATTTTGTTTCTTCAAAGAAACGAATATATGGAGTAAGTTCTGGAGAGCAATTGCATTTTAGACTTAATCAATTTAGAGGAGCAAAAAACATTAAGAACTTTATTGCTACAATTATAGAAGCAGAAGATGCCCAAACTCCAGACTCTATTAACAATGCTATAGAGTTGGCTTTTGATATTCAGCGACATTGGATAAATTATCAATTTCCTCGTTATCTGATGAGTTTAGGAGATATTGCAAATGATATTTTCAGAAAGAACAACCTGCCTTTGTGTGATTACTCCTACTTTGCCAGTTTGGTTGAATGTTATTTTATGTCTCCTTATGTAATACCAATGGATGAGTATGGTTTGCCGATACAAATATCAAATAAGATTGGAGAAATAACTGAAATTTCTTCCAATATAGACGAGGCATTGGAGCAACTGCGCAGATTTATTCCATCTCAACGCAAATTCTCAAGTATAGAACGAGAATTTATTGAGGATTTTAAGATATACATATAGTTTCTTACAACACATCTCATGAATTAGATACAAGACTGTTTTTATAATGGCTTTTTGTTACTTTTGAGCCGTCTCAACTCAATGTCAAAAGTAACGAGGTGCTTTTCATCGGGGTTTCTTTGCTCCTTTCTTTGTCCGCCTGAAGCTCACGAAAGAAAGGAGCGGTCGGCAAATCTGCCGACCGCATTACTCTGTCTGCTTTTCTTGAACGGTTATCCGTCCCGTCCTTACATCGGGGTGCGTGGAGAAAGCCCAATTGATTTCCTCATCGGGAAGGGTGCTGTGAACATTTCCGTCCATCACCATTCCGCAATCCTGAATGACCTTCTGCCGTGCATCCTCTCTGCTCTCTGCAACCACCTCAAAAACTCCCTCGAAGACGTATTGTGTCCGCACTCTGTAAATTCTCTTCTTCATATTCTCAAAATTCAACCTTTAATAATCTGTATTCCTTTGGCTCTCCATTGGATAACCTGCGGTGAGTAAGCCAAAAATGGTGTGCGCCATAGCCGTATGCAAAGAACTTGTCAAGTTCCGTTTCTTCAGCTATCCGCTTGACGGCAGTCCTCAGTTCCTCTTCATTGGCGGATAGGGTGATGGCATTGATTACCCTTATAAAGATATGGGGTATCTCGTCCGCCCAATTGCATACGATGCTTTCTATTTCTGCTTTCATTGCTGTGATAGTTTTATGGTTTATACTTTATGCTGTTTGTCTCATTCGCTGACGGATTAGCCGTTTGTTGGCATTGACAAGGTTCACAATTTGGTCGTGGTATTCTGTGTTTTGGTTGCACACTCCACGACTTTGCACTACTTTGAGCGTGTCTAAATTGACCTCAATCGTTTCTATCCGTCTGCCTTCAATGGTAGCCGAAAAGATAAGCGAGTTCTCTCTGAGATAGTAGGCATTGTCGAATACGCAATGGTGCATTGCCACTCCTTCTTCCAAATGTTCCTGCACACTCTCCAAAACGTGGACTTGTATTGTGCCGTCCGTAAAACGGATACCAAAGAATTTGGATTTGAGTTCGTGGAAACGCTTTTCGTCCTCCATTGCTTTTTTGCGCCTCTTCTCCTTTTCTTCCTTTTCCCGTTGTTTGCGGAATTCGTTTTGTCTTAGGTCGTGTTCCCTATGCAGGTCGGTGGGGCAAACATACTTCGGGCTGTGTATGTCTTTATTCAATCTGCGGAGCATATCCACATAGTCGCACCATATCGAAATGTCCTCTATGTCATAGCCGTTGCGAGTGGCTACTTTATAGGATTGCCAACAAGCGTCAAATGCCCTCGAATTGTCAAGAAAGTATTTCAGATGCTCGGTTCTGCCTGCTTTCATCAATGTTTCTGCACGGCTGTCGGACAATAGGGCTGGAATAAGAATGGTTGGTACAATGCCGTGAAAATCATTCTTAAATCCATTCCTGCGGAGTGTGTCCGTAGCCTTGAATTTGGGATATATCTGGGAGTACGATATATGGCGGTAGGCTTCGTTATCGTTTCTCACTGCCATAGGCGAGCAATAGGAAAAGGTGTCGATGTATTTGCCCAATACTCTCTGAATGGCAACAATCGTTTTTCTTCCTTGTGCGTTCCACCAATATTGACCAATTTCAACAACGCAGGACGTTGCTTTGCATCCTTTCTCCATTTCTGCGGAGAGGAGGAACATTCTTAGTACTTGGTATTCTCCACAAGTGGTAAGTATCGTAAAGTATTGTTTCTGCCTTATCTTGCGTTCAAAGGTTTCCCTGACCTGCAACCTTGCCCTGCAATGAGGGCAGGTGCAAGTGTCCTTCGGCTTTTCCATTGTCCAACTATGCCCACAATCCATACACGTTGTGCGACCTTTGGGCAAGCGGTAGGCGAAATGGTCTATACACTCTCTAAATGCCCACTTACATTGTGTCTTGGTTATTTGGCGTAGGTTCTTGCTCTCTGCAAATACTGCTTTCTCAAACTTGTTTCTCGGTTTCATAATCTGTCCTCCTTGTTTTATTCGTTACGAAAAACATAGCCGTCCTTATACCAAAAGTCCGTGTCGAAAAGGTCATCGGCATATTTGGAGAAGTCGAAGTAACTCAATGCAAAATCGGATAATTCATTCTCCATTTTCGCAAGTTCCTCCGCAAAATCTTCCTTGCTTGCATAATTTCCAATGTAGTCGGATTGGAAAGATTTTACAAGGCTGTATGCGTCTTGTGTGAGTTGGGCGTTGTTGCCGTCTGCCCACACCCAAAAGGCTTCTTTCTCCGTGTCGTTCAGTCTGTCCAACTCGTCCCGAAGTTCAAAGAAGGTTTCCTCCAAATGGCTCTCGGCTATCAGACCATCGGGGATTTCCTCCCACGCTTGGAACATATATTCGGGTTCTTCCTCGTCCTCGTGTATCTCGGCACAACGCTCCATAAAGCCGTCCAAATCGTAAAAGTCCGAAAGTTCCACCCATTCGCCCTGCAATGAGCCGTTGTTGTACTTGGCATAAGTGCCTACATAGATGCGTGCTTCGTTCAAATCCTTTGCTTCCATTTTTCTTTTGTTGTTCAAGGGTTAAAACTCGAATAATGAGGGTTGTGCTATCTGCTGTTCCACCTGCTTCTCCGCCTTTGGTTTCTTGGCGGTCAGTTTGCGGTATTCCTCTACTTGGTATCGCTCGATAGCCTTTTTCCGTGCTTCTGCTTTTTCCTCCTCTGTAAGTTCGATAGTATGGTTTACCACGACTTGGCAGTTGATGGACTTGCCCACCTCGATATTATCCTCATCGTAGTAGTGAACGGCAAGGGAATATACCTCCTCATCGGACAGACCTGAACACCCCATTCTTTGGACTTCCGTCAAGATGTAGGTAATGCACTCATCTATGTTCTTGTTCTCCTTGCGGAAACTCTCTGCAAAGAGTTCATCGTATGATGCTCTCGTTTCCAAATAGTTTTGGATAACGTCCTTGAAATGTTCTGTACCTTTCATTGTCTTGTGTATTTAGATTGTTGCTAAAATGATTTCTTGGATATGTATGGGGTCGACCTCTGAAAAGAGATAGATGATAAACTCCTTTCTGTCTTGCCGATTGAGTTCCTTGTACAGTTCCCCAAAGGCTGATATGTTTCCGTTTAGGTAAACCGATACCATATACTCGAAGATGTTGTCCACTTCGTAGTATCTGCATTGCTGTGCGATTGTCTTGCTTCTTCTTTTCATATATCTGTCTGTTTAAGAAATGAGTAACCAAAGTGTTGCCCCGATGATGAGGGCATAAGCCAAGATGTACACTGCGATTGCCCAAGTGATGGTAAGGAGTAGCCGAATGAGGAATTTCCCTGCACATATCCCTACCAGCCAAAGCCAGACGCTTCCGCCCCAAAGGAGAGAGCCTGCGAGTTCAAGAGCCACCCAAATTGATATTTTGTATCTCAGTTTCATCTTGTCTGATTTTTTTTGATTTTATGCGGATTCCAGAGGTGAGGGAGTTTGAGTTTCAACTTTTTCTTTTTCCCTGCTTCTCGCATATCCGACATTTTTTTTATGCGTCTTTCCGTCGGGTCGGTCGTTTTCGTTTCAGTGGCGTAAAAAGGTAGGGCTTAGGACAAACAAGGTTTTGTGGCGAGAATACTACCTGCAATGAAATGGAAGTGTGGAGATTGTCGTCTAAACGGCTTGCCGCACCGACCTTTTTTGTCCGTGGAAGCCCGGAACTACCTTTGCCGCTGACAACGAACAACCGATCCCGACATGATACACAGGCATAAGTGGAGGATGTGCAGGGAGAGAAGTAGGGCGAAAACAAAAAAACGCAGTCTTCGGAGACAGCATTTAGCATAGGAACAGAATACATTGAAAACAAAAAAAGCCACCCAAACGGGCGGCTCTACGAAAATAATTTGGAGAAAATTCTTTTTTTTCACGATATACTCTTATCTTTGCAACAGGTTATTCGAGTTATGCAAAGCGTTGTATATCATTGCAGAAGATAGGTCGCTAAATCATTACCTACTGCATTTCATAACTCATTAGGCTATTGAAAGCCAATCAATTGAACCTAAATGATAGTTTTTACTTAAAAAAGTATAGTGCTTTTATTGCGCCTTTTTAGGTCTTCCACGATGTCCCATATTTCGTTTTTGTGGACTCGAGGATGATCCTTTATCTTCACTTTTACGAGGCCGTCCTCTGCCTCTTTTATTCATACCGTATTTTTCCGGCTCATACAAGGGCACTTCGCCGAATTCCGGGCTGACCGGTATCTTATAAACCTCTTTTTCCAAGAAATCCTCTATGCGTTTGAATTGTGCTTGTTCGTCGATCGATACGAAAGTAATCGCCAATCCTTCGCCGTTCGTACCCCGTGCCGTACGTCCGATTCGGTGTACGTAATCCTCCGGATCATGCGGGATATCGAAGTTCACGACCAACTTGATGTCATTGATATCAATTCCACGTGCTACGACATCCGTAGCCACAAGGATATCGATATGTCCGCTCTTGAATTCTTTCATGACCTCCTCCCTTTGGGATTGCTCTAGATCCGAGTGCATGGCGGCTACATTGAACTTTAATCTTTTTAAGGTAGACGCTAATTCTTTCACCTTCATTTTAGAAGAGGAGAAGATAATTACTCGTTGAGGGCGGCTTTGAGTGAAGAGATCTTGTAGAATCTTGAGCTTTTGTGGATCGTAGCAGATATATGCGGTTTGCATGATAGATTCGGGTGGGCGTGAGATAGCGATCTTGACTTCTTCCGGATCTTTTAGGATGGTTTTAGCCAACGTCCGGATCTTAGGCGGCATGGTAGCCGAGAACATGATCGTCTGGCAGTAGGGGGGCAGCTGTTTATGAACCTGCATGATGTCATCATAAAAACCCATATCCAGCATGCGGTCCGCCTCGTCTAAGACGAAGAACGACACTTTAGACAAATCTACAGTACCTAACTTAATATGGGACAATAAACGTCCCGGGGTAGCGATCACGATATCCGCACCCATCTCTAAACCTCTCTTTTGTTGTTCCCAAGCGATTCCGTCGGTACCTCCATACACGGCTACTGCGGATATGGAAGGTATAAAATAAGTGAATCCTTGAATTTGTTGGTCTATTTGTTGAGCCAATTCCCGGGTCGGTGCCATAATGACCGCATTCACCGCGTCTGTCGGATGACAACCTTTGCTTAGTTCATTAATAACTGGCAAAACATACGCCGCCGTTTTACCGGTTCCGGTCTGTGCGCAAGCGATGATGTCTTTACCTTCTAAAATGACAGGAATCGTTAACTCTTGGACTGGAGTCGTTTCGTCAAAATTCATGTCATAAAGCCCGTCTAATACGGCATCTTCCAAATCTAATTCATCAAATCTCATCTTTTTACATTCAAATTCCCGGTAAAGATAAAGATTATTTAGAAATATTATGCAATAGGTAGGTTTCTCTTTGGTGATAAATAGAAAAATAAATACCTTTATCCCCGAGTTATACCCCAAAAACGAAAGAATTAATATGAATAGTCTAGAAAGCGGAAGTAACGTTCAGTCTGGATTAGAGATGATCATGGAGAAGAGTCCCGATACGATTGTATTAGTAGATCGAAATCTTACTCTTGTCAAGGTTATTTCTGCAAAAGACGATTATTATCATTATTTAGCGAATAACTGTATCGGAAAGCAACCTCAAGCGTTGTTCCCGGACGGGAAGAACTACGATCAATATGAGATCTATAGAGCTGCGGTTAAACGTGTTTTCGAGGAGCAAGTGAAAGTGGATTTCTCTTTTGAGGTCTCTTTTGAAGGAAAGAACTATTATTATCTATCGCAAGCAAGCCTTTTTAATGAGGAGCTTGTAATCGTTTATACACGCGATGTATCTTCTCTGAAAACAGAAAAAAATCTACAAGAACTGATCAATACGATATTAGATCGGTTACCGTTGGGGGTTTTCGTGAAAGATGGGGATAACCATTTTAATTACCTGTATTGGAATCATTTTATGGAGGAAATAACGGGTATTGAAACCCGGGAGATCGAGGGACATGATGATTTCGAGGTGAATTATAATGCCTTGATGACCGCCGAGGAGCGTCTGGAAACCGATATGAACGTGATCAAGACAGGACTGACCGCTAGATTCAAGGGCAAGGTAAAATCGGCCTCCGGCGATTACCGGGATATAGAGGTCGCTAAATATCCTATTTCCCTAAATAATGGCAAGCCGCTTGTCTTGGCTTTATGGAGAGATATAACTTCCGAGTTGGCTACGGAGAATACTTTGAGAAGAACCCGGATCTTGACGAAAATGGCATTGCGGATAAGTGATATACGTACATGCTCGATTTTCATCGATCCGGACAGTACCCATAATTTCAAGGATTCCGTTGTGACCTTGAACGATTGGAATACCATGTCGGAAGATATGATAGAGGTGTCATGGGGGCAGTTTATCAGCCGGGCGCATCCGGATGATCAAGAACATTATCATAATATGTTTACCCGTCTTTGCCGAGGGGAAATCTCTGAGGCAAGGATCGAGGCACGTATGCTATTTCCCGGCAAGAAGGAATATGTTTGGAGAGAGGTATTTGCTACCGTGTATGAACGGGACGAGAAAGGAAGACCTTCGGTTATCCTTGGATGTTCAACGAATATTCAGGAACGGAAGAATCAAGAATTAAGCCTTGAGGAGGCGAAGGTGAAGGCCGAGGCCGCTGATAAGATGAAATCGAAATATCTGGCGGATATGAGCCATGAGATCCGGACTCCTTTGAATGCGATTACCGGCTTCTCTGAATTGATGGCTTTTGCTGATACGGATGAGGAACGTATGTCGTACTACGATGTGATCAAGATGAATAACCAATTGTTGATGCAATTGATCAATGACATCTTGGATATCTCGAAGATCGAGGCGGATGCGATAAAGATCACATATGAGCAATTAGATGTCAGTGAATTGATGGATACGATTTATGCTTCCGCCAAGTTACGGGTTCCGGGAGGAGTCAAGTTAGTTTTGGAGAAAGGGGCTGACCACCATATGTTCGGTACGGATAGCATGCGTCTGTTGCAGTTGATTAATAATTTGGTGAACAACGCTATCAAGAACACGAAAGAAGGTAGCATCACGATGGGATATACCATTCAACCGGATAATCAATTACGTTTTTACGTAAGGGATACGGGAATCGGTATCGATAAGGACAAATTGAAAGATGTCTTCGGTCGTTTCGTGAAAATAAACGACTATATGGAAGGTATCGGATTAGGACTGGCTATCTGCAAAGGATTAGTTGTTAAGATGGGAGGTTCGATACATGTTACTTCTGAATTAGGGGTAGGTTCAGAGTTCTCCTTTATTTTGCCGTCTCACGAATAGCGCTATTTGTAATAGCGCTTATAAATTTGGTCGTATAATCCACTGTTCTTGATTTGCTGGAGCCAACTATTTAGGCTATCCAGTAGGACAGGGGAGTCTTTACGGACCGCCCACGATTGCAATTGGGTAAAACTGACATCCGTTAGGATATCGACTTCCGGCAGGTTTTTCTGGGTCATGCGGGCGATTTGTTGGTCGCATACGGCATAATCGATATCGCCTTTGGCTACCATGATCATAAGCTGCTCGGTAGAATATAACTCATCTTCCACCACGTAGATCGTATCGCCTATCTCGTGTCCCAGATTTTGCAGACGCAATAAGGCCGGGGAATCTTTCGGTATGTATAAAGTCTTTTGGGCTAAATCCAATTGGTTACGGATAGGGGCTTGTCCGTTGTTCGCCTCTGCCGTACGTTGTACCAAGACTTGCTTGTTGAGAACGATCGGTTCGGTGAACAGGTAGTTTTCCCGCATCTCGGAGGTGATGGGTATGTTTCTTGCGATTACGTCGCATTTGTTGTCCGATAATTCCTCGAAACTTTTCGCTAAACTCATTTCCAAATGCGTCTGAACCTCCAATCCGGATAATTTAGCGATCGCTTGGCTAAGCTCGTATTGAAAACCTTGCACCGTATCGCCGGATACGAAATATCCGGATTGATTGTACTCGGTTATCATCCGAAGAATTCCTTCTTCCTTGATTTCCGGATAATCACGAGGTCCGATCTCTTGGGGACGTTGGTTAAGTCTCCAAAGCTGTACCATTGTCACTACAGCGACAATCAGTAGAAAAGCGTATAGGATAAGCAACTTCTTAGATCTCATGGCAATCGATTAATTATTGAAAGTCACGGAGATACCCATTTTCAAGACCATCGGGTCCAACGGATAATGCGCAAGAGAGAAGTAATTCGGGTCAACGAACTTAGAGCCTAGATTGTATGCCATGATGAAGAAGCGAGCTTGCTTCAAATGGAAATTCGCATAAGCGTTGATCAACGGATAATTACCGACCTTCACTTTCTTGTCTTCTTCCTGTACTTGGAACTGCTGGGTAGCCGGCTCGTAATAAGGAGCGTAATAAGCGGTGTTGTAGTATATGTTCGCGCCAATCTGTACGGTTAATACTTTCGCCAACTTAAACGCTAGATATATATTCGAGTATGCGCTGATATCCGGCAACGGAAGTTGAGACTTCTCGCTAGAAAGCTGATAGGCCACCTCATTCTCCCATCCGAACGCACGATACATGATATCTTGCTTGATACGGGCTGAGACAACTTGGATGTTCTTATTGCTTTGCTCCGGCAAACCTTTACCGTTGAAAAATACATAATTCTGGATACTTTCCACTCCTCCGGATAACTGGGTACGGGTGGATTCCAAGTTGATTTTCGCTCCGGCGTAAATCCTTTGCACATTTTTCAATGATAGATCCCACCAATAGTAACGCCCATGATGGTGACGTTGGTAAAACGCCGGGGTGATATTCTTGATATATCCTTCCGCCTTGATAGTAGCGTCTTTCTTGAAAAGCTTGAATTTTGTTTGTAGATCTCCGCTCACTCGAACCTCTCCGGCGTCACTTCCCGCAAGTCCTAATTCTCCACGGACATTGTAGGTAAGAAGGCTACCACGGCGTTTGGATAATTCGCCTCCGATGTAGGTCGTAAACTCATCATATACCTCGGAAGTAGGGAAATTTAATGTACTCGGCTCAGAGCTTCCACGACCATCCGGACCGTAATCCAGTCCGGGAACTTGGGATGCCAATCTAAACCGGCGTTTCTCGAAAGTAACGAAGGCGGTCAGCCCGAACTTAGCCCAATCTTGGAAACCTTCCCGCAAGGCCAACGCAAAAGTATTCTTTAAATTCCATGAGGAAGTCTGGTCATTCAAAGATGCGTCCATACCATAAAGATGAGTGTAGCAGGTATCGATCCCGGCATCATTAGAGATAAAGCGTCTGCGGTTATCTTCGTAATCGATGGTATGGATGATACTGGAAACCGGAATGAATACCTCTTTTATGTTCCCTTCCTCATCGGTTTCTTCCAATTCTTTGGTAAAACCGAGATTGTATCTCTGTGTCAGGAAATATTGTTTTCCACGGACACGGTTCCATGTGTCCGTGTAACGGACAGGGTATGATTTACTATCGATATTTCTTTGATTCTCGGCCAAGTCATCGGGATTCGTGATATACTGGTCATTTGTAAGTCCACCGTTCTCGTAGTTTACGAAATTGAAATTACTTAAATAAGCGTTTAACTCGTAACGGTCGGTGATATAACTTCCGAAAAAACGATAACTTAATAATTTATTACCGTTGGAGTTATAATATCCGCGGCTATAGATATAATCCATCTCGCCACCGACATTGATCTTTTTGCCAAAGTTCATGGTCAATACCCCTTTCAGTCGGTCCATCTTATTCTGGCTGGCTCCTCCTGTCGTATAAGTCACTTGGGTATAGGGTACTTTGGTATCGTAGAAATAAGCGTTTGTTGGGGTCGTGATATAATAATCATAGGCATCGGCGAAGATGAAATCACGTTCCTCCTTACGTTCGTTAAAAATACGGGTTTGCGCCGGCGATCCCACATTCGCCAGATAACCTACGGCCAATGAGTTCGCTTCCACCAACGTACTATTCCCGAAATTTAATCGATTGGTATCCATAGGAGCGATATAACGTTCTCCCAAAAGAGGCGTGAGCCGATAACCGATGATTCGTTTTGATTTCAGCGCCGCGCTATCTGTTTGCAGCAAGCTATCCGGTATTTCCTTGTTTGAGGATGATAAATTAGATAACGAGAATCCACCTCGTCCTCCCCGGCTCCCGGAACGTCCTTGCGCATGCGCGGAAGCCGCCGTTCCTATCAGAAAAAGTAATATGTATAGATAATACTTCATGGGTTGCAAAGATATAACAAAAAATAATGTGCCAATTATAAAATATGCCAATATGCCAATCAGAAAACTTAATTGGCATATCGGCATATCAATGAATGAGCTTCTTATATTTTCTGTATAATCTCCATTCCTTTCTTAATGGCAGCCTCGTTCATCGGCAACAAATGATGGTGACGCTCGGGCAAGGATTTCTTCAATCCTAGCATGACGTTCTCCAATTGAACCATCGGGACGATATTAAGCAACCCGCCTAAGATCAACATATTGAATGCCTTCTCGTTCTTCATCTCGGTAGCGGCGTCCATGGCATCTACCCGATATACGTTAATATCCGTACGCTTTGCGGGCGTATGGATGCCATAACCATCGTAAATCAAAATACCGCCCGGTTTCACCTTGTTCTCGAACTTATCCATGGAAGGTTGGTTCAAGATAATAGCGATATCATATTCATTCAATACGGGTGAGCTGATACGCTCGTCGCTCAAGATAACGGTTACGTTGGCCGTACCGCCACGTTGCTCAGGTCCGTATGAAGGCATCCAGCTAACCTCCTTGCCTTCCATCAAACCGGAATAGGCCAAGATCTTACCCATAGACAATACACCTTGTCCACCGAAGCCTGCTATAATTATTTCTTGTTTCATTGTCGTTTACCGTATTACTTATTCAACATTCTTTAAGTCGCCCAGCGGGTAGAAGGGGAACATGTTCGCTTCCATCCATTTATTGGCTTTTTCCGGAGTCATCTTCCAGCCGGATGAGCAAGTGGAGACGAACTCTACCACAGAAGTACCCTTACCGGCCATAGCGTTCTCGAAAGCCTTACGAAGCATCTTCTTCGCTTTCCGTACGGCTGCGGCTGTCTGTACGCTTTGGCGTGTTACCAAGCAAGTTCCTTCCAATTGGGCTAATAAATCACCGATCTTCAGCGGGTAACCGTTCAAGGCGATGTTGCGTCCGTAAGGACAGGTAGCCGTGGGCATACCTTCCAGTGTAGTCGGAGCCATCTGTCCGCCGGTCATACCATAGATCGCGTTATTTACGAATACGATCACGATATTCTCGCCACGGTTGGCTGCATGAATCGTTTCGGCCGTACCGATAGCCGCCAAGTCACCATCTCCTTGATACGTGAATACCATCTTCTCCGGATTCAAGCGTTTAACGGCGGAAGCGATGGCTGGCGCACGTCCGTGGGCTGCCTCGATCCAATCGATATCCAAGTAGTTATATGCGAATACGGCACATCCCACGGGGGAGATACCGATTGTCTTATCTTCCAGACCCATATCGGCTATAACCTCGGCGATTAGCTTATGTATCACACCGTGGCTGCAACCGGGGCAGTAGTGCATGGGATTTTCATTCATCAATCTGGGCTTTTCATACACCAGATTTTCCGGTTTAATTATATCGTTGAGTTCCATAATCTTTAATTATTAATGTATATATCTTAAGACATATTGCACCAGCCGCAATACGATCGCCGCCCCGCCACAATACAAGAATACGGCCTTATCGCTAACAGCGAAGTAACATACCACGGCAGCTATGGCCAGTAGCATAAAAACCAGCGTCAATATCTCGTCAGCTTTACTTCCTCGTGTCATACGGATCAGAATAATTTTTCCTTCAGCGCGTTCAATACCTCATCCGGGGTGAATACGATTCCACCCAATCGGCCAAAGTGCTCTACCTTCACCTTACCATTTACGGCTAGGCGAACGTCCTCTACCATCTGTCCGGCGTTCAACTCAACCGATAACATACCTTTTACCTTATCCGCATAAGCGGCGATCACTTTTGTCGGGAACGGCCATAACGTGATCGGGCGTAACAAGCCAAGCTTGATACCTTCCGCACGGGCGATCTCAACTACCTTCTGGCAAATACGGGCGGAAGAACCGAATGCGATCAATAGATAATCAGCGTCCTCACATTGGAACTCCTCGTAACGAACCTCGTTTTCCTCGATCTTGCGATATTTCGCTTGGAAACGGATATTGTTCTCTTCCATCTTCGCCGGGTCTAGCTCCAAGGAAGTGATGACGTTACCTTTGCGTCCTCCCTTCTTTCCTTGTACGGCCCAAGGACATTGAGCGATAATCTCTTCCTCGGTACGGCGGGGTTGATAGGGAGGCATAACCACTTTCTCCATCATCTGTCCGATGATACCGTCCGCCAAGATAATAGCGGGGTTATTGTATTTGAAAGCCAGATCAAAACCAAGGCCTACGAAATCGGCCATCTCCTGTACGGAAGAGGGAGCTAAGGTTATCAAGCGGTAATCGCCATGACCACCGCCTTTCACGGTCTGGAAATAATCAGCCTGACTCGGCTGGATCGTTCCTAATCCGGGACCGCCACGCATAACGTTCACGATCAGACAAGGAAGCTCCGCTCCTGCGATATAAGAGATACCTTCTTGTTTCAAGCTCACGCCCGGACTGGAAGAAGAGGTCATCACTTTCTTTCCGGAACCGGCTCCGCCGTATACCATATTAATAGCGGCTACCTCGCTCTCCGCTTGTAAGACTACCATGCCGGTCTTTTCCCACGGCATCTCTGCCATAAGGGTTTCCAATATCTCCGACTGCGGAGTGATCGGATAGCCGAAGTAACCGTCCACGCCATAGCGGATAGCCGCATGGGCGATGGCCTCGTTACCCTTCATTAATTTTATATCTTCTGCCATATCTTGATATAACTTTATATTTTTACTTTGTAGATCGTTAGACAACCGTCCGGACAAACTAACCCGCAACTAGCGCAACCGATGCATGCGTCCGGGTTCTTCATGTACACATAGTGATACCCCTTGTTGTTTACTTCTCGTGGGTGCAACTCCAGTACATCCGACGGGCAGGCTACTACACAAAGGTTACATCCCTTGCAGCGCTCTGTGTTTACAACAACAGCTCCTTTTATTTTCGCCATAATACTTGTTTATTTAAAATCTAAATGTAACACATTTCTATTGAGGCATCAAAGTTAGTAAAAAATTACTCGTTGCCAAGATTATAACGTTTCATTTTGTTGAATAGCGTCTTTCTACTGATATTTAAAGCCTCGGCGGTCAGGGTACGGTTAGTTATGCTTTTGCAGCGCGGACAGGATGCGGGCCTTCTCCGCCAAGGAGTTCGTATCACGGAGCGAGGTGTCTTCTTCCGCTTCCTGAGGAGCTGTCAGTCGCTCCATCTGGTAGCTTTTGATACGGGCGGGCAGATGTCCGGGATGGATTTGCCGGTCTACGCAGAGTATCATGGCGCTTTGTACGGCGTTCTCTAAATCCCGTACGTTACCGGGCCAGTCGTAGGCGCATAACTGATCCATAGCCTCGGGCGTGATGCTCTCGATCGAGAGATTGAGCAAGGAATTATGTTTGCGAAGGAAAAATGCGGCCAGCAACGGGATGTCCTCTTTCCGTTCCCTAAGGGGTGGAAGCTGTATGGTGAAGACATTCAGCCGATAGAGCAGGTCCAGACGGAATTTACCCAGTCTTACTTCTTCTTCCAAGTTCCGGTTCGTAGCCGCCACGATCCGGACATTGACGGGGATCGCTTTCTTGCCTCCGATGCGGGTAATCTTACGTTCTTCTAATACACGCAGTAATTTTACTTGGGCGTCTAGCGGGAGCTCGCCGATCTCGTCTAGGAACAGGGTACCGCCATTTGCCCGCTCGAACGTGCCGGCTTGTGTTTCCTTGGCATCGGTAAAGGCGCCTTTCTCATGCCCGAAAAGCTCGCTCTCCATCAAGGTGAGCGGGATCGCCCCACAGTTGATCGCCACGAAAGGCTGGCTCACGCGTTTACTCCGGTCGTGTATCGCCCAGGCGATCAGTTCCTTTCCGGTTCCACTCTCTCCGTGGATCAAGACGGTAGCGTCGGTTTCCGCCACCCGTTCCACTTGGAGCATGACCTGCCTCAGTCCGCTTTTCTCGCCGATGATACCGGTGTTCATATCTCCTAACTTGTTTTTCAAGTGCTTGATCTCGCCTTTCATCCGGCAATGCTCTACGGCACGGCTTACGGTAAGGAGCAACTTATCGTTGTCAAAAGGCTTCTCAATAAAATCGTAAGCGCCTTTCTTTACGGCATCTACCGCCAAGGAGACGGAACCGAAGGCGGTTATGAACACGACGACTTGGTTCGGGCATAGCCGTTTGATCTTCTCCAATGCCTCCACGCCGGTAAGCACCGGCATTTGCTGGTCTAGCAAGATCACGTCGGGACGGAAGGAGAGGAGGGCGTCTACGGCCTCTTGTCCGTTCGCGGCGGTTTGTACCTCGTATCCGTCTTCTTTCAAGAGCAGGGCCGGCTCGTCGTCGGCTACTACTATTTTTGCTTTCATACTATATATTGCGGTAACTTGATGGTGAAACATGTGCCTTTGCCGGGAGTACTGTGTACCTCGATCTCGCCCTCGTGGCGGTTGATGATACCGTAACAGATGGCGAGTCCTAAACCAGTCCCCTCGTCTTTAGTGGTGAAGAAGGGATTGAAGATGTGATCCAGATCTTTCTCGCTGATGCCTTTTCCGCTGTCCTCGAAGGAGAGGAGCAGGTAATGGGAATGATCGTCAATGGATGCTCCCTTCTCTATACTAATTATTAATGTACGTGAGCGTTCCGGGGGATTCTGGCTCATCGCCTCCACTGCGTTGAGGATGATGTTGAGAAATACTTGTTTGAGTTGCTCGGCATCCGCTTGCAAGGCGGTATTCTCATGGAAATATTCAAATTCCACCTCAACCTGTTGCTTCTTCAGCGTATTATGGACGAGTAGCAATGTCTGGTTGATCAATTGCTCCAGATTGACTTCCGATGAATTCAAGGCGGATGGACGGGCGAAAGAGAGCAGGCCTTGCACGATCTTGTTGATACGCTCCACCTCGGAGATGAGTTCCGTGGCCATCTCCGATTTCACGGGATCGGCCGAGAAATCCTTGCTTAAGTATTGGATCGTGCTACGAATGGCGGTCAGCGGGTTACGGATCTCGTGGGCGGCTCCGGCGGCCAGTTCCCCTAAAGTGGCGAGCCGGTCGGTCCGGTACATCTTCTTGATTCGTTCGGATTGGATCTCATAAAGGGAGGCATGTTCGATGGCGAATGCCGCTTGGTTGAACAAGAGGGAGAGAAGCCCCAGCTCATTCTCGGTAAAACCGGTGCGATCTGTCTTCTTTCCCAGCATAATCACGCCGCTCACCTTATTCATCACTTTGAGCGGGTAAATGAGCTCCGCTTGGAGTTGCTCCAGCTTCTCCCGCTCCTCGGCCGTGAAGTAATCCGCTATATCGGGATTTTGGGAGAGCAGAAGCGAGCGCTCGTTCACGAATAGCCAACTGATCAGTTTATCTTTTCCATTGAAAGAGAGGGAAGAGGATAACGGGCCGTCTTGCGGTTTATACTTTCCCGTATTCTCATCTAATAGAAAAAGATGAATGATTTCTACAGGGCATATCTGTCTGATCTTGGAGATAAAATTATTGATCAGTAGGGACTTATCTGCGATAAGCATCAAGGAACGGTTGAACTCGGAAAGCATCTTGCTGAGTTCGGGCTGCGGTGTATTTGTGTGTCGTTTGAATAAGGATAACATGCTTCTCGGATATTAGGATGGGCAAATGTACTCTTTTTGAGTAAGAATTTACCCGTTTTGAGTAAGGATATTACCCGTTACCCAAAGATGGAATATTCGCTGTTTGTGTATAATATTGTTTGTTAGTGAGTTATATGCTTTGGCACGGCGTTTGTATTCTATAGGGTAAAGAGGGATGATCTCTGGTATATTTGGGTAAAAGTTTACCGATACCCATTTAGTTTCCATAGGAGGGACTATGTTTTTCCTTACTAGAAACTAAGTTTTTTGTCTTATGCTGATATAGGTAGACACATTCAATAACAATAAAATGTGTAATTATT